>Ga0209189_1002842_pt1 | contig 11896 bp, 10 predicted proteins | sample C_130820_EF_Meta_FD_187308 | JGI IMG/M metagenome (GOLD analysis project Ga0209189, IMG submission 187308) | Freshwater microbial communities from Lake Croche, Canada to study carbon cycling - C_130820_EF_MetaG (SPAdes) (version 3) | ecosystem: Environmental > Aquatic > Freshwater > Lake...
ATTGTGAAAACGCAAATCATGGTGGCCGCCGATATGAAATTGCCATTCACACAGCGCGATGTCATCGTCAAAGGCCACTCGATCGAATGCCGTATCAATGCGGAAGATCCGTTCAAGTTCACACCGTCACCTGGTCGCATCACCATGTGGCACGCCCCAGGCGGCCCCGGTGTGCGGGTGGATTCACATGCCTACACCAACTACTTTGTGCCGCCGTATTACGACTCCATGATTGGCAAAATCATTGTGTACGGCGATAACCGTGAACAAGCGTTAGCGCGTATGCGCTCTGCCTTGGCGGAAACATTGGTGGAAGGAATCAACACCAATATTCCTTTGCACCGCGAGTTGATGCATGACGCGAAGTTTCAAGCGGGTGGCACCAATATCCATTATTTGGAAGAGTGGCTTGCTGCTCACAAAAAATGATGTTTGACCTGGGCTTGGTTTGCCCAGAGTCGTGTGTGCAAGATATTTGTGATGCACTGGAAGCACTAGACGCCTTGAGCGTGTCTGTTGAAGACGCAGACGCGCAATCTGATGCAGAGCAAGCACTCTTTGGCGAACCCGGCATGCCGCCGCCTAAAGAGGCTTGGCAGCGTTCCAAGGTCGTGGCTTTGTTTGCTAAAGAGTCGACTGCACAAGAGGCTGAGCATTTGTTATCTGTGCAAGATTTTTTTGCTACCTGCCAAAGCCTTGGCGTGCATTCTGTTGAAGACCAAGACTGGGTCACGCTCACCCAATCGCAATTTCAGCCGGTTGAAATTACTCCAGACTTTTGGATCGTTCCTACTTGGCATGAACCGCCTGCGCAAGCCAAACGTTTTATTCGTTTGGACCCTGGCTTAGCATTTGGAACAGGCACCCATCCAACCACACGCATGTGTTTGCGTTGGATCGCGTCGCAAGCCACACCATCTGTTCGCGTTCTGGACTACGGATGCGGCTCCGGCATTTTGGCGATTGCGGCAGCGTTGCATGGCGCGCAGAGCGTGGACGCTGTGGACATTGACGAAGCCGCGATTACCTCCACGCTTTTGAATGCCAAAGCCAACGGCGTGGCATTGCATGCGGGGCATTCTGAACTCGCGGTGGGGGCGTATGACACGGTGCTCGCTAATATTTTGGCCACGCCTTTGAAAGTGCTGGCGCCCTTGTTATGCAACCATGTCAAATCCACGGGCCACGTGGTGTTGGCTGGTATATTGGAGCGTCAGGCGCAGGAATTGCAACTTGCATATGCGCCTTATTGCAAACTCCAAGTCAGCGATCAAGAAGATGGCTGGATCCTCATGACGGCAACCCTCTGATGCACATCACCCATTGCCCTAACTGCCAAACCGCTTTCAAAGTGCGCGAAGAACACACCCGTGCTGCCAATGGTTGGGTGCGCTGCGGTAAATGTCAGAACGTCTTTGAGGCCCATTTGTACTTTGCGCTCAACACAAATACCAATCATGCAGCCACCTTTTCTGACGAAGGTAAATCTTTAGAGGGTGTGCGACCCGGCTTGTTTTCAGGAAGCGGCGCGATGCAAAAGCAATTGCATTTGGATGCGGGCTGGGTTTGGCCGTCGATCTCTGTCTTGTTGGCCCTTGCCATTCTGTGGCAGGCTGTGTTGTGGAACCGCCACTGGTTGGTCGCCGAAGAGCCTGCGTTGCGCAACACAGTAGAAACCTTGTGTCTGCCGACTGCGTGTAAGGTGGAATGGCCGAAAGAACCCAACAGTGTGTTGATTGAAAACAGCAGCTTTAGTGAAAATCCAGATGGTGGTTTTAATTTGCAGATGCGCTTTAAAAATATCCAGCACCATCCTGTGGCCACACCGTGGTTAGAAGTGACGTTGACCGATTTACAAGACCAAGTAGTGGTGCGACGCGTCTTCAATATTGACGAGTTGGATTTACAAGACCATATCGCAGCCCTACGCGACCAGCGTGTGCAATTTAGCTTTGAGGTGAACGCCACTTTGCGTGAGCGGATTGCCGGTTACCGTGCTTTGATTTTTTACCCTTAATTTCTCCTAAGAAAGTATTTATATGGCATCGCTAATATGCGGCTCACTCGCGTTTGACACCATCATGGATTTTGAAGGTCGGTTTGCAGAGCAAATCTTGCCTGACCAACTGCACATCTTGAATGTCTCTTTTTTGGTGCCTGCCTTGCGTCGCGATTTTGGTGGCTGTGCTGGCAATATCGCCTATAGCTTGAAGATACTGGGCGGCACGCCTTTGCCCATGGCAACGCTAGGTACCGATGGCGCAGACTATTTGGTGCGCTTGGCGCATTTGGGTATATCAAGTGAGTTTGTGCGTTCGGTCTCAGACACCTACACCGCACAAGCCATGATCATGACCGACAAAGACAACAACCAAATCACCGCCTTCCACCCTGGCGCGATGATGCAAGCGCATCAAACCAAAATCGAAAAGCGTGCAGATATCCAACTGGGCATTATTTCGCCCGACGGACGCGACGCCATGCTCGAGCATGCAGAGCAATTCAAACACGCCGACATTCCATTTGTCTTCGATCCTGGTCAAGGCTTGCCTATGTTCGACGGCAAAGAGCTGATGCATTTCATCCACCTCTCTACTTGGGTGACGGTGAACGACTACGAAGGCAAGATGTTGTGCGACCGCACAGGACTCTCAAGTGCTGAACTCTCACGCCACGTCAAAGGTTTGATCGTCACTTTAGGCGCGAATGGCTGCGAGGTCTGGGTAGATGGCCAAAAAACACTGGTGCCGCCCGTCAAAGCCAAAGAAGTGGTTGATCCCACAGGCTGTGGCGACGCATGGCGTGGTGCCTTGCTATTCGGTTTGGAAAAAGGCTGGTCGCTAGACAAATGCGCAGCACTGGGCAACGAAGTCGGAGCCCGCAAAATTGCGCAACGCGGGCCGCAAAACTACCAAATCAGCGATTTACAGATCGGCTGAAATTCCTGCCATTTTGTAGGCCGAGAAAAAGCCCGAGGCCTTGCGGCGTCGGGCTTGAGTAAACGATAAATCCGTTGACTGATGGTTTGAAGATCAGGGTCTGCTTGCCGTTGGAAACGGCCATGCAGCTTGTGGATTTAAAGTGGTTTGCGCGTGAGCGACGGCAGCGGGTGCTTTCGCGGCTTTCTTGGGCGCAGGTTTTTTAGCGGCCTTTTTAGGGGCTGCTTTCTTGGCAGCAGGTTTTTTCGCGGCTTTCTTTGCAGCAGGCTTTTTCTTAGCTGCTACTTTTTTCGCTGGCTTCTTTGCAGCAGCTTTTTTCGCTGCTGGCTTTTTAGCTGCGACCTTCTTTGCCGGCTTTCTTTGCAGCAGGCTTTTTCTTAGCTGCTACTTTTTTTGCCGCTGGCTTTTTGGCTGCAGCTTTTTTAGCTGCTGGCTTTTTAGCTGCGACCTTCTTTGCTGCTACTTTCTTGACTGCCGGCTTTTTAGCGGCTACTTTTTTAGCGGCTGGCTTTTTAGCTGCCACTTTCTTTGCTGGGGCCTTCTTTTTAGCGGCCATTTTTTTTGCAGTTGCCATTTCTTTTCTCCTAGATCAATTTTTTAGATCGTTGAGTTAAAACACTTTGCACCGGTTGGTAGCATGCAAAGCGATTCATGGCGCTGGACCCGGGTCCAACCCCATGAACACGTTGAGTCCGTCACAACACCTCGTAAGTGGGTGTTTATGGAAGTGACGAACAAATTCAGGGACATATAGCTTTTAAAATCAGTCCCAAGACAAAGCACCGCCTGATTGGTATTCAATCACGCGGGTTTCAAAGAAATTACGTTCTTTTTTCAAGTCAATCATCTCGCTCATCCAAGGGAAGGGATTTTCCTCGTTGGGGAACAACTGCTCAAGGCCGATTTGGGTCGCGCGGCGGTTCGCGATATAGCGCAAATAGCCTTTGAACATCGAAGCGTTCAAACCCAACACGCCACGCGGCATGGTGTCTTCGGCGTAGCGGTATTCGAGTTCAACCGCTTGCATGAACAAGTCTTTGATTTCTTCTTTGAAGGTCGCCGTCCACAGGTGTGGGTTTTCGAGTTTGATTTGGTTGATCAAATCAATGCCAAAGTTGCAATGCATGGACTCATCACGCAAGATGTACTGGTATTGCTCTGCAGCGCCCGTCATCTTGTTTTGGCGACCGAGTGCCAAGATTTGGGTAAAGCCAACGTAGAAGAACAGACCTTCCATTAAACAGGCAAACACAATCAGAGACTTCAACAAAGTTTGGTCGGTCTCAGGTGTGCCCGTATGGAAGTGCGGGTTCATGATGGCGTCGATGAACGGAATCAGGAACTCGTCTTTGTCGCGGATAGATTTAACTTCGTGGTAGGCGTTAAAAATCTCGGCTTCGTCGAGACCTAAAGATTCCACAATGTATTGGTAAGCATGCGTATGGATGGCTTCTTCAAACGCTTGGCGCAATAAGAATTGGCGGCACTCAGGCGCTGTGATGTGGCGGTAGGTGCCCAACACAATGTTGTTGGCAGCCAAAGAGTCAGCAGTCACAAAGAAGCCAAGGTTGCGCATGATCAAACGGCGTTCGTCATCGGTCAGACCGTTAGGGTCTTTCCACAGCGCGATATCACGCGTCATATTGACTTCTTGCGGCATCCAGTGGTTGGCGCAAGTGGCTAGGTATTTCTCCCAAGCCCATTTGTATTTGAAAGGCACCAACTGGTTCACATCCGTGCTGCCATTGATGATGCGCTTGTCAGCAGCATTCACGCGACGCGCACTAGGGGTGGCTGATGTTGATGCAGAAGAGGCTGGGGCTGAGGCGACTGAAGCAACTGGAGGAATAGGTGCTTTTGCGCCGTCATCCAAAGTACGCATGGCAACAGGAGCTTGCGAAGTGCGTGAAGTTGGAGGGGGAGGGCTATCCATCAGGCGGTTGTTTAAACCGCTTGCAAAAGATGGTGGTGTGGAAGTTTTAACTTCTTCGTCCCAAGTCAACATAGATTATTTTCCAATTCAATGATTATCGATGCAATGCACCCAAACGCAAAGCGTTGTGAGGGTGCAGAACGTGTTTGTGTTGTGCAAATACAAATAGTGGTAGTTGCAAAATTATTGACAAGCTTCGCAAGTCGGATCGTCAACGCCGCAAAACTTGACGTCGGTGGCGGCCACAGCGCTCAACTGTTGTGCTTGTGCGGCCATCGCTGCAGCTTCAAGCGCACTCAATCCACTGGTTGTGGGCGAGCCTGAAGACACAGAGTTGTGCGAGCCTGCTTGCACGGTAGATTTCTCGACTTGTTGTGCGCTGGATGTACGCAGGTAGTAGGTGGTTTTTAAACCGCGTAACCACGCCAACTTGTAGGTCTCGTCCAACTTCTTGCCGGATGCACCCGCCATATAGATGTTGAGTGATTGCGCTTGGTCGATCCATTTTTGGCGACGCGATGCGGCTTCAACCAACCACTGAGGTTCGACCTCAAAGGCGGTGGCGTACAAGGATTTGATCTCTTGTGGCACCCGGTCGATGGGACGCAATGAACCGTCAAAGTGTTTGAGGTCCATGACCATCACGTCGTCCCACAAACCAAGGCGCTTCAAGTCACGCACCAAGTAGCTGTTGATGACCGTGAATTCGCCAGACAGGTTGGACTTGACCGACAAGTTGCCAAAGCAAGGCTCAATAGAAGCGTCAACACCAATGATGTTGGAGATCGTCGCAGTCGGAGCAATCGCGACGCAATTGGAATTGCGCATGCCGTCTTTGGCAATCTTGTGGCGCAACGATTCCCAGTCCAAGGTGGTGGAGCGGTCGACATCTAGATAACCGCCACGTGCAGAAGCGAGAAGGTCTAAAGAGTCCAATGGCAAAACACCTTGGTCCCACAAAGAACCTTTGTAGCTTGCATATTGGCCACGCTCTTTGGCGAGTTCAGTCGATGCCCAGTAAGCGTAGTAACAAACGGCTTCCATCGAGCGGTCAGCAAACTCGACGGCTGCTTGTGAGGCGTAAGGAATGCGCATTTCATACAAGCTGTCTTGGAACGACATGATGCCCAAACCGACTGGACGGTGGCGCAAGTTCGAGTCGCGCGCTTTTTTCACGGCGTAGTAATTGATGTCGATCACGTTGTCGAGCATGCGCATCGCAGTAGAGATAGTGCGCTTGAGTTTGTCGTGGTCGAGTTCTTGGCCGTTGGCGCCTTCGATCAAATGCTGCGACAAATTGACCGAGCCGAGGTTACAGACCGCGGTTTCGGTGTCGCTGGTGTTCAAGGTGATTTCGGTACACAGGTTGGACGAGTGCACCACACCCACGTGTTGTTGTGGTGAGCGCACATTGCAGGGGTCTTTGAACGTGATCCAAGGGTGGCCGGTTTCAAACAGCATGGTCAACATCTTGCGCCACATGTCGGTGGCTTGGACGGTTTTGCTGGGTTTGATCTCGCCGCTCTTGGCCTTGGCTTCGGCCGCTACATAGGCTTTCTCGAATTCCGCGCCATAGAGGTCGTGCAAATCAGGTACGTCGGAAGGAGAGAACAAGGTCCACTCGCCTTTTTCCATCACGCGGCGCATGAACAAGTCTGGAATCCAGTTGGCGGTGTTCATGTCGTGGGTGCGTCGGCGGTCGTCGCCCGTGTTTTTACGCAACTCTAAGAACTCTTCAACATCTAAGTGCCAGGTCTCTAAATAAGTGCAAACAGCGCCTTTGCGTTTGCCGCCTTGGTTCACAGCCACGGCCGTGTCGTTGACAACTTTCAAGAACGGCACCACGCCTTGTGACTCGCCATTGGTGCCCTTGATATGGCTACCCAATGCGCGCACGCGCGTCCAGTCGTTGCCCAAACCGCCGGCGAATTTAGACAGCAAAGCATTTTCTTTGATCAGCTCATAAATGCCGTCCAAGTCGTCAGGCACGGTAGAGAGGTAGCAACTCGAGAGTTGTGAACGCAAGGTGCCGCTATTGAACAAAGTTGGCGTGCTCGACATGAAGTCAAACGACGACAAAACTTCGTAGAACTCAATCGCACGTGCTTCGCGGTCGATTTCATTCAGGGCCAAGCCCATCGCGACGCGCATGAAAAACGCTTGTGGCAATTCGATGCGTTGCTTGCGTACGTGCAAGAAGTAGCGGTCATACAAAGTTTGCAGGCCAAGATAGTCAAACTTCAAGTCGCGGCCGGCTTTGAGCGCTGAGCCCAAGCGCTGCAGGTCAAACTGCAACATTTGTGGGTCGAGCAATTCGTTGTCGACACCCTTCTTGATGAACTGTGGGAAGTACTGCGCGTAGTGCTGGCCCATATCGGCGTGCAGCACTTCTTTGCCCAACACTTCTTTGGCGATGGTGTGCATCAGCAAGCGCGCGGTGGCGTAGGTGTAGTCGGGGTCTTTTTCGATCAAGGTGCGGGTGGCCAAGATCGCGGCTTTGTAGACCTCGTCCATCGGCACGCCGTCGTAGAGGTTGCGCATGGTCTCGGCCATGATGGGGTCAGGGCGCACATCCGCGCCTAAACCGGCGCAGGCGTCGTTGATCAAGCGTTGCAGGTGTTGCAGGTCCAATGGCACGCGTTGGCCACCTTCGAGCACATGCATGGTGGGGGCTGCGGGTGCAGCTTGTTCTTTGGTGTGGGCGCGCTCTTGGGTGCGACGCTCGCGGTAAAGCACATAGGCACGGGCAATTTCGTGGTGGCCACCGCGCATCAAACCGAGTTCGGCTTGGTCTTGCACGTCTTCAATGTGGAATGTGCCGCCGCCAGGACGTGAGCGCATCAAGGCGCGGACCACGGCTTGGGTCAAAACGTCCACGGTTTCGCGCACGCTGGCAGACGCTGCGCCTTGGGTGCCATGCACGGCCAAAAACGCCTTCATCATGGCCACAGCAATCTTGGCGGGCTCAAAAGGAACTACGGCGCCATTACGGCGAATAATTTGGTAATGGGCCAATAGGGTCGGGCTGTCGGCGCTGATACGGTCTTGGGGGGGTGCGGGGAAAGGCGTTGGGTTAATTTTTGTAGTGGATTCAACAAGTTGCATGTCGTTTTTCTTCCTGTTATTCAAGTTCGTGTGGTCGGGAGGCTTGCAACTTGAAAGACGGACTTTTTAAAAAGTGAAGCATCGCGTCCCCACACTATATCTGGTGTCCGTGACTCCATCAAGGCACTAGGGGTAGTGTTTTTATGAATATGCGGGGTTTTTCTTATTCATTGCAAAACCGTCATCCAGTTTTTTTTACGCGCCCACTGGATAAAACCTTGTGGTTATTGGGTTTTATGGGTCAGAGCGTTATTTCACGGGCGTTTTAAGGGCATTTGGTTCGCTAATGCGCAAAAAATTTGGCGTGCAATTGCCTCGGACAAAATGGGCAGGCGATTCCTTTCGAGGGAAAGCCATTAGATATTTTTTTTGCTCATTTTGTCGCCTAAGCGCGCGGGCGGAAAAAATGTATTTGAAAGTATTAATTTTTCTTGGAGTAGTTGCCAATCAAAGCCCGCACCAGGGTCCAACTTGCGTCCCGGTGCGATGTCTTCGTGGCCTGCGATGTGTGCAATTGGATAGTGGTTCACAAGCTCTCTGCACAAAACAAACAGCGCGTCATATTGCGCAGACGCAAACAATTCGCCTTCCAAGCCTTCGAGTTCTATGCCAATCGAGTCGTCATTGCAGTTATCGCGTCCGCGGTAGTGCGACACCCCGGCATGCCAGGCGCGCTTTTCGCAACTGACGAACTGCATCAGGCCGCCGTCGCGGCGAATTACAAAATGTGACGAAACCTGCATGTCGCGTATTTGCGCGAAATAGGGGTGGGCGTCCCAATCCAGTTGGTTGGTGAATAGCGCTTCTATCTCGGGGCCGCCATAGACGCCGGGCGGCAAACTGATCGAGTGAATGACAAGTAAGTCAATTTGCGATTGGCTAGGTCGCTCTCCAAAGTTGGGGGAGTCAAGGCGTTGGGCGGATGACCACCAGCCATCTTGCCAGTGCGAAATCCCAGGATTCACGAACGATCCTGGTGTTGTTGTAAATGTTGTTGGCTGCAGTAAGGCGTTTGCACGCCGTTGGATTTCGCTTGGCCTAAAACGGCCTCTGATTCAGGTATGTGCAAGCCACAGTGCGCACAAGGCAACATGACGTTCGAGCCCTTGTTTTTTTTAGAAGGTGCATTGGCGCCACTGCGCTGTTGGCGAATCCACCACAAACCAGCAAAGATGATCGCCACCCAAATCACATATTTCATGGTGTGCGACCCAAGACCACTTCCAGAACAAAACGTGAACCCACGTAGCCAAGCAACAACAAACCGGTGCCGGCATACAAAAATCGGATGGCGGTGCGGCCGCGCCAGCCCAAACGCTGGCGACCGACCAGCAAGACCGCGAAGGTCGCCCAAGACAGCACAGAGAAGACTGTTTTGTGGTCCCAACGCCAAGCCGTGTTGGCGCCATACAAACTGTCGCCAAATAACCAACCGGCTAACAGTGTGGCGGTCAACAAGACAAATCCCGCCCAGACAAAGCGAAATGTCAAACGCTCCAAAGTGAGGATAGGCACATCAACCGAGGCATCCACCGCCATGCGCATATTTTTTTCTGCTTGCGACAAAATAGTGGCGTGGACCAAGGCGGCAGCAAAAAGCCCATAGGATGCGATGCCCAGGGCCCAGTGCAGTGGTAGCAATGGCGATGCGTTGGTATGCATGGGCGCACCCGGAAACACAGCGGCGATCAATACCACTGAGGCGCCTATTGCCATCAAGGTCCAGCGGGTTTGAAGTCGCGGAAACCAGTGCTGCTCCAGCACATAAAAGGTCAGCATCAACCACACGGTGACCGACAAAGCAGGCGCAAAACCAAAGCGCATCACGCCATCTTGCGAGCCAAACAATGCAAAGGCCAACCCTGAAGCATGGAGTAACCAAGGAACCACCAACCAGCGGTGGCCGTATCCGGGGCCTAGGCGAGGGCCCATCCACCCGGTGAGTGCGTAGGCAAAAGCGGTGGGGATTCCTAACCAAAGGTTGGGAGAGATGTCACTGGCTAAAATCATGTGGCAAGTTTAGCGTTTTGCTTGACGCATCCAATGAAACCCCTACGGGGATAAATATGGCTTCAGCCCTTACCGACAAACTCTCCCGCCTCGTCAAACAAATCAGCGGTCAGGCCCGCATCACTGAGAGCAATGTGGCCGACATGTTGCGCGAAGTACGCATGGCCTTGCTTGAGGCCGACGTGGCGTTGCCGGTCGTACGAGATTTCATTGCGCGTGTCAAAGACAAAGCGCTGGGGCAAGAAGTCGTCGGCTCTTTGCAACCGGGCCAGGCCTTGGTCGGTATCGTCAACCAAGAACTTGCCGCCACCATGGGCGATGGTGTCAGCGATCTCAATTTAGCTGCTCAACCTCCAGCAGTCATTTTGATGGCCGGTTTACAAGGTGCCGGTAAAACAACCACTACCGCCAAACTTGCGCGTTGGTTAATCCAGCAGCGCAAAAAGAAAGTGTTGACGGTGTCGGGCGACGTCTACCGCCCTGCAGCGATCGAGCAACTCAAAACCGTCACCGAACAAGTCGGTGCCGAATGGTTCCCGAGCAGCGCCGACCAAAAACCGCAAGACATTGCGCGTGCTGCGCTGGACTACGCGCGCAAACATTACTTTGATGTGTTGCTGGTTGATACCGCCGGCCGCTTAGGCATCGACGAAGCCTTGATGCAAGAAATCAAAGCCTTGCACAGCGTTTTAAACCCCGTCGAAACCTTGTTCGTGGTCGACGCCATGCAAGGCCAAGACGCGATCAACACCGCCAAAGCATTCAAAGACGCTTTGCCTTTGACCGGCATTGTGTTGACCAAACTCGACGGCGATTCACGCGGTGGCGCTGCGTTATCAGTGCGTCAAATCACGGGCGTGCCGATCAAGTTCGCGGGTACCAGCGAAAAAATGGACGGCTTGGAATTGTTCGATGCCAACCGCCACGCGCAGCGCGTGTTGGGCATGGGCGACATACTGGCCTTGGTAGAGCAAGTTACCGCGGGCGTTGATATGGCGGCCGCCCAAAAATTGGCCGACAAAGTCAAGCGCGGTGACAACTTTGATTTGAACGATTTCTTGTTGCAAATTCAACAAATGCGCTCGATGGGCGGCTTGTCGAATTTGATGGACAAACTGCCGACACAAATGGCGGCCAAAGCCAAAGACGTCGATATTGGCAAGGCCGAGAAAGACATTGGCCGCAAGCAAGGCATCATCCACAGCATGACCAATTTAGAGCGTCGCAAACCCGAGCTGATCAAAGCCACACGCAAACGCCGCATTGCTATGGGCGCCGGTGTTCAGGTGCAAGACGTGAATCGTTTGCTCAAAGAGTTTGAGCAAATGCAAGACATGATGAAAAAAATGCGCGGCGGTGGTTTGATGAAAATGATGAAGCGGATGGGCGGCATGAAGGGTATGGGCGGTGGCTTTCCTGGAATGCGCTGATAGCGTTAAGCGCAAAAGATTCACACACACTACATTTGCACGAGCGCATTCAATCGCACCAGTAGTTCTTAAACCACGCTCTCTGATAACACCACTTCTCCGCGCAACGAGTGCGGGTTGGCCTCAGTAATGCGCACATTAATCAATTGGTGCATCAAGCGTTCTGACAACGGACCCGCCTGAAAGTTCACCACCCGATTGCATTCAGTGCGGCCACGCAATTCGTGGGCGTCTTTGCGTGAAATGCCGTCGACCAAAATCTTTTGTACGGTACCCACACGTTGCACATTGATAGCACGCATGTTGTCATCGATGATTTTTTGCACTTCTTGCAAGCGGCGCAACTTGACCGCGTGCGGCGTGTCGTCAGGCAAATTAGCAGCCGGTGTGCCGGGGCGAGGGCTGAAGATAAAACTAAACGAGTTGTCAAAGTAGATGTCGTGCATCAGCTTGATCAATTTTTGGTGGTCTTCTTCGGT
>Ga0209189_1002843_pt1 | contig 11891 bp, 10 predicted proteins | sample C_130820_EF_Meta_FD_187308 | JGI IMG/M metagenome (GOLD analysis project Ga0209189, IMG submission 187308) | Freshwater microbial communities from Lake Croche, Canada to study carbon cycling - C_130820_EF_MetaG (SPAdes) (version 3) | ecosystem: Environmental > Aquatic > Freshwater > Lake...
ACTGGTGCTACTGGAGCAACTGGAGAAACTGGCGCGACTGGTGCAACTGGTGCGATTGGTTATACCGGAGATACTGGTTTAACTGGCGCAACTGGTGCTACTGGTGCTACTGGAGAAACTGGCGCGACTGGTGCAACTGGTGCAATTGGTTATACCGGAAATACTGGTTTAACTGGCGCAACTGGTGCTACTGGTGCTACTGGAGATACTGGTTTAACTGGTGCTACTGGAGCAACTGGAGAAACTGGCGCGACTGGTGCAACTGGTGCTACTGGTGCTACTGGCGCGACTGGTGCAACTGGTGCGATTGGTGAAACTGGCGCGACTGGTTCTACTGGTTCTACTGGTGACACTGGTTTAACTGGTGCTTCTGGTCCAACTGGTGCAACTGGTGCGACTGGTTCATTCCCATTACCAACCCCAACTAGTGACTTATTAAATGGAGTAATGACCTATAATGCTTTAACTCAAACTTATTATTATAATGATGGTTCAAAAACTTTTGTTATCGAACATCCAAAAAATAAAGATAAATTTTTAGTTCACGCTTGTTTAGAAGGTCCAGAAGCCGGTGTTTATTATAGAGGAGAATCCGAAATTACCAATAACAGTGAAGTTACTATTGAATTACCACACTATGTTGATAAATTAGCAACCAGTTTAACAATTCAAGTAACGCCTATTTACAACGGAACTGTAAAAACATTAGGAGTATCAAGAGTGAAAGACAATAAGTTCACAGTATATGGAGAGAACTGCGAGTTTTTCTGGACTGTATTTGGAAAACGTCTCTCACTAGATGTTGAACCAAACAAGAAAGACGTCATTGTAAAAGGTGATGGACCTTATAAATGGATTTAATTTCAAAGCACAAAATATTAAAATTATATAATTTACGAAATACAGTTGAATTATATAATTTGCATATTAACACTTAAAAGCATTTGAATTAACTAATTAATTGTAAAAAATGACACATCAACCCGAAGAAGAACCAACCAAAGAAAAGTGTATTGAAAATATACATTCCCTCTTTGATAAATACAATGATAATGTGTATATGATGCAACGATTGCAATATCACCTTTTAAACATTTTGCCATCTACTCTTGAAAACGAAGACAAAAATCACGTGAAAAGACAAGAACGCGCCAATTTTTTATCCAACGAACAAAAAATATTTATTCAAGTTTTCTTGAGTAAAAATCGTTATTATTATTTAACCAATAATAATTGTTTCTATCATTATAATGGTAAAAGTTTCAGTTCAGTGAGAGAAGATGATATTCAACATCAGTTATTATCCAATATATCCAAGGATAGAACTCTAATGCAATGGAAATACAAAACCAAAATCAACATTATAAAACAAATCAAAGAGAGAAATTTATTCCAGTGTGTCCCAGAGCCAGAAACAATTCAAAATGTGATTAAAAACTTATATCCGGTGCTCTTTAAAAGCAAAAACGAAGTTAAATATTTTTTAACTATTATTGGTGACAATATCTTAAAGAAAAACAATGATTTAATCTTTTTGATTAAACCCACCATAAAAAAAATTTTGATTGAACTAGACAATATTATATACATTACATCTGGGTTTACAAATCCAACTTTCAACTTTATGACCAAATATCATGAAACATACTCATTTGAAAAATGCAGAATCCTCAATATAAATGATACAATTGATATAGATATTTGGAAAAGTATTTTGAAGAAAGTTGGTTTAGACTTGTTGTGTGTTGCTGTACACTATTCTAACCGTTGTGATTCAGATACTTTTATTACAAGTCATGTTGATGAAGAATTCAAGAACTACACAATGTATTTGAAAAATAATAATCAACAAGTGATTCTAGATAAATTCTGTAGTTGTTGTATTCAAAAAATAGATTACCAGTCATCCACACCTATATCAATCAATTGGAAAAATATGCATTATTTGTGGAAGAACTATATATCCGGGGGTTCTCTCCCCAACATGATTTATTCCAACCAGTTAAAGACAATTTTAAAAGAGAGATATCAATATGATGAAACAACAGATTCTTTTTTGAATGTAATTAGTAAATACTTACCCAACGTAAGCAATTTTTTACTATTTTGGGAAAAAACGATACAAATATCGGATACCTCCGAAGAAACAGAAGTAGAAGAAATAGAAAATGAATTTGAAATAGATGAGTTGTGTTCTCTCTTTAAAAAATGGATTTCCCAACAACAAACATCGGAGGTTCTCTCAAAGAATGGAAATGTAAATGAAAAAGATGTGATAAAAATAATAAAACATTTTTATCCCAATGTAGAAATTGAAGATAATAAATATGTTTTGAACATTTCTTGCACAATGTGGAACAAGGTTTCTGACGTTAACCATTACTTGCAGTTATTTCATACTCATTGTAAAGACAACTTAAAAAAAGGCACTGATATTTCTCTCATTTCATTTGATGAAATATATGATTTTTATTGTGAAAAGATTAAACCAACTAGTTGTTTTGTTGTGAATAAGAGGTTTTTTGAGAAATATTTGTTTTTTAAACTCAATGGATTTATTGAATACGAAAAATTCATAACTCCTTTATGGTATTATTCAGAATGAAGAGAGAATAATATAATAATTATTTATTTACAGTTTATTAAAAATGAATAAGTTACATTTGTTTAATGTTTTCTTGATTTGCGGTGTTTTCTGGTGCCTTTTCCGTCTAACTTGACATAACCAAAAACACCTTTCTTTGTACCGTAACCGGCTTTGACAAGACGTCTTTCTTTTTTAGCAGTGGTATGTTTTACTTTTGACACAATACGTCCATTTTTGTTTTGGTGTAAATCGTGTTTCTTTAGACCACCACTGGTCTTGTACGCTGAACCATGATATACTTCTGCTCTTGAACCAATCAAGTTACGAAACTTTCTTCCGTGAACATGGTAATATCCATCTTCTGCTTTTGCGTGACGAGTCATTATAAAATGAATAAAGAAAATAATTATTTCTAAAGTAATAAAAATAATTATTAAAAAAATCAACGCAATATTAAAATTTATTTTTTAAAGGGCGATTTAGTCCTCCGGGTTGTCCTTCCGTTTTTCCTAAAAATGTAACTACACTTCCATAAGCGTTGTTTTGGTTTCCATATTTAACAGAACCTCCTTTAGAGTAGTTAATGATAGTTGCGGCGCGTTGCGCTTGAGTTTGTGTTGGGTTTACAATTCCGTTATCTAAGAATATTTTTTGTGTTTCTTGGATACAAGTTGCTGCATCGCCACATTTACCCGGAAAACGAAGCGAGTTCATACCGGGACGAAAATATAATGATGCATAAGATGAATAATATTTTGAATCAATGGTTGACATATATATTCATGTGTGATTAAAAATCCGTTTTTTGAATTTATATAAAAATTGAAAGAATTATTTTCATAATATTTAAAGATACATTACATATTATACAATGAGTACTAATTCCGAAGAACTCTCAAATAAATATCAACAAAAGACCGACAAACAACATATATTGGACAATCCAGATACATATATTGGTTCTGTTGAACATATTGAATCTGATTTATGGATACTAAACAATGAACAAACAAAAATTGTAGAAAAAAATATATCTTATATTCCGGCATTGTTCAAATTATTTGATGAAGGAATTGTCAATTGCCGTGACCATGTTATTCGTATGCAACAAGCAATTAAAAATAAAACAGAAAATACTTTACCAGTGACAAATATTGATATATCTGTTCAAGATGACGGAACAATTGTAATGATGAATGACGGAAATGGTATTGATGTTGCAGAACACCCCGAATATAAAATTTGGATTCCGGAATTAATTTTTGGTCATCTAAGAACGTCTACTAATTACGATAAAACAGAAAAAAAAATAGTAGGTGGTAAGAATGGTTTCGGATTCAAACTCGTCCTAATATGGTCTACTTATGGTTCCGTTGAAACCGTTGACCATATTCGTGGTTTGAAATATGTTCAAGAATTCAAAAATAATTTGGACACCATCGGTAAACCATCTATTACGAAATGTAAAACCAAACCTTATACAAAAATCACATTCAAACCAGATTATGCGCGTCTAGGAATCTCTGGGTTATCACCAGACGTAATTGCACTACTTAAAAAACGTGTTTACGATGTCGCGGCAGTTACAGACAAATCTCTAAAGGTAAAATATAACTCTCAACTAGTTCCAGTGAAGAATTTCCAACAATATATTGACATGTATATTGGTGTTGCAAATAAAGAAGACCAAACAACGGCAAGAGCATATGAAGAGTCCGGCGAGCGTTGGGAATACGCAGTTGCATTATCACCTACACACGAATTTATTCAAGTATCATTTGTAAATGGTATTCATACTGCAAAAGGTGGAAAACACGTGGAGTATATTTTGGGGCAAATTACCCGTAAATTGGTTGCGTATATTGAGAAAAAGAAAAAGGTTGTAGTAAATGCGAATAGTATCAAAGAACAACTGATATTGTTTCTAAGATGTGATATTGAGAACCCAGCATTTGATAGTCAAACCAAAGATTTTATGAACACTCCTTCCTCTAAATTCGGTTCAACTTGCACGGTTTCGGACAAATTCATTGAGAAAATTGCCAAAATGGGTGTTATGGATGCTGCTTGCGCATTGACCGAAGTGAAAGAAAATAAAGCAGCGAAAAAAACAGACGGTTCAAAAACCAAGAGTATTAGAGGTATTCCTAAATTAATTGATGCCAACTGGTCGGGAACTGAAAAATCGGCACTATGTAGTATTATCTTTTGTGAAGGTGACTCTGCCAAAGCGGGTATTGTTTCTGGACTTTCATCTGAAGACCGAAATATTATTGGAGTGTATCCTATGAAAGGTAAGATTTTAAATGTTCGCGGTGAAGCAACCAAAAAAATTGTGGAAAATAAAGAAATTTCTGAAATCAAAAAGATTCTTGGACTAGAAACTGGACGTGTTTATAAAAGTATGGAAGATGTTGCAAAGTCATTGCGGTATGGAAAAGTGTTATTTATGACAGACCAAGATATGGATGGGTCTCATATAAAAGGTCTCGGTATCAACTTGTTTCAGAGCGAATGGCCATCTTTGACTCAAATACCCGGATTTATTGGTTTTATGAATACACCTATTTTGAAAGCGCGCAAAGGAACCCAAGAGTTAGTATTTTATAATGAAGGTGAGTATGATAGTTGGAAAAACTCAATACCAGAACACGAGTTGAAGTCGTGGAATATTAAATACTACAAGGGTTTGGGAACCAGTACCGGAAAAGAATTTCGCGAATACTTTGAGAAAAAGAAAACAGTTGGTTTTGAATACAAAGGAAAAAATAGTGATGATACAATTGACATGGTTTTCAATAAGAAACGCGCTGACGATAGAAAAGAATGGTTGGGCGAATATAACCGCGAATCTTTCTTGGATACGAATGATAAAATGGTTTCTTATGAAGAATTTATCAATAAAGAGTTGATTCACTTTTCAAAATATGATTGTGACCGTAGTATTCCTAATTTAATGGATGGGTTGAAAATCAGTTTGCGAAAAATTTTGTACTCAGCATTCAAAAAAAATTTGACAACAGAAATTAAAGTTGCACAGTTCAGTGGTTATGTCTCTGAACATTCTGGGTATCATCACGGCGAGGCAAGTTTAAACGCCGCAATTGTAGGAATGGCACAAAATTTCGTTGGTTCAAACAATATTAACTTATTGATGCCAAATGGACAATTTGGAACACGATTACAAGGTGGTAAAGACAGCGCATCGGAAAGATATATCTTTACTCAGTTGAACAAAATTACACGTATACTGTTCCCAGACACGGACGATAAAATTCTTAGTTATTTGAATGACGATGGACTATTGGTTGAACCAATCTATTACGCACCCATTATTCCAATGGTTTTAGTGAATGGTTCCAAAGGTATTGGAACTGGATTTAGTACGGATATTATGTGTTATAATCCTTCACAAATTATTCAATATATTAAAAATAAGTTGACTGCGTCATCAAGTGATTTTAGTGTAACAGAATTTACGCCTTACTATGAAGGGTTTAAAGGAACTATCCAAAAAATTAATGAAGAAGGAAAATATTTATTCAAAGGAAAATATGAAAAACTAGGTGGGGATAAAATTCGTGTAACAGAGTTACCAGTTGGTTATTGGACAGATGATTTCAAAGAATACTTGGAAAGTTTAACCGAAACTGTTGATAAAAATGGTAAGAAAATCAACCCAGTAGTAAAAGAATACGATGATATGAGTAAAGATACAACAGTTGATTTTATTGTCACACTGCATAAAGGAAAATTAAGTGAACTAGAAGCAGTTTCATTGGACCACGGATGCAACGGGTTAGAAAAACAATTTAAATTATTCACTACCAATAATACTTCAAATATGCATTTGTTTGACGCACACGATAAACTTAAAAAGTATGAAACTGTCCAAGAAATAATAGATGACTACTTTGTGACAAGAGTTGAACTTTATCAAAAACGCAAAGATTATTTGATTAGTGCACTTACACAAGAATTGATGTTATTGTCTAATAAATCTAGATATATAACCGAGTTATTAGAAGGTTCTATTGATTTGAGACGCAAGAAAAAAGAAGAGGTAATTCAAATGTTGAAAGATAAAAAATACAATACAATAAATGAAGACGAAGACTACAAGTATTTGGTAAAGTTACCGATGGATAGTGTAACTGAAGAAAATGTTGCACGTTTGAACAAGGAACACGCTGATAAAGTTGCAGAGTTAGAGTATGTCAAAACAACAACAACATTTCAAATGTGGTTGAAAGAGTTAGATGTGCTTGAAAAAGAGTATAACAAGTATCGTGAAGCAAGAGAAAACGCTGATAAAGTTGGAGGAAAAACCCTTGGTGTAAGTAGTGAAAAAAAGAAAGTTAAAAAGGCGTTGTTAGTTACAAGTGAATAAAAAATTAGAACCAAGGTTTTAATACAAGTTGTTTGTCATTGTTAGAAGACATTATAGGTGGAGCAATTGGTGTGTACATAGTAGATGCGTCTTCTAAATATTTATAGTATCCAACTGCTTCTGAATACACTTGTGGTATCGCATAATCTAATACAATTTTATTCAATTCGTCCACTTGTCCCTTAATATTAGTTGGTTGGTTAGAAGTATGTTGTAAAAAAATACTTCGCATTATTATTTTTAAAGTGTCTCCGTCTTGGTCACTTATAACATATTGTCCATTTGATTTTTTATAAACTCCAGCCCGAATACCATTTTGGATAATTACCATATTTTCTGCTGAAAAAAATGCATTTGATAATGAGGTATTGTCCCATAACCCTTCTGTTGGATTCCTAAAAGTAGTACATTGATTTACTGGTATCTTGTCATACATTTGAAATAAGTCTGAGGTTTTAGGACCATTTATATCAACTCTTCCGTTGGATGATTGTCTGTTTGATAATTCCATTATTAATTATATATTTATCAGAAGAAAATTTATTTTTTTATACAAATATATAAAAGTAATGGGAGGGTTTCAAAAAATTGTTTTGATTATAATGTTTATTCTTTTAATAATTGTTCTTGTTTTAGTAGGTATTACATTATATAAAAAGAATACAAATCAAGTGTGGCCTCCAAATATAGGAGACTGTCCAGATTTTTGGTTAGATATGTCTGGTAATGGTTCAAGGTGTGTAAATGTGAAAGATTTAGGCACTTGTAACGGAAGTGTCGCAAAAGGAAAACATTTAACAATGGACTTTTCTGTTGCACCTTATATTGGGTCTAGTGGAAATTGTGCAAAATATAATTGGGCAAATGACTGCGGAATTGCATGGGACGGTATTACTTATGGTGTTACTAATCCTTGCTATGAATCTTCTGGAAACACAGTGTAAAATAAATGGTAAATAATATAATATTTTTTAATAATAATGAATACTGAAGATAAATATTTATTATTAATTCAAAAAATGCCAGAGGATATTATTGAATGTATCAAAAAATTTATACCATTATCAACACTTGTATGGTTAGACAAAAAAACATATATCAATAATCATCATGTTATTTATAAATTAATACCAGAAAATAAATATGAAAGTTATATTCGGGATATGATTCGCAAGGACAATCAACTAGTTATTTTTTGTCTAATGAGAGAAAATTTTAAAAGATGGACAAGTTATAAAAAGTATTTATACAAAAATATAATTTATCAAAACTTTAATTATTTTTTAGTTGACTTTTGTAGGGAAAATAACTCAACAAATTGTTTAAATATAATAAATGAATATTTTAAAGATTCTAGATTGAGTAAAAATCAACATAAAAAGAACATTGTTAGAAATATAAAATGGACAAATTAAATATTAATAAACTACTTAATAGAGAGAATGAAGCACAACAAATTAAAAATAACCTAAGAAATTTTGAGTTAAATAAAAATAATTTGTTATTTAAAAAAGGTATTTATGTATACGGAGAACCTGGAACCGGAAAAACAGAATTTGTAATGAATATTTTGAGAGAAATGGAATACGACGTAATTAAATATGACGCTGGAGATATAAGAAATAAATCTATTATTGAAACAATTACGAATAACAATATGTCGGACAAAAATATTATGAGTATGTTTTACAAAAAAGTGAAAAAAATAGTGATTGTCATGGATGAAATTGATGGAATGAATAACGGTGACAAAGGAGGAATCAATATGTTGATTAAACTAATTAGACCGAAAAAAACTAAAAAACAAAAATTGGAAGAGTTAACGAATAATCCAATAATTTGTATTGGGAACTATCATATTGATAAGAAAATTAAAGATTTGATGAAAGTATGTAATACTATAGAACTAAAAACTCCAACCGTAAAACAAATTAATGATGTTATAAAAACACTTATGCCAAATATGGGTAATGAATTGAGAGAAAACATCTACAAATTTGTTCAACACGACTTGAGAAAATTAAAAACTGTTTATGAAATTTATATGAAAAATGAAACTATTTTAAAAAGCAACATAATACAGAATATTTTTCAAACTAAATCTTATAATGACGACACTAAAAAAATAACTCAAAAATTAATTAACAACCCATATTCGTTGAATGACCACAACACTTTAATGAATGATACTGACAGAACAATTGTTGCTCTTTTATGGCATGAAAATGTCATTGACGTTTTAGACAAGGTAGATAAAAAAGATTCTATCCCCCTTTATATGAGTTTACTTGATAATATGTGTTTTGCAGACTATATTGACCGTATTACATTTCAAAAACAAATATGGCAGTTTAATGAAATGAGTTCTCTTATTAAAACGTTTAAAAATAATAAAATATTTCATGAAACATATGTAAATGCAGTTAAAAAAGAAGTAAAATACAACCCTTCGGAGGTTCGTTTTACAAAAGTATTGACTAAATATTCAACAGAGTATAATAATTCGTTATTTATACAGAGTTTATGTCAACAGTTAGGAATGGATAAAAAAGATATTTTTTCTTTTTTTATGGATATTCGTTCAAAGCACGACGATGTTGAAATTTTAAATTTGTTTGAAAACTATGAAATAAATAAATTAGACATTAACCGAATTTATAGATATTTAGAAAAATTTACTAATGAAAATGCGCAAGATATTGAAGAAAAAATAATTGCTGAAGATACTTTTTCTGAAGATTTTGAAAGTTGTAATGAATAAAAATAATATTTGTATATATATATTAATGAAACGTAATCAAAAGAAATTTAGTAGAAAAAATTATAAAGGTGGAGTAGTAGATAGTAATATGGCTAAAGTAAGTTTGTCAGCATTGAAAAAAAGGTTAGAAGATATAGAGTTGAATCTAGATACAATTAAAACTAAAATGGGAGAAGTTAATCCAGTAGAAGGTTCATCACGAGAAAACGATGTTGGTCTTGGAGAAGCGGGATTTCCAGAGGTAAAACCAGTAGTAGGACAAAATAATCCTATAATTCCGGAGTTTACAAGTAACAATAACGGTTCAGAACCTATTACAAAAACTCAATTTGATGAAGTAGATAATTTGACTAATCAAATTAAAATTTTACAAAAGGACCCTAAAGTTAATAAAAATGAACTAAAAACAAAAATTGGTTTAAGAAATGCTCTATTTAATAAGTATAAAATCCGTTATGAATATTTAAAAAAAGAAAAAGATGCAAGAAAATTATCTGATGCAGAAACTGACCAGTATTATATTTTAGAAGCAAATTTAAACGACCCTTCTTTTGGTGGTGGTCGTAAAAGCAGAAGACACCGAAAATCTAAACGAAGCACAAGAAGAAAAAGAACAAGAAAATATAAGAAATAATTTTTCAACAACAACAACGATAAATTACAAACCCAAATTTGTAATTTATTAATATTTTCTACTTTTATTTACTCTTTTTGATTTTTTATTTTTTAATGTGGACTTTCGTTTTTTTGCATATCGTCTTGTTTTTCCTTTCAAAATATTTTTATACTTTTTTGCAACAATTCTTCCTCCCTTTTTTCTAGTTAATTTGGGTGGACTATCATTACCTCTACGTCTATTCGGAGAACCTTGTGGAGTTCCAATTTGAATATTAGTAGGTTGAGGTTCTGGAGGGTTAGGTTCTCCATTTTCCCAGACCCCTTCATAGGGTGGGCGACCATCATTATAAGTCATTTCTCCGTAACTTGGTAGTCCCTTACTCCACACTCCGTCATAAAGTCGTCTATTACTTCCATCATTATATTCCATCGTTCCATAACCCTCATATACTCCGTCAACAACATCTCCTTCGTATCTATTATTTTTATTATCTATGATAATTCCGTGACCAGCAGTACGTCCATATGCATTTGGTTTATTACGTTGCCAAGAACCACTATATACTTTAATGTTTCCATTTTTATAATACATTGAACCATATTCATAAAGTCCCAACGCAAAGTCACCTACATATTCATCTAAATTGTCCAGTATCATTTTTCCATAACCGTGAGGACGTATTCTAAACTCACTTATAACATCACCTTTGTATTCTCTATAATTATGTTTATTATTTGGTTTATAAATAATAGTTACATTTTTTGGTTGAATTTTTCCATTAGAAAAAGTTCCCGAATATTTCCAAACTGGGTCTAACTCATTATGAATAGTCATTGTTCCAGACCCATTTGGTAAATAATTATTATCAAACATTCCTACGTATTCATTTCCTATATCATCACCACTTAGATATTTTATAATTCCATTTCTAGTAGGGTACCCGTCATCATCTTTCTCACCACTATATGTGAATTGGTTACCATTTGCGTCAATAAATGTTTTTTGTCTACTTGTTCTTATTTCTGCAATATTTGGGATGTTATTTTCATTATTATTTTCTATTTCAAAAGTAATTACATTATCTTTAGATGTTGGCGCTTTAAATATACTTGAAATTTCAATGTCTGGAATATCTTGGAATCCACTTTTATAACTTTTAGATTTTAGTTTAATATGTTCTGGGTTAACATTTACTTTATATGTTTTTAATAAGTATTCTTTAATTTGCTGTTTAATTAAAGACGGAGTCGTGTCTGGTTCATAATACATATTGTCTAATAGTGGTAACTCTTCTGTTGTTTTTTTATCTACTATTTTATAATTAATATTTTCACTCATTACTTAATAATTGTTTAGATAATTAATTCAGAAAAATCATATTCTGGTAAAACATTAAAGATTTAAACCAAGAGCTATATAATTTATTATGTAACTATAAGTAAAAAGACTAAGACAATTTTTGTATATTAGTCAAAAATAGTGAAACTAAGCAAAATTGTAATTGTATAAAAGTAAATATATAATAATATTAATA
>Ga0209189_1002844_pt1 | contig 11891 bp, 10 predicted proteins | sample C_130820_EF_Meta_FD_187308 | JGI IMG/M metagenome (GOLD analysis project Ga0209189, IMG submission 187308) | Freshwater microbial communities from Lake Croche, Canada to study carbon cycling - C_130820_EF_MetaG (SPAdes) (version 3) | ecosystem: Environmental > Aquatic > Freshwater > Lake...
TTTTAAATAGATAAGACTGGCATCTTTGCCATCAATCTCACCGGAATGCGTGCCGGCAATCACAAATACAACGGGTACTTTTTTCTTTTGGGCTTGCTGTGGACTCAGGACATTTTTTTTCGAAGTGACCATATACACAATGGGTCTGTTCTCCGCAGTTTTACCCATCACATTGCACGACACTTGACTTGGATACTTTTGCGCCATTTTTTTACAAAAGCTCGGAACCTCTGCATAAAGCCCAGTTTCAACAAATTTGCTTTTTTCAACTGTGAGTTGTAAATCAGCTTGTCTTAATAGTGCCGAACGAGAAGTGCTAGAGTTTGGCTGAGCCTGAGCATTCCAGATACTCTGAAAAAATAAAGCAATGAATAATACACGGAATAACAACATCAAAAGTGCAGGCCAGGCATCATTAAAGCGAGGGTTTCAAAAGCATGTTACACATACTCAAGGTGGGTTCTTAACCAAGCACGTAGCTCTTTTTCAAACTCGTCATAATTTGCCACAATCTTGTCAAGTGCTGCCAAATCAATCATGCCACCATTACTCAAAACATCATTTAAACTCTCAATGATTTTGGATAATCTGACAGATCCAATTTGACGGAGCTGACTTTTTAAAATATGAAAAATAGCTTGCACTTCATGCCAATTTTTTACCTCAATAGCCTCTTTAAGTAATTCAAAATAACCAGGCATCGCAGACATGAATTCTTTAGCTAATACGCCAGCCAATTTGGTATAGTCTTTGACTACTCTTTTTATCCAATCGGGATTAAAGATCATTTCAGAGTGACTATTGATGATTTCAAGCGCTAATCCTTGTGGGGTCAAATCTGGCCCATTAGAGCTTTCTTCCCGGCGATAAACATACTTCTCAACAACAGCCGATAGAGCATCTAATTCAACTGGTTTATAAATCACATCATTCATACCAGCGTCCATGCAGCGCTTGATATCTGCCACATAATCAAATGCTGTAATCGCCACAATGGGGGTGGGCTCTATTTTTAAAAAAGTTTCCCAACGACGAATCAAAATCGTTGAGTCCACACCGTTCATTACCGGCATTTGGACATCCATTAAGATTAATTTGACATCCGTATTTTTTTTGAATAATTGATGCGCCTCATTACCATCTTTTGCCTCAATCACTTCAAGATTGAGACTTTCTAGTAAAAAATGAAGGACTAAGCGATTGGCTTCAATATCCTCGGCAATTAATACTTTTCCAATTGTAGGTAATTGTGAATTTTCACTCATTGTATTTTCTACTCTTTAAAACTTCATCGATTATCCAGCTGAATCAGAATCACCCTCAATGTATCCTGTCTTCGTCATTTCTTGTACTAAATCCTGATAGTGAGCCTGCAAATCATTAACATGTTGTTTCGTTATTCTGCCATCATTGCGTAATAAATGCTCAAGCCTAATCAGTTCTTGCGCCAGTTGATCACCACCCATTTGTGCAATCACGCCCTTTAGGGTATGGATGATGGATTTTTGCTGAACAAGATGATTTTCATCTACAGCAATCAATAACTGTTCGAAAAATTTGGGTGGCTCATTGAGAGAGGATTGAATGATCTTTTTCGCTAATGCTTCATTATTTCTTAGTCGTCCAAGCATCGCAGTAGGGTTAAATATGGCATAGACTTTCGGCGCCTGGATAGTTGGAGTAACTGTTTTGAGATCACTTTTTTGCGTGGCTAACCACTTTGCTAACATCTGCTCTAAAGCAAGCGACTCGATAGGTTTGGCTAAAACGTCATTCATACCCTTTTCAATAAAGCGTGTTTTATCTTCTTCGTATAAATAAGCTGTAACAGCAATGATGGGTACAGCAGGTAGGTGAATGTCATCTTCAAAAGTACGAATGAGATGCGCGGCTTCATCCCCGGCAAGAACCGGCATCCCAATATCCATGAGAATTAAATCCATATTCTGCTCTTGCATATAACGATCATATGCTTGTTTACCATCTTCTTTGATCTCTAGGATGGCGTGGGGACAAATATCCGTCAACATATTGGACAACACCATTTGATTAATGGGGTTGTCCTCCACAATCAAGATACGTCCATGGTATTGATCTAACATCGTGGATGATTTAGGAGGATTGCCTGATGAGGATGCAAGATTGACCGCCTCAATATCTAAGCACTCAAGAGGAAATTTGACCCAAAACTCAGAACCACTTCCTTCTGTTGAATGAATACCGTACTCACCCTTCATCAGGGTAACTAAATTACTCACGATAGATAAGCCTAGTCCAGAACCGCTCGAGAGTGTTTCCTTGGATGTATTGACTTGTGAAAAAGACTGAAATAATAAGGCTTGATTTTCTTTTGAAATACCCTGTCCGGTATCTTTAACCGCGATTTGTAACTGCGCAATATTTGCATGGCGACTCAGTTCTTTTACTGTTATCGCAACTGATCCACTACTTGTGAATTTAATCGCATTATTGATCAGATTTGACAAAATTTGTTGCAGACGCAAAGCATCAGCCTGATAGGTTTGATTCTCAGGAAATTCGCAATTCAATTGCAGCTCAAGGCCTTTAGCCTTGGCAATATCTTCATATAATTGCACGACCTCTTTGACAATCGAAGTAAGGTGAATCGGTGATTCGAGTAATTGCAATTTGCCAGATTCAATCTTCGAAAAATCTAAAATATCATTCAGGAGGGTTTGTAAGTTATATCCGGACTTTAAGATAACTTCGATACGTTTTTTTTGCTCAACTTCTGGTACTTTTTTATTCAGCAATAACTGCGCCATACCTAAAATGCCATTTAACGGGGTCCTGATCTCGTGACTCATGGTCGCTAAGAATTTTGACTTCGTGGCATTGGCGTTTTCCGCTTGGTTTTTTAACTGCTGGAGTTGTGCCATTGACTCCTCAATGACCGCATTACTTTTCTTTAATTGATTGTTGTATTTTGTTGCTCTAAGAATTGAACTTACAGAAATACCTGCATAAATCAAGACCAAAGCAGATACTAAAAAGCCGAAATAAAAGTAGACATTACGGTATCGCGTAAAGTTCTCAAGCACTGTTTCCTGTGTCATCCCAACAACAATATATAAAGGCTGGTTTCTGACCTTTTCAAAAGCATAATAGCGTGTCACACCATCATAAAAATCATTTCCAATAAATGTGCCCGAATCTTGCCCCTTCATCATCGGTGGGATTTCAACGGACTTGGTTGTGTAGTTTGAAAACTCAACTCCCTCTACATAAAGGGTTCGAAACTTACCATCCTCACCGACAACAGAAGCTAAACCATCTTTACCTAAGGCAATTTCCTTATAAAAACTCAGAAATACGGTCGGGTCAAAAGAAAGAACTGCCACGCCATTAAATGAGCCATCAGCTCGATTAATTCTGCGACTTAACTGAATTGAAGCTTTACCAGTGGCGCGACCAATCACAGGCACACTCACAAAAGCACCTGGAGAATAGATCTCTTTGTGAACCTTAAAGTGCTCTCGATCTGATAAATCAATGGGCTTTAATTCTGCAAGGCTTGTAAAAGCATAGATACCTTCTCGGTCAATCATGCCAATCTGATTAAACTGCCGCAGTTCAATCACCTGATCACGCAGTAGCTCTTTAATAATTGGATAAGAATCTTTGCCGTATTTTTCGAAATAAAACTTCACAATCCGAATCAGCTCATCACCACTATTAATGATGGTTTCAGAATGCTCTTTAAAAGCACGTTCAATATTGGTAATTTCTTTAAATGTACTTTTCTCAATATTTTGCTTGTCATAATGAATACGCGTAAAAATAAACGTCCATAGGATAATCAAAAGCAAAATGGATAACAGCACCAGAAACAAGATGCTATTATTTTTTTTAGGGCTAACTGAATCTATCAAATGATTTTTATTTTCATCGTAGGGTTCTGTTGCGGAAAAATTTTCACTCATGTTTTTATTATCTATGATTTGTATGAATATTCATAAAAGAAACCTTAATACTTAATACTTGATACTTAGCACTGAATTTATCTAACAAACTCCAAGAGCTCGTGTGGCTCTTGGAATATTAATATCTTATTTGGCAAATCCTTTTTTCTTCAACCATTCATCAATAATCCCGGCAATCTGTAGATTATTTTTGTCCATCATCATCATGTGTGAATTACCTTTTATACCAATTTCAGGAAGATTAATAACGTCTACACTGGCTCCTGCATTGATATATTTTTGATTGAGTTCGAGCTGGGTTTTGCGAATCGAAGGCCATCTTGAATCTTGATCAATGTAATCTCCATAGATGGTGAGTATGGGTGTATTTTTTAATGCTTCGGCTTTAGATGGATCACCAAATCCTGCAGGCTCAACCAGAATTAATGCTTTGACTAAATCAGGTCTTGCTTGTGCAACTTTTTGACCAAACTGGCCTCCTTGACTATGAACCAAGACAACACAAGGACATACTTTCTCTACCAATTGGGTATATGCGGCAATCGTCGCTGCATCAGTCGTGGTCCATCTAGGGACTACTTGACGCATAAAGTTTAAATATCCTTCTGCAGGAAACTGACTACCAGCAAATTGTTGGCGCTTGGCTGGATCATCATTCCATAACCCACTCCCCATGCGAAATCGGTTCCATGGGTTATCAATCGGTAAAAACTGTGGTTCTGTTGGCCAAATATCTGGTGACGCCCATCCTGAACGGCCGCGTTCTACAGCATCTGAGACATAGGTCTTCCAGCCTTTACTAATAAAATACTGCATCCAACCATCGCGACCATCTGGCGTAGTCTCATAAGTAACACCTGTCAAACCACCACCATGCCACAGCAAAATGGGCAATCGATGCTGTACTTTTTGCGGAATAAAATATTGCACATACATCTGTTCAACTAAATAATTGCCGTTTGGATCAATCTTCGCAGGAGCACTTCCTGGACTAAACACAACTTCTTTAACTGGCTTGCCAGAAATTTCAACCAACTTACCACCAATATGAAATGATCCAATTTCAGATACCTGCATTGGTAGTTTTTTGTTTTGCGCTTGAGCACTCCAAGTTCCTAGAATGCTCATGATCATCCATACACTGAAAAGTATTCTTTTCATTCTTGCCCCCAATTTTTATATGTTGAAATCTATTTATAACCGTTTTTCATATTTCCGACAATGCATGCAAAGTCTTAAACTTGATCCATCAGAGTTTTTTGTATAGCCTTTACTAAATGAGTGATTTCATTTTCAAGAGCTTGAACATGGGTCACACAGTCTAGCTGTCCAACTGATGCTTGAACAGAAGTTAAGGCCTGCAGGGTTCTTTGCGCTGAAAAGATCACTACCATACCCTTAATCGCGTGAGCACTCTCCATGATGGTTGAACTATCACTCTTCGCTATGCCATCTTTCATTTGCCGCACATATTGAGGAATGTCTTTGATAAATTGTGTAGCGATTTCATAAAACAATTCAGGGCTATGACGAAATTACAAGCTCTTCAATCACATACTCCAATCTATTAAATGACTTATAAATAAGTTTTTAATATACTTTAAGACTTATTTATGATTCATTTTTATTGACAAAAGAGGTCTAAACAGGTATATTATCGTATCCAATGAAAATCATGAGATAACTATGCGCGTAGATCAACAACTAGCCCTAGCATCAAAGCAACTTGTCCAATCCGCTGAAATAGCGCATTGCCTTGTTTCTTTGCGTCAAGCACGTCGCGTTCGCCAAGGTGAAGCGGCAGTTCGTGCCAACCTATCTCGCGCTACTGCACAACGCATTGAAAAGGGTGATCCTGGTGTAGCCATTGGCGCGCTCCTGCGTTACTTAGATGCAATCGCTCCAGGCATGACCTTATTGCAGCTCTTAAGCGGCGATGATCCTGCGATCATTGCTTTAGAGCGTCGCTCACGCCCACAACGCGTACGTGATTTAAGTACTGCAGAAATGAAAGCGCTTGATTTCTGATGGCAAATACCACTAAAGATCTTTTTGTCTTTGCCAATCTTGAGGGTGAATTTGTACCGGCAGGACAACTGCAAGTGGATGAAGAAGGCTCAAGACTCATTGCCTCTTCATTTGCTTATGGCTTACGCTATTTAGATAGGAGCAACGCACAAGAAGTTGATCCAGTAGCCCTTAGTTTCAAAAACAAAAGCGAGATCAAAGGCAAACGCCTCGTTCCACCTAACGGCTTAGAGGCTTTTGGTGGAATTCGAGATGCTGCTCCTGATTCTTGGGGAAGACGAGTGATTGAAGCTAGGCTTAAGGTTCCAGCAAATAGCCTTCCAGAGTCAACCTATCTTCTCGAAGCTGGTAGTGATCGTGTTGGGGCTTTAGACATTCGATCTTCCTTAGATCAAGAGGAGCGCCCTGCTCATGAAAGCATTCACAATTTATCATACGTACTCGAGGGTGCGCAGAAGATTGAGGCAGGTTTACCAGTATCAGAAGCGCTATCCAGAATTTTAATTGTGGGTAGCGGTCTTGGAGGTATGCGCCCAAAGGCAAGTGTGCGTGATGATGACAACATTTTGTGGATGGCTAAGTTCCCAGGTAACAATGATGGCGCTTTAGATGTACCAAGCATTGAATACGCCACACTCAAACTTGCACAGTTAGCAGGTCTTAATGTAGCGCAAACTCAATTAGAGCAAGTCGGCAAGCAACAAGTGTTGATGGTCAAACGTTTTGATCGTTCTTGGACAGCCTCAGCTCGTTCAGTAGAGATTCGTCATCATGTCGTTAGCGCCCTCACCTTAGTTGCCTGTCACGAAACTGAATCAAATACAAAAAGCTATATGGATATTGCGGATGCGATCCGCAGATACTGCGTGGTTCATACAGTCAAAGCCGATATTGAAGAACTATATGCACGCATGATTTTTAATATTTTTGTCAGTAACGATGATGATCATCTTCGCAATCATGCATTCTTATGGAGCCATGAGCTCAAAGGCTGGAACCTGAGCCCACTCTATGATGTGATGCCTCATGCAGTCATAGCAAGTGAGCGTTATCAACATCTAGGCGTTGGACCACAAGGTAAATTGGCCACACTCGACAATGCCTATGGCGCTAAAGAGCGTTTTGGCCTATCCGCGCAGCAAACAAGGTCCATCATCGATCGCGTATGGTGCGTAACTAGACAATGGAGAACATACTTCGAAAGCTTTGGAATCCCTGTAGATCAGATCGAAGGAATCTCTCTAGCCTTCAGGCATATCGATGATATTTGCAGCGCTGAATTAATCAAGACTTTAGCCAAAGACTAAGCTCTCATTATGAAGCGTATGGTGGGTAACTAGATTTCAATGATTAATGATGAATCAAATTTTGGGTTCTCAGCGTGGTTAGATCGTACATACCCGCGAGGATTACAAACCACCCTGGACAAGGTGTTGGCTGAGAAGTGGCCCCAAATAGGTAGATATTTTATGAATCATCTACAAACAGAAGATCTTAAAAAGGCAAAAGCCCCAATGTTAGAGGGGCTGTCGTATGACACTCTTGATTTAAAACAATATATCAGACTACTTGGCGGAGACGAGAAGATTCGAACTTCCGATCCAGGGTTTAGCCAGATGCTCCCTTAGCAGGGGAGTGCCTTCGACCACTCGGCCACGTCTCCGTAATACGCTAAAACTACAAGTTTGCTATTCTAACGGATTTATCGAAAACCCCCAAGGAATATCCATAACTTATTTGGCTAATCAACTAACTTTTACTTCTGTTCCAGTTCAAAAGCTTTATGAAGTGCTCTAACTGCAAGTTCCATATACTTTTCATCGATCAATACCGAAATCTTGATTTCACTGGTAGAAATCATCTGAATATTAATCCCCTCTTCAGAAAGCGTTCTAAACATTTTGCTCGCAATACCCACGTGCGAGCGCATACCCACACCCACAACTGAGACTTTGGATACTTTTGGATCTCCAGAGATTTCTTTAGCTTCCATGTGCGATTGCACTTTGGTTTTTAAAATCTCTGTTGCTTTTTGATACTCAGTTCTTGGAACTGTGAAAGTAAAGTCCGTCTTACCATCAACCGATTGATTCTGAATAATCATGTCCACATCAATATTGGCATCTGCAATGGGACCTAAAATTTGATAGGCAATGCCTGGCTTATCCGGAACTCCAAGAACCGTAATTTTTGCCTCATCCCGGGCAAATGCAATACCAGAAATAACTGCAGCTTCCATTTTATTGTCTTCCTCAAAGGTAATTAATGTACCAGATGCCATCTCTTGCTCAAGAGGGATCATCGGGTCGGTCAGCGATGATAAAACACGCGTTTTAACGCGATATTTTCCTGCAAATTCTACAGAGCGGATTTGCAAGACTTTAGATCCAAGACTTGCCATCTCCAACATTTCTTCAAACGTGATTCGGTCGAGACGACGCGCTTCATCGCAGACTCTCGGATCCGTGGTGTACACACCATCCACATCGGTATAAATCAAACACTCTTCAGCACCTAATGCAGCGGCAATAGCAACTGCAGAGGTATCAGATCCACCGCGACCAAGTGTGGTGATATTGCCACGTTCATCAACGCCCTGAAAGCCTGTGATTACCACGACCCTACCCTGTGCTAAATCAGCAAGCACTTTTTCTTTTTCAATTCCTTGAATCCGTGCTTTCGTATGCGCAGAGTCGGTTCTAATCACAACCTGCCAACCTGCATAACTGAGTGCAGAAATCCCCTCAGCTTGAAGTGCTAAAGCCAATAATCCTGAACTGACTTGCTCCCCAGTACTCGCAATTTGATCAAGTTCTCTAGGATCTGGATCAGGGTTGATCTCTTTGGCTAAGCCTAAGAGTCGATTAGTTTCACCTGACATCGCGGATGGGACAACGACGACCTGATGACCAGCCTTTTGCCACTTCGCAACGCGCTTTGCTACATTTTTAATACGCTCAGGTGAACCCATGGAGGTTCCACCATATTTATGTACGATTAATGCCATATGAATACTTTTGCGTAATTTTTATACGCTTGATGAATAAAGGGGTTATTTTACACCTTTGTGCGCAATCTTCATCAACTTCAGTGAGCGGTCTCTTTAACAAAAATCGGTTTGACGCGAGGTCCATATTGGGTGAGCAGGTCTACATGTACCCCAACACCAGCAACAGCCAATACCTCATCATTCAAACACAAAATTCGAGCGGTGCGTTGCCAAGGTGGCACATCTAACTCTTGAAAGATTTTTTTGAGGGTTTTACGGGACTGCTTGGGATGAATACGAATCTTTTCGCCACCAGAGCGAATTTTTTCTTGTATCGCTTGCTTGTCCATCGCCATTTGATAAATATCCAGCGCTAAACCATATTCATCTGAGTCTTCATCAATCTTAATAAATTCCCAGCGCCCAAGGGTAATACTAGGATCGCTCACGGATAATTTTTGACGCCATACTCTTAAATGTTTACCGTCATGCACCCACTGTAATTGGTGATCCGCCATATCTTTTAGTTGCTCAAGATCAGTCCACCAAGCACTAAGCCGCTCTTCACTAGGCATGTTGAGGCCTTGTAAAAAGATCCAACGACGAAGTGCATTATTGGCACGTGCCATATCTTCAAAACGCAGGGCCATTAAGTAAACGACATCTAAACCATCTTCGGAAGTCATGACGTTCAAATCAATATCCGCTAATTGATCAAGTAAGTGCTGAGCATCCGCCATATGTGATGCGGTACGACTTAAGTTTTTTCTGAGCTGTGGCTGGATTTTTTCTAAAATAGGCATGATCCGCAAGCGGAGAAAATTTCTTGTAAAGTGATCGTCTTGATTACTAGGATCTTCAATCCACTGCAAATGATATTCTTTGGCGTAAGACTCTAATTCTTTACGAGATAGATCCATAAAAGGTCGCCATACTCGAATATCAGTTCTCTCTAAGCTGCGCTGCGCTGCCATTCCCGATAAGCCCGGCAAACCTGATCCACGTAAAAGTTGCAAAAGAACTGTCTCTGCTTGATCATCTTGGTGATGACCTAATAAAAGATCGGTAACCCCGTGTTCCTCACACATTTGCGCTAAAGCTTCATAACGCGCCTCACGTGCCTGTGCTTCCACATTACTCATCTCGCCCACTCCACCAGGCCAGTTAATCAACCGAAAATCAAAAGCAACTTCGAATGAATCTGCCACATGAGCGCAGTGTATGACCCAGTCATCCGCTACTTCTTGTAAGCCATGATTGACGTGCAATGCGATGACATGTTCAGGGCCGTAGGCTGCAACGGTCGAGTGAAGTAAAGCGGTTGAGTCTAAACCCCCACTAAAAGCCACGGCAATGCGCGTGGCAGAATCCACGTTTGGGAGTTTATTTGCTGGATGTGTCTTTGAACTTACCATAACTCATGAGCCTTTCATGACGGCGTTCAAGTAAATCTGTAACACTCATTCCGGAAAATTGACGCAAGGAATCTGCCAGTGCTCGCTTGAGACTCGAGCAAATTCCGTCGTAATCACGATGGGCCCCACCCACTGGTTCATTCACAATCTTGTCAATCAAACCAAGACCTTTGAGACGATGCGCGGTCAGTCCTAATTGCTCGGCAGCTTCTGGTGCCATCTCGGCAGTTTTCCATAAAATGGAAGCGCACCCTTCTGGTGAAATCACAGAGTAGGTCGCAAATTGCAACATAAGCACCATATCACCCATGGCAATTGCTAGCGCACCACCAGAACCACCTTCACCAATGATGGTGGAGATAATTGGCACTTTGAGTTCTGCTTGAGTATATAAATTATGGCCAATCGCTTCTGATTGATTACGCTCTTCAGCATCAATACCGGGAAACGCCCCTGGCGTATCTACAAAGGTAAATACGGGGATTTCAAACTTTTCTGCAAGGCGCATCAGACGCATTGCTTTACGGTACCCCTCAGGACGACTCATCCCAAAATTACGCATAGCACGCTCTTTAGTATCTCGCCCCTTTTGATGGCCAATCACCATACAAGAGGTGCCATTGAATCTGGCTAATCCACCAATGATGGAGAGATCATCGCCAAATGAGCGATCACCATGTAACTCATGAAAATCAGTAAAAATCTGATTGATGTAGTCTAAGGTATAAGGACGCTGAGGATGACGCGCGATTTGCGATACCTGCCAAGGCGTCACGCGAGTGTAGATATCTTTCGTCAGTTGCTGGCTTTTTTCAGCAAGACGACTAATTTCATCAGAAATGTCCACTGCAGATTCATCTTGAACAAATCGTAACTCTTCGATTTTGTTTTCTAATTCTGCAATCGGCTGCTCAAAATCCAGGAAAGTAGTTTTCATGAACCTATTTTACATCCCAAATCTTGCTAAATAAGTTTTTTCGCACTAATAATCGACTGGAATAGGGTCAATACTGCGCCATAAATACCAAGTCGCGACAGTTCGGTAAGGTGCCCAATTGGCGGCAACTTCTCTGGCTTCTGCACGTGTGACTTTCTCACCACTGAAATAGTTGATTGATATAGCCCTTAACAAGCCAATATCATCTAGTGGCAAGATATCAGGACGTTTTAAATTAAAGATTAAAAACATTTCTGCTGTCCAACGACCAATGCCTCGAATCGAGGTTAATTCTTGAATGATTTGCTCATCATCTAGGGTGTGCCATTTGGTCTTGGCTAAACCTTGGTTATGAAAATGATCCGCCAAATCTTTGACATACTCTACTTTTCGATAAGACAAGCCTGCCCCGCGCAAGATTTCTGGCTCAGCTTCTAGAACATGTTTAGGCGTTACTTTTGGCATGGTTAACTCAAAGCGATTCCAAACAGCTTGAGCTGCCGCGACGGAGATCTGTTGGCCAATAATCGACCTCGCCAAAGTTAAGAATGGATCTCCCCGTGAAACCACTCCAGTAT
>Ga0209189_1002845_pt1 | contig 11890 bp, 9 predicted proteins | sample C_130820_EF_Meta_FD_187308 | JGI IMG/M metagenome (GOLD analysis project Ga0209189, IMG submission 187308) | Freshwater microbial communities from Lake Croche, Canada to study carbon cycling - C_130820_EF_MetaG (SPAdes) (version 3) | ecosystem: Environmental > Aquatic > Freshwater > Lake | place...
TTGGCCTCCTTCGTCCTGGAGCGCCACAGTTAGGCCTTCGGAGCGAGCGTCGGGGTGTAGCTCAGCCTGGTAGAGTACTGCGTTCGGGACGCAGGAGTCGGAGGTTCGAATCCTCTCACCCCGACCAAAATGGTCAATAAATTCAAAGGCTTTTTGGGCATGGTTGCCCTTGTATGTAGTATACCTTAAACTATACTACTATGCGATGTTTTTTCAGTCTCCACTATCAACGAGGGCACCCTCCCTCAAGTGAGAACTGATGGCAAACAGCGACGCAAGTCTGAACCCTAAAGGTTGTCGCACCAATCCTCTGTCCAACACCCTTGAGTCAGTTAAGGGGTATCCCAGCAAACTAGTCATCTACAGACTGCAAGCCTCGCCTTATTGGTGGGTTCGCTACTACGTCGACAAAAAAATTCTACGTAGGAGCACTAAAGAGATCGATAAACGGAAGGCAATCGCCTTCGCCAAGAACTTCTATGACGAAATCAACCTCAAGCGACTAACGGGAGAGGCCCTAACCCCCCATACGGTCTCAAAGTTCGCTCTGTGTGCTGATGCAATGCTGATTGCCCAAGAGGGTAGGTGTGAACGTGGTGAGATATCACAGACATCGCATGACAACGACGTCTTGAGGATGCGTAAGCACATCAAACCCTTCTTTGGAAATTTTGATGTTAAGGACATCACGTACAAGAGGATTGAGGACTTTTTAGGCCACATCGCCAAAGAGGGCCTAGCCCCTGCAACATTGAACTACTACCTGGGCATCATCAAAAAGGTGCTCACCTACGCTCAATTGAGGGGCCTGTTGAGCACGATTCCGTCATTTCCAAAGGTCAAAAAGAACGACTCTCCAAGGGGGTGGTTCACAACAAAGGAATACAGACGACTTTGCAAGGGTGCCAAACAACTTGCTGGCAAGGCTTTCATCCTTAGACGCTCAGAGAAGAAAACTGAAAATGACAACCTTCTCTATTGGTTAAGAGAGGGGGCAAAAGACAAGAGAAAAGGCGTTCAAATCAGAAGGCTAGTGATCCCTCAAGACCTTCTGAACGTCATCACATTCATGGTGAATTCGTTTATTCGCCCAACAGATCTGAAAATCATGCAGCACAAGCATGTGAGCGTGATTAACGAAGGGGGTCGTCACTTTCTGAGACTTAACTTACCAAAGACCAAAGGGCATGACACGCCTATCGTCACGATGCAAAAGGCAATTGAGGTTTACCAAAGGCAGTTTGAAGCAACCATTCCCAATACAGATGCCAAGGGAAGGGCCCTATCAAGAGAAAAGAGAATTTCCCTTGCGAAGGATACCTACGTATTTTTGCCTAATGAGCAAAATCGAGACAAAGCCTTAAAAGACTTGCAGATCTACTTTTCCTTGCTTACCAACCATTTGGGACTAAAAGAGGGGCCTAATGGGGAAGAGCGAACGCTCTACTCATTGCGTCATACCTGCATCATGTATCGCTTGATGTATGGCCAAGGGATTGACTTATTGACGCTCGCGAGAAACGCGAGAACTTCGCCAGAGATGATTGATCGATTTTACGCTCGTCATCTCCATGGCGAAATGAATCTTGAGTTGATTCAAAGCAAGCGAAGCCGCAAATCGCAATCAAGCCCTAATCAAACCAATTCTTAGGCCAAGACGATCTCTAAATTCCTCTGGGATATCTTGCCAATGCTCAACGAGTAAATCTACAAGTTGCCTACCATTGATTAGGCCAATCCTTGAAAAACCTTGCTCAACGGCAACTTCAGAGGCTAATGACTGAAAATCAGCAGTGGTAATAAATGCACCTTGACCACCAACAGGGATCGCAGTCCTTAGTTGCTTTACAACATTCGCGTTAATTTTAGAACCCCGTTTGTACCTCTTGGCCTGCACAAAGACTTTTACTTTGGCGAGATTTGACACGTTGAGAATACCCGTTGCGTCTACACCACCATCACCCGTTTTACCCGTCACCTTGCTCTCTTCGAAACCCAGTGCTGTGAGTAAGTGGGCAACAAGGATCTCAAACTCCTTGTCATCTAGTTCTAGTACACGCTCAAGAACTGACTCATAAGGATCATAGTGAGACTCACGCTTGGAAGGCTTATAGCCTTCAGCATTTATTCTCAGCATGAACTCGTCAACTTGAGATACGGCGAACACAGTAAGCGAGGATCTAATGGTGTTCTGGAACGGTACAGAAAAACTACTACGACTCAGTTGCTCGCTGCTCCACTCCACTCCTCTCCTATGCCTGTATGGACACCCATCTTGAGGAGATGGATCAAACCAATAGGTTTTCTCTGTAAGAACACCATATCGCAACCACTCCGTATCAGCAGAAGGCGTAATAACATAGTCGCCTACCTGCATCTCAAGCAGGAAACGACTTAATTGACCTGCTTGCTGACCCACAACAATATTACTCTGCTCATCCGTATGCGAGGCACGATACAGAGCAGCAATCCCTTCCCTTGAACCTAGGTCTTCGAGCGTTTTGCCGATTGAATAATCGACAGCAATGTATCCACCTTCCACGAATTGCCGTGTATAAGTGCCAAACTCTGCCCTTACAACCCACAGTTTCATAAACTTTGCACCGTTTTCAATGTGCGATCTCCTCTAGCGAAGGGAGCCCCTTTACTATCTTCATGGTTTCAAGACTCAGCGTAATTACCCGTCTCAAAAGGTCGTAAATGTAAGACGGCTCGTTGTGTTCTTCTGACCATACGTTGGGGTCGTCTTCTATTCCAGAACCACGGTCATTACTTACTTGATAACGCTCCATGACCCACTCAATAGCACTTTTGCCGTTTAACTCGTAATCATAGGCTTCAAGAGGGACGCCTTTAAGAACAAGATAGTTGTTTATCAGTATCACTGACTTATCGTGTCTAGAGCCTGCTTTAAGAAAACTTATCTTCTTGACACGATAAATTTTTGGGTCTGCGAAGTCCATTCGCTCATTATGTTCACCTTCAAAAGGTTTCAACGTTTCGTAGTTAACGTGTAGATCAGAGAGCCTCTTACCTGCATCTGAAAACCCCCAAAAATCACGTACAAACGGGATCCTAGGCAACATCTTCCCCAAATCAGATGCGAACCTAGAGCGATACTCAGGCGAATGAAGAACCCCATAAACGTAATAAAAAATATCTAACTTCGCAATCTCACGTTTGTTCACACTTCCGTAGGCTTTCTTAAATTCAAAAAGAATTGCATCTGTCAGATTAGACTTACGACTAACATTAAAACCCTCGTCTAACTGAGATAGCAAATCGTTCGCTGAACCCTTAACTGCTTTCTCGTCATAGACATACAGCGGAAAATGCTGACCATTTGCAAGAGCCTGTCGATCCACGATGGTGTTGTACATCAAACACGAAAACTCTTTTGTAGTGCCGTTTCCTGTGACTCCAATTACCAAATTTTCGGAAGTGTTTTTTGGGAAATAACTTGGGAAAAGATATCTACTCCAATTTAAGTGTTTGTTTGAGTAGTACCACTCCTTCGTGAAGGGTCGATATGTGGCGACTGTAATGTCTCCCTTTTCGAAAACGTGTTTTTTACCCTTAAACAAGTCGTCACGCAGATCTGGGGTCCACTTGATATTCTGTTCATTGTTATCAAGGATCTTTTCAATCTGATCTCTTTTCATCGTAAGCGACTTTTCTTTAACAAAAGCCACTTGTTCATTGTAGGCGTCGATCATCCTAGTGAGATTTGCCTCTAGACGCTCTGCTGAAAAGTTATAAACCCATGGGTCTCGATTAGAAACAACCCCGTTTGAATATGTGCCAAAAAAGGTCAGATTTGATGTCTGCTTTTTCTCCCCTAAAGGAATGAACTTATCAAATGAAGGGTCACGCTGATTGATCCAATCCGCACTTTCATTAGGGCTAATTTTCTTCCACGTTAAATTTATGAAGGATTCATTTGATTTCAGGAAGCGAAGTTTCTCGTCTCTTGTTAAGTACTCGCCAATATCACAGTAAAAGATTTTTCCTGTTTTTTTGCTTGCCCCACCTTTTAGGAGAAGAGTAATCGCGATTGTGGCTCTACTGCCAGAGCCAAATATCTGGCCCCCCTCTTTTTTTGCTGTTTCTCCTGCTGTTCGCGTATTACCACGTAGATTCAAGACATAGATCGAATCAAATTCATCAAGAACAGACTTTCGAAATCCGTCCATTGCGACACTATCAATAAAAGATCCGTTGGAAACAAAGCAGACTATGCCTTTATCCTTCAAGCGATCACTTGCCCAACGGAATGCACGTATATAAGAGTCATACAAACTAGCCTTATAACCAGGTTTGCTGCGATCAACATACGTGGTTCTTATACGACCATCAAGAGATGGGTACTTTAGATTCTTGTTGTCCTGATTTTCGCTATCTTGACCTGCGGAATAGGGCGGATTTCCCATTATGACTCTGATGTCTAACGCCACCTGCAGTTTTGCACGCTTGTCGTTCTCAATAAATTCGTCCGTGGTCGTTCCTTGTGATTCATTTAATTGAAACGTATCCGTCAGTACAATGCCTTCAAAGGGCTGGTACTCTCGCTCACCTCTGAGGCCAAGAAGAAGATCATGGTAAGACTCTTCAATGTTGATGGTGGCAATGTAATACGCCAACAAAACGATCTCGTTTGCATGTAGTTCGCGAGCATATTTTCTTGGCAGATCACTTGCGTTAATCAATCCGCTTTGAAGCAAACGTGTAATGAAAGTACCTGTCCCTGTGAAGGGATCAAGTACATGCACCCCTTCATTTGTTATTCCCACGTCAAATTCTTGCCTGAGCATTGCGTCAACGCTGTGCAGAATGAAATCGACGACCTCTACAGGCGTGTACACGATACCCAATCTTTTTGCCATCCTAGGAAAGGCTGTGCGAAAGAACGTGTCGTAGAGTTCCAAGATGACTTTTTGACGGCCATCCGCGTTATCAATTTTAGATGCTCGGTTTTTTACGCTTTGGTAAAAGAGTTCGAGAGATTGCCACTCTTCTTTGGAAATTTTTTCTTCAAGAACATCAACCATCGACTGCATGCTCTTGGAAACAGGATTTTTCTTAGTAAATTCGTAATCCTCAAACAACGCATCAAAAACAGGCTTAGTAATCAGATGCTGCGAAAGCATTTCTATCGCATCGTCGACACCCACTGACGGATTGATATTCTTACGTAAACTTTTTAAGAAACGCTCAAATCTCGCTTTGTGTTTTTCATCACAGTTCCGCAGAAACTCCTTGATTTGCTCAATATGTCTCTCAGCAATCACAGAAACATCTTTTGCCCAATTTTCCCAATAGTCTCTATCACCGCATTTCTTCGCAATCTTCCCTAAAATAGCGTTCTGCCACACTTCTGCTGTTGGCAAATCTAATGTGAGTTGCTTTTCTTGCTGAGAATTTTCACCTCCATTCACAGAGGGTGTGTCATCTTTGCCTTTTTCTGAACCTTCTCCAATCTGACGGTAAGCGACTTGATCTGGCTTTTGCTTATTCAGATTTATTTTGTTTATGGTTGCCTCAAATCTGTCGTCATGAGCACGTAAGGCCTGGCAAACATCCCACACAACTTTATATTTCTTGTTGTCATTGAGAGCCTCTTCTGGATCGACGTTAGCAGGGATAGAAATGGGGATGATGATGTATCCGTATTTTTTGCCCTCTGCCCGTCGCATCGCTCGCCCTACAGACTGCACAACGTCAACGACTGAATTGCGTGGATTCAAGAATAAGACGGCGTCAAGCGTTGGAACATCAACACCCTCTGATAGACACTTTGCGTTCGAGAGAATTCGACACACATTCCCTTTGTCAGTAGTGTCCTGTTTTAACCAGGAGAGTTTTTTCTTTCTGTCAGATGAGGTCATCGTTCCATCTACGTGGTCGACTTCGCATCTCAAGAGGTCTCCTTCTTGCCCTGACTTTGATACGAAACTTTCAACCGTTTTTGAAAACAAGTCAGTGAAGCGTTTGCTATCTTTGATTGATCTTGAGAAGGCAACTGCACGCCTCATGGGATTACCCTCGCTTTGGTCCCCAATTAGTTTTTTGGCAAGTCCATTCCAACATCCAATAATCTTGATTTGATCATCTTCAATTTGTAATTCATTGGCCTCTCTAAACAGGCGATTTGCATATTCCTCTTCCACCCCCAAGACCATCACCTTGTAGTCAGACAGAAGATTTTGCTCAACGGCCTCTCCAAAACCCAAGTAATGGAATTGGGGGCCAAATTTGGTTTCGTCATCCATGGAGTACACCTCTGCCCCCAGCGTGTCAGCCTTAGCCCTTGTTGGTTCAGAGTAAATCCTTGGGGTAGCAGTCATGTAAAGGCGTCGATCTGCCTGCAGGGCTTCGCCATCATGGACTTTTGTGAAGTGACTATCGTCTCTGTCTGATTGCGTGACCCCTGTTGTTCTGTGAGCCTCATCACAGATCACCAAATCAAACTTTGGAAAACCAAGTTTCTGGGCCTCGATAACTACGTCAATTGACTGATACGTCGAGAACACCACGTTAAAGTCGTTGTGCGTAAAGGCTTTGGCTGCGATCTTTACAAGAACAGAAGGATCAGTGGTGGGGGGCGTCAATAAGTCGTAGGTGTGAATATCGTCGTCATCTGCTTTCACGGTTTTGTCTGAACAGACAACAACACTCTTCATCTGAAGTTCAGATTCACTCGCCCATTCATTGAAAGTCTGATTTACGAGAGAAATAGACGGGGCTAAAAAGAGCACGTTTCGTCTAATGCTCTCAGCGATACGTAGACTAGTAAAAGTCTTTCCTGTCCCACACGCCATAATTAGTTTCCCTCGAGAATAGGTCTTGAAGGAATCTATGACGTTGGCGTGAGCAGCCATTTGATGTGGTCTGAGACTTTTCTTTAGTCGCTGGGGAGCATAGAAATTCTCTTCATTAAATTGAGACCAATCGATCGAACTCTGCTCCATATCATCAACGCTGATACGGTTAACAGGGATCTGCTGATTTGCTAACGCATCTTCAGCATGTTTTGTCCAATTATCTGTTGTTGAAAAGATCAGTCGACTGCTGTAGAGGTCTTTTCCTGAGGCAGTAAAGAAACTATCGATGTTTGCTTTTTCAATCGTTGTGCTCTCCCCATAGAACTTACATTGAATCGCACAATAGCCTTCAGCGTCCCTCTCTTTCGCGACCAGATCTATGCCTGTGTCAGGCTTGTCCTCGTTTAACGGAAACTCTGACCAAAGCCATACATCACTGAAACGTTCCTTGAAGCGAAGGTCATTTAGCAGGAAGAATTTTCCCAGCCTCTCAAATTTTCGGCCTTTATCCACCTCGTTGGTTGCGATGGTTCTGTAGTGCTCTAGCAGGCCTCTAAGTGCAGACATTTTTTACTCGCTGGTGATGGTTGAATTAAATAGGCTCTTTATTCTAGAAACTATGCAAAATATCAAGGAAAGTTTTTTGTAGCAGATGCGGCGATGAACTTCATGGCCCTTGCGTAATGCCGTTGAGCAAGGATGCTCAAGATCATCCGTTGGTCCCTTAACTCCGTACCCAAGTCACGCTCAACCATTCCTATTGACATTGGAATACGTGCTCTTATGGCTGCGTCTGCCCAAGTTAATCTCTCCCCCAATTCTTTGGCTTGCTTTTTTGCTATATAGAGCCTGTACGCCAACTCCATTGCCGCAGACTGCCATTTTCTTGCAATCTTGAACTCTGCATTCCCAAGGGCGAAGCCTTTTTTTGCTGGTTTCACTAAGCCCTCGTTTACCCACTTGTCGACTTGCCTGCCAAAGGCTCGCTTGAGACCTACCCCAGACCATCCCAGTGGCACGACGAGGTTCAAAGCATCCCTACTTCCAAAAGGAGCCAAATCTGATTGGTTCCTTGCAACTGTCATAGAGAACAACGTTGGAGGCTCAGAGAACAAGTGGCTGTGTTGTGCCCACCACGCCTTAAATGTCATGCCCCTTACCTCTCCAAATGCCTGCGCTACGGTTGGATCGACCTTTGAGTGCCCCCCTCGCAGGGCTACCTCATAGTCCTCGTTCAGTTGCAGGAAACGGAACCACCAAAAGTATGGGCTTGATCTCACATTGGGTGGTGGGTTCTGATCGCTATAGACACCCCTGCCAAACCTTGGCCACTGCTTAACAACGAAGGCACGACGAGTTTGGTTTGGTTTCAAGTTGAGGCTCCTCATAAGATAAAACTATAACACTTTCATGTTTGTTGAAATTGAAAGTGTTATAAAAAATCAGTTTCCTCTAAAGTGGTTTTTAGTACGAGACACGTTGTCGAGTGCTCAGACAAATCGTCTGCAATCAAAACTTGAAAGGAATCACTATGAAGAAGTTTGCGATGGTATTGGGCAGTGACATCTACAAGGCAGCAATCGCAGGAGCACGCGAGGGCTACAACCGTTCAACAGATAAATTTGATGCCTACTCACGAATGCTGGAAAACTGCTACGAGGACTGCCTTGCTGATATCGAAGACAGTTCCGTAAGAAAAAATATTCGAAGGAACACATATGGAGATTGGAGAAGGGCGTCCCTTCCTTTGGCACTCGCGATGGTTCACCATCACAAATTTGGCGAACCTTGCGAGCCTCACGCGAGGGTATATCTAACCACTAGTCCAACGTCCGTTTTTGATATTCCAATGAGTTTTTGGAATCGCTTTATCAGTGAGGATTCGACTGATTGGGCTAAGGAGTATCAAGAGTCTCTTTAGTTTGAGCCAGTGAATTTGATCTGGTGACTCTGACCCCACTTATCGCGAGAGTTGGCTTGGTCACGGTTGGGCTGAAGAATAGGAAGGGATGGGAGTGATGGTTAGTCGCAGTCCTTTAGATCAACTCCACAGCCCTACGCTTCATGTCGTCATTGACGTCAATGTAGCGTTGGGTGACTGAGATTGACCTGTGACCTGCCAAACTGGCCAGCACTCGCACCCCTATACCTTTGCTCGCGAGCGATGTAATGAAATAGCGACGACCACTGTGGCTGCTCCCTCCACTGATGCCTGCTCGCTTGTACGTCCAGTAGAAGTGTTGGCAAAGAGTGTTTGCTGAGAAACTTGCACGTTGTGCCGTGTAAAACAGGGGTAATTCTGGGATTCTGCTATATCGCTGACCAAGATACTCGCTTAATTCCACACGTAATTTCTCTGGGAGAAATACAGTGCGTCCATGTTTGCCCTTGGTTTGCTCTGCTGACAGTCGTACCTCTGCTTTAACCGTTCCATCCTCGTTGACTACATCTTTGATTCTTAGTGCTGCGATCTCTTTGACACGCATACCACTCCAACAACTCGTCAGAAACATTGCACGATCACGAAACGCAAACCTTTTAGTGCTGATGTATCGCAGTACTTGATCAATCTCTGCTTGGGTAAGAGATTTTGCTTGTGCCATTTTTAGTGCCCTTTCTATAGCAAATAAATACACACGTAAAAGTGTGTTTTCTTTTGTCAAAAAGGACGACCTTTTATTGTCAGAAAATGATGCCCCAATATTCAATGACTTAGCAGCGAGGCAAAGAAAAGTACAATTTTCTTTGCCTTGTTTTACTTAGCAAGAACGTGGGAGAAATCCCACAGAAATGGCTCGTCGCTGCTTAAACACGTCAAAAAGCGTCTATAAGCGTTCGCAGCAGTGCTCTGCTACTCAAGCATCCACGGGGTTTCATAAAGCGTTTTGCAGGGCTTTTTAGTTTGTGGATTTAGGAGAATCCCAATAACGGCCACTTGAGTAGATTGGGCCGTTGGGATGGGGTGCAACCTTAAAGGGAGGCTGAGGGGGGGTCAGTAAGTTATGTACGTGTGTGGCTTCTGAGTAAAGGTCAAAGCCGTTGTCCATTAACTCATTTACTGCCCTCTCTAGTGTTGAGAAAACAATTTCGTCAAAGGTGCCTGACGTGTCATCTATGAAAGAGACCCTCGCTGTGCCATCTTCGCACTCTTCAATCAAAGCCCAGTTTGCCTGGAGGAACTCGACGATCTTGAACCAGTAGTTTGTGCTTTTTATCTCTTTGAATTTGATGTTTTGTGTCATGTGGTGTTTTGTTGACTCTGTTCTGGACGAAGTGAAGCAATTAAAGCAACTGCTTTAATTGTTTGGCGACAAGAGACAAACGAGGTCAGTAATGTCGTTAGTAGACAGACCACAGCACGTTGTCTGTGTCGCTGCGACCAATTTCTTTACAGATGTATTCCATCCATCCACTGTCTGCAAGATCGACTTTGTGCTGTTCATCTACGTGCTCCACATGCGACTTGGCCTTTTTGACGAGGTTGTCAAATTGGTTGAAGCGTATTGTGGGAGGCAATGCACCTATTGAAAAGTGGAGGTGTAAATTTTTCCTACTCCTCTCTCCCTCAAGGACAATAAAGTATTTTAGCGAACGACCGTGCTTCTCAGCAGCACGTTTTCCAAACACTTCACGATTTAATTTCTGCGTGAAACGTTTCGCGATCCTCTCAACATCCTCGCGACTAATCGCTCTTGTAAGCGTTCCTAGAGGCGTGTGATGCACGATTGTCTGTTTCAGCGTTAGCGTCAAGGCAAGGGGGTATTCTTGACTGAGTCCTTGTAGCCAGGCTCGTGTCGCTGCCTTTTGACTGATTTGTAGTGGATAGTCGCTTGCTAGGCGTCTTCTTATGTCCTGTAGTTGCATATTTTTATTTATTAAGACGATAAGAAAACTAGTTTTTTTGCTGCCTTTTCTTTGGTCTCCTCCTATTTAGGTCGACCTTTTCAGAAGGTCGAATTTAGTGTGTGTGCTCCATCAACCAATAAGGAGCATTAAAAATGATCACATTCGCCAAATTGAGACTTGTCGCTGCCAAACGTGAACGCTCTGTGAGTCCTACTCTGCATCGCCGTAATAAATTGGCAGCCAAGATCCACGAGCAGATTGAACTAGTTAATGCACAAAGAGAGGGGCGAGTCTATGCCCCTACACGCCTCAAAACCTACACCAATAAGGACACAGGGCAAAGGATGACAGTGGAGGCTGCCAAACGAATCAAGGAATGGTATTGGCCTACTGATGGAGGCAAGATTAACCTTGAAATTAGATACGGCTCAAGAACGCTTAGTTTGAATGCAAAAGGGGCTAATGCCATAGAGGTAGGTGATGGCAATGAACTACTTACAGCACTAGAAGCCATCAAGCAGGCCACACTCGCAGGCGAACTGGACGCTCAGATTGAGGCAGCGAGCAAGTCGCTGAAGGCAGGGTTTGAGAAGCATTAAATGATCGTGCGAAGCACGACAAGAGCACCACGGGCTCGTGGTGCGGCCCTGCCCATGGCAGAACCTATGAGGGCAGCCCTAGCCCAAGGGCGTTTTGCCCCATAGGTGGTCTGCGAGAGCCTCAGCAGACTGCCCATGGGCACTTACCAACGTGGAAAAGGCAGACAGCCGTCTGACCCACGTTGGCTGATCCAGTAAATACAGCATGCTGATCCAAGAAATTACCAAGCCACAGACACCAGAGCAGGCACGCATCAACGCTCTGAAGAACGCATCAGATCAAGCGAAGCAGAGGCTTAAGGCTGAAAGGCAGCGACAAAAGGTGTTGAAGGCACAGCAAGCACTGCGAAAAGCGAATCAGCCACAGGCGAACTAGAGGGGCCTATGCTAGACTTTCGTTGGGTCGTGCTGTTTTAGAAATGAAGGTGCTTAGTATACTACGGCCTATACTAAAAAATCCTAAGCCCATTGATTTTGAATGATTTTTTAGAGTTTTCACTGCGTTCGGGACGCAGGAGTCGGAGGTTCGAATCCTCTCACCCCGACCATCAACATCGCGAAGAGGGCTCCCCTAAATCGCCTACACTAGGGCGTCTGAAACCACCGGCGCTCGTATGCTCTTCG
>Ga0209189_1002848_pt1 | contig 11883 bp, 10 predicted proteins | sample C_130820_EF_Meta_FD_187308 | JGI IMG/M metagenome (GOLD analysis project Ga0209189, IMG submission 187308) | Freshwater microbial communities from Lake Croche, Canada to study carbon cycling - C_130820_EF_MetaG (SPAdes) (version 3) | ecosystem: Environmental > Aquatic > Freshwater > Lake...
GAATGAGAAGAGTTGTACCAATCGATCCTAAAGAAGAGTTTAAGATAAGAGCCAGAGCCTGAAGGCCCACGGAATGGCGGCGTCCCACAAGGATGAGAGAATGGCTGCCGTTAGTTACTAAGTCGGCGGCACATTCACGAATCCAGGCGGGATCAATTCCGGAAGGCAGAGGGAGGTCGGGAGCCTGAGAGAGGATGTTGTTGAGTTCTGCACTAGGACGGATGGATCGGATCTGGCGTGCCAGTTCGAGCAGGAAAGCGCTGGCGGTACCTGCCCGAAGCGAGAGACGATGGTCGGCCATGGTTCCCGTGAGGGAAAATCTTGGTTCGACGACATAGAGTCGGTTCATTTTGTCCCCGGGTTTGCGCGTCCGACGTCCGGAGGCAAAGCCCCGCGTATCCATCAGATCTCCTTCATCCGAGCCGAGAAAATCGCAATCAACAGAGAGGATTGTTGAGGCGGCGGAAAGATTCGGACGGAATTCAGTGTTGGCTCCGAAAATCGCCGCGGAGGCCTCGAGGTCGCGTCCTGGGGCTAAGGGTTCGTACGTAGCCCAAGTTGCTTGGGGGAATTGCCGCTGGATCTCCGAGCGGAGTCTTTCTCGGCTCGGGGAAAGAGTTTCATCGGCCAGAATCGCCAAGGAAGCCCCTGCCGTCGAAGCGGATTCTGTTCGGATCCGGTTGATTTCTGTTTGAAGTTCTTCTTCGGTCGCCTTGGTTGCAGCTTTCTTGCCATGGCGGGTGATGAATTGACGGCGGGAAGGATCGTAAAGGTCTAAGATCGATGCTTGAGCGTGATTATCACTCGCACCTTGACTGGCAGGGTGAAGCGGATTGCCCTCCATCTTTACGGGGCGTCCGTCAAATGTCGTGGCCAACAGAGGAACTGCACCCCGGCGCCTGGGTTGGGCCGTGGCGAAGGACATCTTTTTTCCTGAAACCACCCACTCGGGAGATTGCGTGAAGGGTACCAAATGAGCTTCCGGACGGCGGCAACCCGTAAGGCTTAGCCCGGCCAAAGCTAGCGAAGCGCCCATCAGGCGGAGAAAGCTTCGACGAGAAAGAGGATCATTTTCCCATTCGGCGGCCCCGGCGGGAAATTCCCGGTGAAGCCACTCTTCAAAATCGGGGGTGCGGGCATACTCGCCCAAGCTGCGCCAGTAGGTGCGGCCGTTTGCATTGGATTCGGGATGATGAAGAGTACGCTTCATTTTTTAGCGATGGCACCCGCTGCAGCTCACCGGCGGGTTAACGTTCCATTCTTTCACAAACTTTGCGCCGATTTCTCGTTGGCTGGTTCCTGCTGGGGGTTCCCAGTCGAGATTGGTGATTTGGTCGAGGGGACGAAGTTGATTTTCCGGGGCCCGGTGGCACTCCAAACACCATCCCATGCTGTGCGGCTTGGCGTGGTAAACGACTTCCATATGGTTCACATGACCGTGACAGGCTACGCAGCTAACCCCCCGGTTCACATGGACGGCGTGGTTGAAATAGACGTAGTCCGGTGCCTTGTGAATGCGGACCCAAGGAACTGGATTGCCCGACTTCCAGGACTCCCGAACCGCGGCAAGCTTTGGACTAAGGGATTTGATCTGCGTGTGGCAGTTCATGCAGGTTTGCGTGGCGGGAATATTCGAGTGGGAGGATTTTTCCACTCCCGTATGACAGTAACGGCAATCCATGCCGAGCTGATTCACGTGGAGGGAGTGATCAAAGGCAACGGGTTGGGTGGGTTGATATCCCACCCGGGTGTATTTTGGAGTAAAGTAATACGCCATTCCGGAAACGACACTAGCCGCCACCACTGCCAAACAGACAAGAATCTTGATGGGCAACCAGTTGGTGTAGCGGGGGAAAATATTGGCCATGGTGGAGTTAGAGTAGTGTTTTCAAAAGGAAGCCCAAATATTGGAGTGATCTGAAAATGGAGGTTCTTTTGCAGTTCATCAAGGAAGCATTAGAAGTATTAACCATAAGGCATTGCGTATTAGTTTTATTTACAGCTCTTTTCGCTCTCATTTTTGGATAGTTCAAGGGTGCTGGCTCTCGAAGGGTGTAAATTGCTGGGCAGGGGTTGAAATCTGCCAAAACCGTTGGAGACTCCTTGCCATGCGATTCCTATTCAGTCGTGTCCAGCTACTCACCCTGGCTCTTCTTGGATTGGCTATTTCTGGCGCCCAAGCTGAAATCCGGCAGACCAGTGTCTGGTGGTTGCCCCGCAACGTGACCATGTTCGGCCATGAAATCGACTTCATTTTCTATGTGATCTTGATTCTGACTGGGGTGACGGCAGTGGCGGTTTTTTCAACGATGATTTACTTCATTGTGAAGTACCGGGCTAGGCCAGGCGTTTCCGCGGTTCATAGCCATGGCAATAACACCTTGGAAGTTATCTGGACTGGAATTCCCGTGTTCATTTTTCTGGCTTTGGCCATTTACGGAAACGAGCAGTGGACCCAGATGCGTCTAAAAACTCCACCTGCCGATGCCTTACCTGTGGCGGTGATTGGCGAGCAGTTTGGATGGAATGTTCGTTACCCCGGAGCCGACGGCAAACTTGCTAAAATGACAGCTTCGAAAGTTACCAAAGAAAATCCGTTTGGGGTCGATCCGGCTGACCCTGCGGGGCTGGATGATTTTACGACCTATGGCGAACTCGTGTTTCCGGTCGAACGCCCTATCCGTCTTTATCTTGGCTCCAAGGACGTGATTCACGCCTTTTACGTTCCTGAATTCAGACTGTATCAGGATATGGTGCCTGGTCGGATTTATGACTTTGTTTGGTTGAAGGCCGAGCAGACCGGGAAATTTCAGCTCGCCTGCAACCAGCTCTGTGGCCAGGGCCACTACAAAATGTTTGGAAAACTTTCCGTTGTGCCTCAAAGCGAATATGAAGCTTGGGCCAAGGGGAAAGCACCGCAACCCACCGCCGCCAGGGAAACCTCCACGGTTCCTGTGGTCATGGCGGGTCGCTAAGGAGGATTGGTTATGAGCACTGCAACCCTACATTCCGCAACTCACGCCCATGGGCATGAAGAAGCTACCGGTTGGAAGAAATATATGTGGTCGCTTGATCATAAGATCATCGGTTTGCAGTATCTTTTTACCTCTCTAGCTTTTCTTTTTATTGGGGGAGGTATGGCTCTTTTGCTTCGCTGGCAATTGGCCTATCCATCGACTCAGGTGATGGCCAACGGTGATGTGGGTAATCCCATATCACTCCCCTTCATCAATCCACAGTTTTACAACGCACTTTTTACCATGCACGCCACCGTGATGGTGTTTTTGGTGGTCATGCCGCTACTGATAGGTGCCTTTGGAAATTACCTGATTCCCCTTAAGATTGGGGCAGGGGATATGGCCTTTCCCCTGATCAATGAATTGTCTTACTGGGTCTATTTGCTTTCTGGAGTGATCATGCTGGCCGGTTTTTTTGTTGCAGGTGGAGCCGCTGCTGGGGGATGGACCTCTTATGCCCCCCTCAGCAGCGTCGCTGCCTACAACGGAACCAAGCTAGGGCAGACCCTGTGGGCGACCGGAATTTTCATCAACGGACTCGCCTCGATTATGGGAGCATTCAACTATATCACCACGATCGTGAATATGCGTGCACCCGGAATGGGATTTTTCAGGCTTCCTTTGACCGTTTGGGCGCTTTTTATCACGGCTTTTCTTCTTCTTTTGGCTGTTCCTGTCCTCTCCGCTGCCGGGGCTATGTTGATTCTCGATCTGAATTTTGGCACGAGCTTTTTCAATCCTGCAAAGGGCGGCCAACCCTTACTTTGGCAGCATCTGTTTTGGTTTTTCGGCCATCCCGAGGTCTATATCCTGATTCTCCCTGCCATGGGTATGGCCAGCGACGTGCTTAGTATTTTTAGTCGGAAACCTGTTTTCGGTTATAAGGCGATGGTTTTTGCGATGTTCGCCATTGGTTTTCTTGGTTTTATTGTATGGGGACACCACATGTTCGTTTCCGGAATGAACTTGGTTCTCTCGGCCGCCTTCGGTGTTTCCACGATGGTAATTGCGGTGCCTTCCGCGATCAAAACGTTTAACTGGCTTGGGACGATCTGGGGCGGCTCCATCCGATTCACCTCCGCCATGCTGAATGCCTTGGCGTTCGTCGCGATGTTTGTGATCGGCGGATTTTCAGGAATCTTTATGGCCTCCACACCGGTGAACATCTTTGTGCACCACACGTATTTTATCGTGGCGCATTTTCACTACGTTCTCTTCGGGGGAAGCATCTTCGCCATCTTCGCATCGATCTACACCTGGTACCCAAAGATGTTCGGGCGAATGCTCGACGAGACTCTTGGCAAGATTCACTTCGTTCTGACTTTCGTCTTTTTTAATCTGTGCTTCTTTCCCATGCATAATGTTGGTCTTGCCGGCATGATGCGGAGAATTGCGGATCCAACCGCCTATGAGCATCTGCGCGCTCTTCAACCGATCAATCAATTCATTACCTTCGCGGCGATTGGTCTCGGCTTTTCGCAATTCATCTTTCTCTGGAATTTTTTCCGCAGCCTCAAACATGGTGTACCAGCGGGAAACAATCCTTGGGAGGCCACAACCTTGGAATGGACCGTGGCTTCTCCTCCTGGACACGGGAACTTTGCGGTAACCCCAACCGTCTACCGGGGTGCTTACGATTACAGTGTTCCAGGCCATCCCCGGGATTTCATCATGCAGAATGAACCTCCGACTTCCGAACCGCTGCACAGTGGAGCCCCGGCGCGGCGATCGGTTCCGACGGGATGAGTTCCCGACTGGCGCTGCGACCTGATTTTCGCGCGGCCTGTTTTCTTGTCGGCTCTATCCTTTTTCTTATTACATTGGGAGGGCAGGTCACCACAAAAGTGGCTGGGATGGCCGTTCCGGATTGGCCGACCACTTTCGGGCACAATATGTTTATTTACCCTTGGTCCAAGATGACGGCTTCCACCATGGTTTTTCTCGAACACTCTCATCGCTTAGTAGCTTCTGGCGTAGGACTCATCACTCTTGCCGTTGCTGCTCTTGTGTGCGTAACCCAATCATCTGGCCTAGCTCGACGACTTGCCTTAGGGGCGTCACTTCTGGTTATTTTGCAGGGGATTCTAGGGGGTCAACGCGTCATTCAGTCCTCTTGGCTTCTCGGGCTCCTGCATGGATGTTTGGCCCAGTTTTTTTTACTGACTGCCGGAAGTCTGGCCTTGGTGCTTTCCGATTTTTGGAGGAATCCCGGCCAAGGCGATAAGCATGCATGGAACCGGAGCCGTATGATTTGGTTTTTTACTGGGGTTATTTTTTTGCAGACCGTTCTTGGCGCATGGATGCGGCACGGGGGGCCGGGTTTTCTTTCTGTTCCGGATTTTCCGAAAATCTATGGCGAATGGTTTCCGACCTTTTGGGATTCTGCGACCCTTGCCCAACTCAACCAGTTTCGGGCCGAAAAGCTTCAATGGCCGGCAACGACCCCGATCCTGATCCTTGGGCAGATTTTACATCGTTCTTTGGGGATTCTGGCGGCGGTTGGTATCTTGGGAGGAGCTGTTTGGAGTGTGCGCTATTCCTCGACGCCTTCGTGGTGGAAGCGCGGAGTCGTTTTTTGGGTTCTTTTGGCCCTGACGCAGGTTCTTTTGGGTGTTTCCGTGATCTGGAGCGGACGCTTGCCTGAGTTGGCAACTCTCCATGTTTTGGTGGGAGCAGGATTAACCCTAACCGGCTGGCTATTGGGCTTGGCATCGTATCGAACGGTAAAGTGGGATTCAGGGGATATAGCGCGGAGTTCTTTCATTCAGCGAACTCAACCCATGGGAGTGGCATGAACAACATGGAGGAAGCAGTTATCCCTTCCGCTTCCTGTCGGGCGGGATTCCGAGCCTGGATTCAGGATTGGTCGGAGTTGTCCAAGGCGAGGCTGAGTCTTCTCGTTTTACTGACGACTTTGGTGGGGTTGTACTGCGGGTCAGGTGGGAAACTTGATCCATGGAGAACTTTCTTCACGCTAGTGGGAACCTCCTTGGTGGCGGCGTCGGCGGCAACCCTGAATGAATGGATCGAGAGGGACTTGGATGCGAAAATGAAGAGAACGGCGCAGCGTCCGCTTCCCGGAGGAAGGATCGGTCCGGATGAGGCGCTCTTGGGTGGAGCAGGCATGGCGGGACTGGGGCTCGCTGTTCTTTTTTTTGGGGTTCATGCTCCCGCAGCTTTTTTGGCGGCAGCCACGATGGCCTTGTATCTTTTTGTTTATACGCCGATGAAGCGGTGGTCGGCATTGAACACCTTGGTGGGAGCTATCCCTGGTGCGATTCCTCCTCTGATTGGGTTTACAGCCGGACGCGGGAGAATCGGGATGGAAGGGGTAGCTCTCTTTTTGATTCTCTTTCTTTGGCAGATTCCTCACTTCATGGCCATTGCGTGGAGGCATCGGGATGACTACCGCCGCGCAGGCTTTCGAATGTTGCCCTGCTCGGATGAGACAGGGAGGATTACTGGACTGGTTTCCCTTATTTATTGTTTGGCTCTGATTCCTGCCTCAATTTGGCCCGTCTTCCTTCACGCAGCGGGTCTGATCTATGGGTTGGGGGCCGTTCTGCTTGGAGTGGGTTATGCATTTCTTGCAGGGGCTTTTGCTTGGATGCCTACGATGAGTTCGGCTCGGAACCTATTTCTTGGATCCATTCTTTATTTGCCGCTACTTTTGATTCTTTTGGTAGCAGATTCAAGATGAGCATGACCCCTCTTCAAAAATCCAATCTACGGTTGTTGGCGGTCCTTCTTCTGGTTACTGTAGCGATGACGGCTTACTGGATGTATTTCATTATCGCCAAGGAACCAATACGACCCTAAATCAAAATCTTTTATGAGTTCATCCGCCATTGCGACCCATGGAGCGGTTCCGGTTTCGACCGGTCGCCCTCGTTTTACACTCGCACAGTTTGGAATGCTCGTCTTCCTGGCTTCTGAGGCAATGCTCTTTGCCGGGCTGATTGGGGGTTATATTGTCCTGCGGATCGCCCAAGGGCCCGGAAACTGGCCACCCCCCGGGGCTCCTGAAATCGGGGTTAAAATCCCGCCTACCTTCCTCAATTGGGTCATGATCATCAATACCATTATCCTTCTCTCCAGCAGCCTGACGTATCATTGGGGAGAATCTAGGATGCGAAAAGGGGGAAGCGGGCTGATTGGTTATTTTTTGACCGCTCTCTTTGGTTTTATCTTTCTTGGTGTCCAAGGTTGGGAATGGATGCACCTCAAGGAAGAGGGGATGTGGTTTAATTCGTACGGGACCTACGGATCCTGCTTTTTTACTATGACCGGCTTTCACGGCCTGCACGTGTTTCTGGGTTTCCTAGCGATTCTTGTGACTGTCGCACGCTCAGGTTTGCGCCAAATGAAGCTTTTTTCAGGCCAGACTCCGAATGCTTCACACACTTTTGAGGAGCTGACCGGGTATTACTGGCATTTCGTCGATGTTGTTTGGATTTTCCTCTATTCCATCTTGTACGTCTTGTGAGTAGGGTTAATCCTTTAGGTATCGGACCAAGGCATTTCCGAGGTCAGCAGGAGAAGGGCAGGGCAGGGAATCTCCGTTAATTGTCATTAAGAGGTAGCCGTTCCCGTAGGCTGGCCCATTGAGAACACATCCGTTTGTCCGGCATGTTTGAATCTGCTTTTCAGCGACCTTTCTGAGTTCCTTTATGTCGCCGCTTGTCTCCCACTTCCAGCCGATGATTTTGGCTTTGGGGGCGTAATCCCTAAGGGTGGGGAGAATTCTCGGTCCGGGGGTTAGTTCGATTTGCACTCCAGGCAAGGATCCCGGCCATTTTCCTGGCGGTAATACCACGCCTTGAAGGTCACGGGTACATTTTAGGATATAATCCGGCAACGCCGCCGGCATGAGGATGGCATAAAATTGGTCCAGATTAGTTTTCGCCAAAAGGAGCTGCAGTTCGGGGACGGTCTGGAATTCGGCCGAAATCCTAATGCCAGAAGGTAACGGGCAGGAAGCGTCTTTCCCCTGCCAGAGAGTTGCTGAGAACCCGTTTTTTTGGAGAATATCTGCGATTGTCACTCCGGTTGTTCCCGTGGATTGATTGAGGATCTTTCGGGCAGGATCCAAATCGATCGAGGCAGGACCGCTGATCACAAGGACATTCATCAACTCCTTTTTAGAGGAAAGTCAGGGCGGGTGAAATAACATGCTTGCGCTTGGACGTGGGAGGGAGGAAACCGATAGGTGTCATATGAGTTATTTTAGGTTCCATCTTATCTTTAATCTCCCACTCCTCGTTCTTCTTTTCTTCGTGTCGGGGAGGGGGATTTGGCCAGGGGAGATGCTTCTGGCCATGGTTGGAATTCTGGGGATCGTGGTGGCCTTCACATCGCCTTGGGACAATTGGGCTGTTGCCAAGGGAATCTGGGATTTTCCGCCCGAACGGGTCCGGTTTCGCATCGGAAAGTTGCCGGTTGAGGAATATGCCTTCTTTGTCATCCAGTCTGTCGAGGTTATGCTCCTCAGCTGGACTTTTATCCGCTGGGTGACTCCACCTCAAGGGGCTCCTCCTCCCCGCTGGATTGGGGAGCCACAGGTTTTACGGCATTTGTCAGTTCTTTTTATCGCATGGGCGGCATGGGGCATTGCCTTCAAGGAATGGCCGAATCGCGATCGGCGAGTTCATTATGCCTGGCACCTGTTGTACTGGTTTGTGCCCATTGTTCTTCTTCAGTGGATTGTGGCCGGGCCGATGCTTCAGTATTACTGGTTGCAGGTTCTCTTCCCAACACTGGGAATTGGAACCTATTTGTGTTTGGCGGATTGGTACGCGATCGGAAGGGGGATTTGGTTCTTCGATGAAAAGCAGATTACAGGCTGGAAACTGGGGGGAGTGATGCCTTGGGAGGAGGCGGCTTTTTTCTTTCTTACGAGCCTTTTGGTCGCCCAAACATTCTTGATTTTACTTCCTGCCAGTCTGAGATGAATCGGCCCAATTGGGGCCGCTCTTCTCAAATCGACTAGGGTTTAGGTTCGTTACCCGGCTTCCACTTGATATTGCAACCCAAACTCGGGATTTGAGGCGAGGGGACGGGGTGATTCGTTAGCACCGCCTCGATCGCCCTGCGTAGGTCTTCTCCGGTAACGGGAGTTTCACTTTTTGGGCGGCTCGGATCAAATTGACCCGCATAGGCGAGTTTTCCCGAAGCATCCAAAAGGAAGAAATCGGGCGTACAAGCCGCATGCCAATGGTGCGCAACTTCCTGTGTGGCATCGACGAGATAGGGAAAATTCCATCCTGCCGATTTGGCGAAATCAGGCATCCTGGCTGGAGCATCATCCGGATACTGAAGTGAGTCATTGGAATTGATGGCGACAAAGGAAACACCACGTTTTTTGAACTCCTCCGCAAGCATTCCCAGAGCGCTTCGGATATGGATCACATAAGGGCAGTGATTACAGGCAAAGACAACGACCAAAGGTTTTCCATCGGCCAGTTCCCTGAGGTTCCATACCTTGCCTAGGGCATCTGGAAGACTGAATGCAGGGGCTGGAGACCCGATGGGCAAGCGTTGGGTGGATGGGGTCCGGGCCATGGTCTATTTCACGCTCGTTGCCGGAGTAGCAGGGTGATCCTTGGCCACGGTTGTCCGTTCACGGGCTGACTGGAGATTGAGCCAATCTCCCATGATCCGGAGCGCCTCCTCTAGTTCAAACGCCTCGGCCAGATCCACGGCATCAGTGATATCTTCCGACTCGCCATCAGCAGATTCTTCAAGAGTGGGTTTTTTCTTTTTGGGGTCCTTGTCGGACAGAATGACCCCTTTTTTGTCGTCAATGATCAGGCGGGCTTTAGGCTTTGCCGTCGAAGTGATGCCCTCTTCGATTTTTTTACGCTCTTCGTTTCGAGCATCTTCTTTCTTTTTTTCATCCAACCGACTCGATTCATTTAGCGAAATAACTCCTGATTCAATACGGGATTTGACCTTTTCAATATCCCTTTTCAAAAACTCCATCGCCTTGTCCTCTGCCACACGTTCCTTGGACTTTTCCGCAAGAATGCTTTTCACGGATGGATCGATGGAGGAAGCCCGGAACCGGCTCGGGCCGATTTCATCCCAGGGAAGGGCATTCGGTAGATCTGACTCACCGATTTTCATGTAATCCAAAGGAGAGGCAATGGAGATATCGGGGATCACTCCGCGGTTCTGGGTGGAGTGTCCATTAGGCAAATAAAACTTTTGGATCGTCAGTTTGACGGCTCCGGCCTGGGGTTGGGTCTTGTCGAAGCTCTGCTTTAAAAATCTTCCCAACTCGACCACAGCTTGCACCGTGCCTTTTCCGTGGGTGCTTTTTTCACCCACAATTAGCGCACGACCGTAATTCTGGAGAGCTCCTGCGGCAATCTCCGAGGCTGAGGCACTCCGTCGGCCAGTAAGAACAAGAAGGGGTCCCTGATAAACCTCTCCGGGGGTATCATCTGTCCGTTGGATCACGGTTCCTTTGCTGTCCCGGACCTGAACGACGGGGCCCTGGTCGATGAATAGACCTGTCATGGTGACGGCTTCATCCAGCAGTCCACCCCCGTTTTTCCTGAGATCCAGAATCACCCCATCGACCCTTGCCTGGTTCAGTTTTTTGAGGAGAACCTCCACGTCCTGAGATGTGGAGCGGGGTGTCGCTCCGTTCCCACTGGCCGAGGACTCCGATCCGCCCACTTCCCCGTAGAAGCTAGGGAGATCGATGACTCCAATCCTCCACGCTTCGGATGGATGTGCAGGAAGGAGAGGTATATCTTTGTTGGGCGTCGGGGTTTGAGGGGAACTTTTCTTTACAAGCACACGATCGAGTATTTTTTGGAGCCATAGATTGTTTTGATCTTGCGGTGTTGCGGCGGCTTCGATTGCGGTGGAGCCAGACTGCATCGTCACTCCTCCCGAGCGGGGGATATCGTAGACGGATGCGGTCGCCTGTTGCGCCGCTAATTTTACTTCATCCCGGGTGATTTGAACCTCTCTCTGTTCTCCGGCATTGCTTCCGGCCGGAACGACCTGAAGACGGACCAGTGTGTTTTTAGGTCCCCGGATTTTCTTTACCGCGTTGCGTAGCTTCATGTCCACGATGTCGTCAAACGCGTTTTCTCCCTGCGCCACGCCGATGATTTTGTCGCCCACCTTTAATCGGCCATCCAAATCGGCAGGACCTCCCGGCACCAGCTCTTTGATGACACAGTAACCATCCTCCGAGGAGAGGACTGCGCCGATTCCGCAAAGGGCGAGCTTAATTCCAATAGAAAAATCCTCCAAGGTGGAGGGGCTCATGTAGCTGGAGTGGGGGTCATAGAGCGAGGCGAGTGAGGTCAGGTACATTTGGGTGATCTCCTCGCTGTCGTAATCCTCAAGATTCTTGATGAGGCGGTCGTACCTTTTGGTGACTGTGACGAGCGGATCTTCGTCCGTCTTTTTCTTTTCTTTGGCGACCTTGGTTTTGCCAGCGAGTTTTTCGCGTAGAACATCAAATTTCAGGCGACGTTCCCAGAGTTCATCCGCTGCAGCCCGGTCAGTTGGCCAGCCCACCTTCGTCCGATCAATTTCGTAACTTTGATCAGCCGTGAAATCAAAAGGCAAGAGGAGGCGTTTCTTGATCCAGGAAAGACGATCCCGGACCCGTTCATTGAAACCGGCGAAGATTTCAAAAGCAGGGAGAATGTTTCCCTGTTGGGTTAATTGGGCTAATTGGGGGGCGTAGGTGTTTTGATACGCCTGTAAGTCACTGGCCAGAAAGAATGCGTGATTGTAGTCGAGGGACTCCATGTAATTCTTGATCCATTCCCTGGCTTTTTCTTCCGTGAGGGGCTTTCCGGCAAAGTGATGATCTTGAAGTAGTTTCTGGACGAGAATG
>Ga0209189_1002853_pt1 | contig 11860 bp, 8 predicted proteins | sample C_130820_EF_Meta_FD_187308 | JGI IMG/M metagenome (GOLD analysis project Ga0209189, IMG submission 187308) | Freshwater microbial communities from Lake Croche, Canada to study carbon cycling - C_130820_EF_MetaG (SPAdes) (version 3) | ecosystem: Environmental > Aquatic > Freshwater > Lake | place...
AGCGGCATTTTTTTACTACGGAAATATTCGTCTTTTTGCATTTCGCCTGCGACGTATTGCATTTCTTCGAGCGATGGCGTGATGAGGCCAGACAATCCAATCATGTCTGCGCCTTCTTCTTTGGCTTTGGCCAAGATTTCGTGGCACGGGACCATCACGCCCATATTCACCACGTCAAAGTTGTTGCACTGCAAGACGACTGTGACGATGTTTTTGCCGATGTCGTGCACATCGCCTTTGACTGTCGCGATCACGATCTTGCCTTTGGCTTTGACATCTTCACCTGCTTGCGCCTGCAAGCGTTTTTCTTCTTCGATGTAAGGCACGAGGTGCGCCACGGCTTGCTTCATCACGCGCGCAGATTTCACCACTTGCGGCAAAAACATCTTGCCTTGGCCAAACAAATCGCCCACCACATTCATGCCGTCCATCAAGGGGCCTTCGATCACATGCAAAGGGCGTCCGCCTTTTTTCAAAATCTCTTGGTAGGCCTCTTCGGTGTCGTCGGTAATGAATTCAGTAATGCCGTGTACCAATGCGTGGCTTAAGCGTTGCGCCACGGTTACTGGCATCTCCAGTGAGCCACGCCACGCAAGTTTTTGACTGTCATCTTTAGCCGCGCCTTTGGCGCTTTCAGCTACTTCGATCAATCGCTCACCTGGGGTGAGATGTTCTTCGCCTTCTTTGTATCGGGGAGTTCTATTGAGCACCACGTCTTCCACGCGCTCACGCAAAACGGGCTCTAAGTCGTCATAAACCCCGACCATGCCTGCGTTGACGATGCCCATGTCCATGCCTGCTGCAATCGCGTGGTACAAAAATACCGTGTGTATCGCTTCACGCACCGGGTCATTGCCGCGAAATGAGAAGCTCACATTCGACACGCCACCGCTGACCTTAGCGCCTGGCAGGTTTTGTTTGATCCAGCGCGTGGCATCAATAAAGTCCACCGCGTAGTTATTGTGTTCTTCAATGCCTGTGGCGATCGCAAAAATATTCGGGTCAAAGACGATGTCCTCAGGTGGGAAGTCCACTTCATCGACCAAGATGCGATAGGCCCGCTCACAAATTTCTTTCTTGCGCGCAAAGGTATCGGCTTGGCCTTTTTCATCAAACGCCATCACTACGGCTGCAGCACCGTAGCGCTTGACCAAGGTGGCTTGGCGTTTGAACTCGTCCACGCCTTCTTTCATACTGATCGAGTTGACGATGCCCTTGCCTTGTATGCAACGCAAACCGGCTTCGATCACCGACCATTTGCTCGAATCGACCATCACAGGCACGCGTGCGATATCAGGCTCGCCCGCCATCAGATTTAAAAACCGCACCATGGCCGCTTGGCTATCGAGCATGGCCTCGTCCATATTGACGTCAATGATCTGTGCGCCGTTTTCTACTTGATGACGCGCCACCGCCAGCGCTTGCTCGTAATCGCCGTTCAAAATCATGCGCGCAAAGGCTTTAGAACCAGTGACATTGGTGCGTTCGCCCACATTGACAAACGATGCGCGTTGCGGGTTGCCGTCTACATCAGGCTGTGGCGCACCAACCATCACAGGCTCTAGACCTGAGAGTTTCATCGGCGGCACGGACGTTGGATACATGGAGGGTTCTCTCACCTGGGCAGATCAATCAGGTGAGCGTCGTTGCAAAAGAATCTTCCCAAGCCTGACTTTGCGCATGGTGGCAAAGCTGCAACGCTCCTTGAGAAGATAAGTATTTTAGACCACGTATGTATTGACTTGGATGCGCGGTGGTTTATCTTGAAAGTGCTTTTTCAACTCTGTGTTTGTAAGTGTCACTTACAAAGTTTGTGAGCGGAAAGACAATTGCTGAGAAGTTAAAGAAGCAAAAATTTCCGTCTTGCCTGGCTTCTTTAGGAATTTTGTGCGCATCCCTTCTGTCTCTCTGCATTGCACGTCTTATGCGCAAACAGCCGCATACACACCCAAGCCAAGCGGCTTGTCGTATCTGCCCTCGCACGAAAGCAGCGCGTGGGATATGTACCTGCAACAAATCGACCGCGTCGCGCCTTTTCTCGGCGATTTGTCGCGATGGGTGGAAACATTGCGCCGTCCCAAGCGCGTATTGTTCGTCGATGTACCCATTCATCTAGACAATGGCCGCATCGCACACTTTGAAGGCTTTCGCGTGCAACACAACACATCGCGCGGCCCAGGTAAAGGCGGCGTGCGGTTTCACCAAGACGTCACCTTGCCCGAAGTGATGGCGTTGTCAGCGTGGATGTCGGTGAAAAACGCAGCGCTCAATTTGCCATTTGGCGGCGCCAAAGGTGGTGTGCGCGTCGATCCAAGGCTTTTGTCAGAAGGCGAGTTAGAACGCATCACGCGTCGTTACACCAGCGAAATCGGCGGTTTCATCGGACCACACAAAGATATTCCTGCGCCAGATGTCAACACCAATGATCGCGTCATGGCGTGGATGATGGACACGTATTCGGTCAACCAAGGCACCACATTCACAGGAGTTGTGACCGGCAAACCCATTGCGCTCGGCGGCTCTTTAGGCAGACGCGAAGCAACTGGCCGTGGCGTATTTGTTGTCGCAGTAGAAGCCGCACAAAAACTGGGTCTTGAGATTGCCAACGCACGTGTCGCGATTCAAGGCTTTGGCAACGTGGGAAGCGTTGCGGCGGAATTGTTTGCGCAAGCAGATGCACATATCGTTGCGGTGCAAGACCACACGAGCACGGTTTATAACCCCGCAGGGCTTAACGTGACAGCGTTAATTGAGCACGTTGTTACACATGGTGGTGTGTTCGGTTTCAAAAGCGCGCAAAGCATGGAAAAAGACGCGTTTTGGGACGTGCCTTGCGATATCTTGGTGCCTGCTGCGCTCGAGACACAAATCACCTCGCTCAATGCGCATCGCATCCAAGCGCGCTTGATTGTGGAAGGTGCAAACGGCCCCACAACACCGCAAGCGGACGACATCTTGGCCGAACGCAATATCTTGGTCGTGCCAGATGTGATCGCTAATGCTGGTGGAGTGACCGTCAGTTACTTTGAATGGGTGCAAGACTTCTCCAGCTTCTTTTGGAATGAAGAAGAAATCAATGCGCGCTTAACGCAAACTATGCAAGCGGCATTTGCATCTGTTTGGCAAGTGGCCGAAGATAAACGGGTGAGTTTGCGTACCGCCGCGTTCATCGTGGGCTGCACACGCATCTTGCAAGCGCGGGCTTTGCGTGGGCTTTACCCTTAAAGAGATTACGGATGGTTTAAGAAATATGCTGGTGCAAGGCATGTGCCGCTGCTAACGTCAATGCGTCACTTCCAACTGGGCCGACCACTTGCAACCCTATAGGCATGCCGGTTGCACCCAGCCCCGCAGGCACGTTGATGGTGGGCGTATGCAAGACCGTCCAAATGCGACAAAACACAGGATCGCCTGTGTTGCTTAAATTATCTGGCGCCTCACCTTGTGCGCTAGGTGTTAACAGCACATCCGCGTCTTGAAATACGGCTTGAAGTTGCAAGCGGCATTTGGCAATGTGCTGTTGCGCTGCGTCGTATTGCGCATGCGTGATGTCTTTGCCACTTTTCAAAATGCCTTGCAGGCGCGGGCTTAACTCTGCGTAATGCGCAATGTATTCATGCGCCAAGTTATGCGCTTGCTCAAACAATTGCACTTGCGTTTGCGCATGTGCCAAGGTTTGAAAATCTGCGGGCAACTGCAGGTCTTTCACGTCAAAGGCTGGCGAGTTTTTGAGCGCTTGTTCTGCGTTTGCCAATGCCTTCTGTGTGTCGACACCCGCTTGGCCCCACTCATAGGTTCTGCAAACACCCAAACGCAATGGCCGTGACAGCACATCACCTAAAGGCTTCACCAACCATGTGTGACGACCGCTCATAGCGGCCGCAAACAATGCCGCATCTGGGACTGTGCGTGCCATCGTGCCAACCGTGTCTAGTGTGTCTGAGAGCAACTTCGCTCCCGCGCGCGCAACACAACCAAAACTCGGCTTGAAAGCCACGATGCCGCAATACGAAGCAGGACGAATCAACGATCCTGCTGTTTGCGTACCAATCGCCAAAGGCACCATGCTGTCAGCCACAGCAGCGGCCGAGCCGGACGAAGAGCCGCCAGGCGTGTGCGTAAGGCGCAGTGGGTTACGCGTTTGATTAGGATGGAAAGTTGCGAACTCGGTGCTCACGGTTTTACCTAACACCACTGCGCCTTGTTGGCGTGCAACTGCGACGCATGCCGCGTCAAATCCAGGTCGGTAATTGGCATAGATGCGCGAACCATAGGTCGCGGGCATATCGGACGTGGCCAACAAATCTTTGACGCCAATCGGTAACCCATGCAGCAAGCCACGATGTGCGCCAGCATCTAACTGCTTGGCATGCGCAATGGCAACATCGCGTTGCAAATACGCCCAAGCTTGTACCTCGGGTTCTCGCGCATCGATGTGTTCTATGCATGCGCGCACCAAGTCTTCCGCACGCAAAGTGCGTTGGGCGAGTTGGGCGGCAGCGTCACACGCGCTGAGTTGGTGGAGCGCAGTCATATGGATACCCGTCTTTTAAAAGTTAAGTTGTACAGCGCTATCAGCCCATTAATTAGGCCGCTTCACGGTAGAAAGGCCCCGCGCTGATATCGCGTACTTTTTGGTCCATCACTGCGTTAGCGATGGCGGCGATATGTTCGGGTGTCGTTCCGCAACAGCCGCCCACAATATTCACCAAACCATCCGCTGCAAATTCGTGCAACAGGCGCGATGTGTCAGCAGGTGTTTCATCAAAGCCTGTGTCACTCATCGGATTGGGCAAGCCTGCGTTTGGATAGCAGCTGATAAACGTGTCGCCTGCTACGCGCGCGAGTTCTTGCAAATAGGGGCGCATCAAGGCGGCACCCAATGCACAGTTCAGGCCAATCGCCAAAGGCTTGGCATGGCGCACGCTGTGCCAAAACGCCGTCACAGTTTGTCCGCTCAGAATCCGACCCGATGCGTCAGTCACGGTACCGCTGATGATCAAAGGCAAGCGCTCGCCGCTGGCTTCGAAATATTCTTCAATCGCAAACAACGCGGCCTTAGCGTTGAGCGTGTCGAAAATCGTCTCGACCAGCAACACATCGCAACCGCCATCTACTAAGGCTTGTGTTTGCTCGTAATAAGCAAGGCGTAATTCTTCAAATGTGACGTTGCGCGCGCCAGCGTCGTTGACATCCGGGCTGATGCTCGCGGTTTTGGGTGTGGGGCCTAGGGCGCCCGCGACAAAACGCGGTTTGTCGGGTGAGCTGTATTTGTCACACGCCGCGCGGGCGATTTGTGCGGATGCGCGGTTCATCTCGATGGCCAACTCCGCCATGTCGTAATCGGCTTGCGCAATGGTGGTCGCACCAAAGGTGTTGGTTTCGATCAGGTCGGCGCCAGCGGCCAAATAGCCTTCGTGGATATCGCGAATCACGTCGGGCCGAGTCAGGCTCAACAACTCGTTGTTGCCTTTGACGTCTTTATGGAAATCTTTAAATCGCTCGCCACGGTATTGGGCTTCGCTCAATTTATAGCGCTGGATCATGGTGCCCATGGCGCCATCAAGCACGGCGATGCGCTTGGCCAAAATGGCGGGTAGTTGCTGCGCGCGCGTGTAAGTGTGTGATTGCATAAGCCTTGCATTGTAAAAACACTTGTGGCACTTACCTAAATAAGCCTTTTGCCGTGGCATAGTTTCGCCTTTGCTGTTTTTCAGCAGTTTTCAGGTTTTTTGTTTGTCTTATCTCCCCATATTGCGTGAAGTATTTGGCTACGACGCCTTTCGTGGCCCGCAAGAAGCCATCGTGAACCACGTCTGCTCGGGTGGCGACGCATTGGTGCTCATGCCCACGGGCGGGGGCAAGTCTTTGTGCTACCAAATTCCTGCGATTGCGCGTCAGCGCGCGGGGCATGGCATCGCGGTGGTCATCTCGCCTTTGATTGCGCTAATGCACGACCAAGTCGGCGCTTTGCATGAGGCTGGCGTAGAAGCCGCTTTTTTAAATTCCAGTTTGAGCGGCGAAGACGCCAATGCGGTCGAGCAACGCATGCGCCGAGGCGATATGACACTTCTTTACGCCGCACCCGAGCGCGTCACCACGCCACGCTTTTTGGCACAACTCGATGATTTGTATGCGCAAGGGCATTTGAGTTTGTTTGCGATCGACGAAGCCCATTGCGTCAGCCAATGGGGCCATGACTTCCGACCCGAATACCGCGCACTAACTGTTTTGCACGAACGTTACGCTGGGGTACCGCGGATTGCGCTCACCGCCACAGCAGACGCTACAACGCGCGCAGACATCGTCGAGCGATTGCAGTTAGAAAACGCCCAGCAATTCGTCAGCAGCTTTGACAGACCCAACATCCGCTACACCATCATCGAAAAGAAAGATGCGTCGACGCAGTTGCTGCGCTTTATCCAACGCGAACACACCGGCCCCTACGGCCAAGACAGCGGCATCGTCTATTGCCAATCGCGCAAACGGGTAGAAGAGGTTGCGCAATTGTTGTGCGATGCAGGGATCGCTGCGCTGCCTTACCACGCAGGATTGGTGCAGGCAACGCGTCAAAACAACCAAAACCGCTTTTTGCGTGAAGAAGGTTTGGTTATGGTCGCGACCATCGCCTTTGGCATGGGCATTGACAAGCCAGACGTACGTTTTGTCGCGCACTTAGATATGCCTAAAAACATCGAAGGCTATTACCAAGAAACGGGCCGTGCTGGGCGCGACGGCCAAAGCGCAGACGCTTGGATGGCCTATGGCTTGAACGATGTGGTCAACCAACGCCGCATGATCGATGAAAGCCCTGCGGCAGAAGACTTCAAACAAGTGATGCGCGGCAAACTCGATGCACTGCTCGCCTTAGCCGAAGCCACCGACTGCCGTCGGGCGCGATTGCTGGGTTATTTCGGTGAAACCTACCCCAAGATGAAATGTGGCAATTGCGACAACTGCCTACAAGCTCCGCAAATTTGGGACGGAACTGAAGCAGCACGCATGTTGCTCTCCACCATCTACCGCATTCACCAGCAAGACGGCAAAACTTTTGGCGCCGGCCATATCATGGACATCTTGCGCGGGAAAGACACTGAAAAAGTCCAGCAATATGGCCATGCAAGTTTGAGCACCTTTGGCATTGGCGCCAAATTTACAGAACAGCAGTTGCGCGGTGTGCTGCGCCAGCTCATCGCCTTGGGGGCTTTGGGCGTGGATGCACAAACTTTCAGCACGCTCTATCTAACCGAAGGTTCGCGTGCAGTGCTTAAAGGTGAGATGTCGATTCGTCTGCGCGCGTCCGTATCAACGCCAGCAACCAGCAAATCGAAAAGCCGCGCCTCTGGCAGCGTCCACAAGCCCACTCCCACCCCGTTGGATTCCACCGGCCAAGCGCGGTTTGATGCACTCAAGGCCTGGCGCGGCGAAGTGGCCAAGTCACACAACTTGCCGGCTTATGTGATTTTTCATGACGCCACCTTGGCGGCAATTGCCAAAGCGGGGCCTGCCGATTTGGACAGCTTGCAGGGAATTGCTGGGATTGGCGTGAAAAAGCTAGAGGCTTACGGACAAGAAGTGTTGCGGGTGGTGGCCACTGTTGAATAAATAATAGGCAGGTGGACTAAAATCTCTGGATTCATCAATTGAGGAGTTTCCATGTCCAAAGCAAACGACCATTCGCAAGACGGCGAACAAGATGTGGTCGAGTCCATTGTCCCTTTAATGCCGATCGTGCTTCCCCTTGCTGGTGGCGTATTGATTTTCTTGCTGGCCTTTATTGCTGTTTTTATGGCGTAGGGCTTAGGTTTTTCAAAAAACTTTGACCTTTTAATTGTCTGACATTACTTCTTAAAGCGCCTTGTGGGCGCTTTTTTTACATCCTTTTTCTACGCATCTGCTGGTTTTTATTATTCATTAGGATGCATAAGGGTGTTGAAATTCTTAAAATGCCCCACCCGCCCCAAAAGCGGCCCATCGATTGAGGCCAAGGTCTTGGCAAAGCCCCGCATAGGACCTTGACCTCAATTTTTAACTTTGGAGTCTTTGATGAACGCACCCGCTTATGTGAAAAATCCCAAACTGATTGCTTGGGTGGCCGAAATGGCCGCCTTGTGCAAACCAGACACCGTCTACTGGTGCGATGGCAGTGAAGAGGAATACCAACGTCTTTGCCAGCAACTGGTAGACGCCGGTACTTTCAAAAAGCTCAACCCCGCCAAGCGCCAAGGCTCTTACCTCGCGTGGTCGGACCCCAGCGACGTAGCACGCGTCGAAGACCGCACCTACATCTGTTCTGAGAAAAAAGAAGACGCCGGCCCCACCAACAACTGGATGGCACCCGCCGAGATGCGCGCCACCTTGCATCCTTTGTTCGACGGAAGCATGAAAGGCCGCACCATGTATGTGGTGCCTTTCAGCATGGGCCCCATGGGCTCACACATTGCCCACGTCGGTATCGAACTCTCTGACAGCGCCTATGTCGCGGTCAACCAACGCATCATGACCCGCATGGGCAAAGCGGTCTATGACGTGATCGGCACCGACGGCGCTTTTGTACCTTGCGTGCACACGGTAGGCGCGCCTTTGGCTGCGGGCCAAGCTGATGTGAAATGGCCTTGCAATAAAACCAAATACATCGTGCACTACCCAGAAACACGTGAGATCTGGTCTTACGGTTCTGGTTATGGTGGCAATGCTTTATTAGGTAAGAAATGCTTTGCCTTGCGCATTGCCTCCAATATGGGCCGCGACCAAGGCTGGTTGGCCGAGCACATGCTGATCTTGGGCGTGACCAATCCACAGGGCAAAAAATACCATGTGGCGGCGGCTTTCCCCAGCGCTTGCGGCAAAACCAATTTCTCGATGTTGGTCCCACCTGAAGGCTTCAAGGGCTGGAAAGTCACCACCATTGGTGACGACATCGCTTGGATCAAGCCGCATTCTGACGGCAAGCTCTACGCTATTAACCCAGAAGCCGGTTATTTCGGCGTGGCCCCCGGCACCAACTTCCACACCAACCCCAACTGCATGGCCAGCTTGGACAAGAACGTGATCTTCACCAATGTCGCATTGACCGACGACGGCGACGTGTGGTGGGAAGGCATGGAAAAAGACACTGGCAAATTGCCCGACCATCTGATCGACTGGCAAGGCAAAGATTGGACCCCCGCAATTGCCAAAGAAACCGGCGCCAAAGCAGCCCACGCCAATGCGCGCTTCACGGTTGCCGCCACCAACAACCCTGCGCTCGATGCGCAGTGGGACGACGCCAATGGCGTGGCGATTGACGCGTTTATCTTTGGCGGCCGTCGCTCGACCACCGTGCCACTCGTGACCGAAGCGCGCAACTGGACCGAAGGCGTTTATATGGCTGCCACCATGGGTTCAGAGACCACCGCCGCAGCGGCCGGTCAACAAGGCATCGTGCGCCGCGACCCATTCGCCATGTTGCCTTTCATGGGCTACAACATGAGCGACTACTTCCAGCACTGGCTCAATATGGGCCAAACGCTCAAAGCCTCTGGCACCAAAGTGCCTTCTATCTATTGCGTGAACTGGTTCCGCAAAGGCGAGGATGGAAAATTTGTTTGGCCAGGTTACGGCGAAAACATGCGCGTCTTGAAGTGGATGATTGATCGCATCGAAGGCACGGCCAAAGGCAAAGAAAACGTGTTTGGTATCAGCCCAAGCTATGAAGAAATTACTTGGACAGGTTTGAGCTTCACGCCTGAGCAATTCAAAACCGTTACCCATATCGACAAAGCGGCATGGGTGGAAGAGTTGAAGTTGCACGAAGAGTTGTTCAAGCAGCTCGCTTACCACTTGCCTGCTGAGATGACCGCCACGAAGGCGGCTTTAGCAGTTCGACTCGACGCTTAATTTTTTATGAAAATCCATGCGCTGTTATTGACCACTTGTGTTGGTTTTTTTTCTACTACGGCTTTCTCACAAGGCGTCATTAAGATTGGTGAGATCAATAGTTACAAAGCGCAGCCTGCTTTTTTAGAGCCTTATAAAAAAGGCATGGAGTTGGCCGTTGAGGAAATCAACGCTGCAGGTGGTGTCAACGGTAAAAAATTGCAACTCATCACGCGTGACGATAACGCGTCCCCTGGTGACGCTGTGCGTGCCGCAGAAGAGTTGCTCAGCCGTGAAAAAGTCGACGTGCTGTCCGGCGCTTTTTTATCGCACATTGGTTTGGCGCTAGGCGACTTCGCCAAACAACGCAAAGTGTTTTTCTTGGCGGGCGAGCCGCTCACTGACAAAATAGTGTGGCAAAACGGCAATAAATACACCTTCCGTTTGCGCGCCTCTACTTATATGCAAGTAGCGATGCTCGTTCCCGAAGCCGCCAAGTTGAAGAAAAAACGCTGGGCGGTGGTCTACCCCAATTACGAATACGGCCAATCGGCGGCGGCGACTTTCAAACAATTGTTAAAGGCCGCACAACCGGATGTGGAGTTTGTGGCAGAGCAAGCCCCCGCTTTAGGCAAAGTAGATGGTGGCTCGGTTGCACAAGCCTTGGCAGACGCCAAGCCCGACGCCATCTTCAATGTTTTGTTTGCAACCGATCTCGCCAAGTTTGTGCGTGAAGGAAATACACGCAACTTATTCCAAGGCCGCGAAGTGGTCAGCTTGTTGACAGGCGAACCTGAATACCTAGAACCCTTGAAAGACGAAACACCCAACGGATGGATAGTCACGGGTTACCCTTGGTATGGCATTCAAACGTCTGAACACAAAGCTTTCTTTTTGGCTTACCACCGCAAATACAACGACCACCCGCGTTTAGGCTCTGTTGTGGGTTACAGCATGATCCAAGCCTTAGCGGCGGGCATTACTAAAGCGCAAAGCACAGATAGCGAAAAGTTGGTCAGCGCCTTCAGAGGTTTGCGTTTCAGCACGCCCTATGGGCCCGCCATGTTTAGACCGCAAGACCACCAATCGACCATGGGTGCATTTTTAGGTCGCACCAAGAATGAGGGCGGCAAAGGCGTGATGGTTGACTATCGCTATATCGATGGCGCAACTGTGCAACCCAGTGATGCAGATGTGAAAAAATTGCGTGCACTAGACTAAGGTCTTCTTTTCGGATGCTGGCCATGGACTGAAGTAACTGCTACAGCAACAGCGACAGTATCGGCATCCGCGCCAACACATACAAGGTACCCCCTCTTGGAGATATCCGCCTTTCTGGTTCAAGCGATCAATGGCTTGGCTTCTGCTTCCTCTTTGTTTTTAGTGGCAGCAGGCTTGTCTTTGATTTTTGGCGTGACGCGCGTGGTGAACTTCGCGCATGGTTCTTTTTTCATGTTGGGCGTGTATGTAGCCTATTCTTTGGTTGCGCATGCGATACCATGGCTTGCACCTTATGCACCAAACACAGCCGTGTTTTTTTTGCTTTTGTTTTGCACGGGACTTGTAACGGGCGCGATAGGTGCTGCGTTTGAAGTCACGATACTGCGGCGCATTTACCAAGCGCCAGAATTATTTCAACTACTGGCCACTTTTGCCTTTGCCTTGATCGTGCAAGATGCTGCACTCTGGCTCTGGGGGCCTGAGGATTTGCTAGGCCCACGCGCGCCAGGACTTCACGGTGCTGTTGACATATTGGGTCGACTCGTTCCAAGCTACGACTTGTTTTTAATTGGTGTTGGGCCCTTGGTGCTGTGGGCTTTATGGCGCTTGTTGCAGCGCACCCGTTTTGGTGTGCTGGTGCGTGCCGCGACCCAAGACCGTGAAATGTTAGGCGCCTTAGGCGTTAATCCACGTTACTTTTTTACCAGCGTATTTGCTTTAGGTTGCGCACTTGCAGGTTGGGGCGGCGCTTTGCAATTGCCGCGAGAGCCTGCACATGTGG
>Ga0209189_1002854_pt1 | contig 11859 bp, 9 predicted proteins | sample C_130820_EF_Meta_FD_187308 | JGI IMG/M metagenome (GOLD analysis project Ga0209189, IMG submission 187308) | Freshwater microbial communities from Lake Croche, Canada to study carbon cycling - C_130820_EF_MetaG (SPAdes) (version 3) | ecosystem: Environmental > Aquatic > Freshwater > Lake | place...
CCCCTCACCGAATGCTGGAGCCAACACGTCCGATTGAAGGGCATCGGCCTGCGCGGGTCCTCGGGACGAAATCTGCCCCTTTAATGAGTCCGCAGGGTAAAAAGAGAAAAACAGAAGAATCCAAAGAGCAAAAACTCGAAATAGAGGGACACTAAATACAGGTCGATTATGCATCTGCTTGAAGGAGTAACACAACCGCATGTGATAGAGCTAATCTTTGTTAGTAACATGTCAATATATTGTATGTATTATTATGTATAAATTAGTAATAATGTACCTATATCACTTTAAATTGACTCTCAACGGCTTAAAAATTATTTCATTCAATTCGAAATAAAACGAAATTATCACGACTAAAAAGGAGTCATCGTTACCGAATCAAAAAAAGGCGGGATAAGAATTCCGCCTACGAATACCACCTAAAATTCCGAAATTTTAAGTAGTTTTCTTAAATAACATTTTACCACGTTTTCGCTTCGCAATTGATTTTCTAGAGCCCTTAGACTTTCCCTTTTTGGGGGATTTCGATGTGTGATTTTCTCTCCCGTTCATACTCACTTTTCGAGCAAGGGTTTCATACATAGAGGCAGACAACTCCCCCAGCTCATGCTCATGGAGCTCATCGGATGTGACATCCCTTTCGACGGAGATAAAACCGGTCAATCGACCGTTCGTGTTATGAATCGGTTCCAGATGAATCTCCACCCAATAGGGCTTGCCGTTCTTGGCGTAGTTAATCATTCGGGTTCTCACCGGCACTTGGCTCTGAATCGCATGATTCAGCACCTCTCTGGGTCTTTCCTCTGAAAGCGGCCCGCTCAAGATATGCCCCGGTCGCCTTCCCAGAAGTTCGTCTGAATTGTATCCGCACATCCGGGTAAAAGCGGGATTGACCCAAACGATAAATCCGCCCGCATTGGCAATCACCACCGATAAATCGGTGTACGCCGCCCAACGCTCCAAAACCATCCCGAGAGGGTGACTCTCTCCATCTTGCTGAGTTAAGTAGTTCATTTCGGTTTACTATATTAAATATGAATAGATAAAGTTATATTGGATTATTTTTATGAATTAGCAAACCATTCGCACCCCTTATAATGGATGCTTATGCAAAGGGGCCAGAATCCTCCACCAAAACAGTTGTTTCGCCTAAATGCGCTTCATGGATACAATCATCCGAGAGTGAAGAAGCTCAACGACATCCTTCGATTCAACAAGTCCTTTGTAAAAAAGAAGGGCTACAAGTCCTTTGTTACCGATCGGTTCCCCGATAAGAGGATGGTCATCCTCACCTGCATGGATACGCGGTTGACGGAACTCCTTCCCAAGGCCCTCAACCTCCGCAACGGCGACGCCAAGATCATCAAAAATGCCGGAGCCATTGTCTCCCACCCGTTCGGGAGCGTGATGCGAAGCATCTTGGTTGCGGTTTATAATCTCAAGGCGGATACCATCCTAGTCATCGGGCACCACAACTGCGGCATGACCGGGCTCAAGGCAGGCACCATCCTCAAACAAGCCCCCAAGCGGGGAATCAGGAAAAAGGACATACAAGCCATTTCACGCTTAGGAGTGAATTTGGAGGAATGGTTGACCGGCTTCCGCAATGTCAGGACGGGCGTAAAACAGAGCATTGAAATCATTAAGGCTCATCCCCTCCTTCCGCCCAAGGTGAAGGTCTATGGGTTCATTATCCACCCGAAGACAGGAAAACTGGAAAAGGTTTAACTCCGAATTCCTAGGAATCAATTCACCGACTGCGAAAATCTCAGAATCCCCTTCTCGGCATCGTAATTCAGAATTCTCGTCTTTCCGGTCTTTTTATTGGTCACGCTGACCATCGCCGTGTTCCCGCTCTGATTTACGGCAGAAACCTCCTCCTCATCTCGGGCCACAGTGGAAGTCCATCGGGTGATTCCGTTCGTTCCTACCCCCGCAATGTGATGCTCATCCTTTTTAATCACGAGAGTAACCCCCTTCTCGGCAGCGAAAGAACCACAATACCCACTGAAAGCCGCCAAAAGGATTAGGGCGACTACCTTCCACCTCAACTTTCCGCCTTCCACAGGCATCCTCCTCACCTCAAAGTTACCCTCTTGCCAGGACGAGGGCGGCCACCAGAAAGATGTTCGCAAACGCCATCGGAATAAAGACCTTCCACCCCAGATTCATCAACTGGTCATATTTGAAACGCGGAATGGTCCAGCGAATCACGATAAAGAACCCGATAAAAACCAGGATTTTCGCCAAAAACACACCCACGCAGATAAACCCAAACCACCACGGCATAGCCTGACCCGCCAACCAGGCCGGCAGAGCCCATCCAACGACCGATTCAGGCATCGGGAGTCCATTAAACCAAGGCAGCGGAAGACTCCAACCCCCCAGGAAGAGCGTCACCATGATGGCCGAAGCCGAAATCATCGCTGCATATTCCCCCAAGAAAAAGAGGGCGAAACGCATGCCCGAGTACTCAGTGTGATAACCACCTACCAGTTCGGTCTCCGCTTCAGGAAGATCGAACGGCAAACGGTTGGTCTCGGCAAACGAAGCCACCAAGAAAACCAAAAAGGAAAAAGCCAGACACAACCCGGTTAGAATTCCGATCCAACCCCCGCGAAGATGAGGGAGGGCCAGCCAGCCGTTTTGAATCTGATACTCCACGATCTTCCCTAGATTAAGCTGCTGGGTGAGAAGAAAAACGGGGACGACGGAAGCCCCCATGGCGATTTCATAAGAAATGATCTGGGCGGAGGAGCGTATCCCACCAAGGAAGGGATACTTCGAATTCGAAGCCCACCCGGCCAAAACGATCCCGTAAACGCTCAGGGAAATGATCGCAAAGACAAAAAGCAGCCCGATATCGAGATTGGCAACCACCCCACTGACCTGGAATGCCTGCACGGTGGCGTCATCCCACGAAAAATGTCCGGCTAACCAACCCGCGATCGAACGCAAATCAAAACCCGGGCTGAACGGAATCACCGCGACAGTGACCAAGGCAGGGACCATCGCCAAAATGGGAGAAAGATTAAAATAAAGACGATTCACACTGGCAGGGACAAACTGTTCTTTGAGCAGAAACTTCACCGCATCCGCCAAGCCCTGACCAAGCCCAAAGATCCGAATGTTGGTAAAGGGAATTCCCACCCGGTTGGGTCCCCTCCGGTCCTGGATCCAGGCGCTGAGCCTTCGTTCGGCCGTCACGCTCCCCGGCACCATGGTCAGCACGACCAAGGCCACGGCGACGGCTTTGACGAGCGCGAAGGCAAGGAAGACGAGATCAGGAGCAGTGATAAGCATGAGCTAATCTATCGGGTCAACGGATTACGCCAAGTCAGCTTTCTTGGATCCCTTCAATAAAAGCGAGATAACCGCTCCGACCCCGAGCAATCCCGCAGCAACCATGAAGGAAGAACAAAAATCGCCACTGGAGGTTTTAAGCATCTGCTGGACCCGGCTAAGAACAAATCCCCCAATCCCCCATGAGGTAAAGAGAATCCCGTAATTCACCCCGAAGTGCGTTAAGCCGTAGAGATCCTTGATGAAGGCGGGAAATAGACAGAGGTTAGCCCCGTAGTTGAAGCCAATCATGGTGGCGAGGAGAACAATCAATAATGCGTACTGACCTTGCTGGGTTACTGGAATCGAGAGAAGCATGCATCCCGCTTGCAAAAGGGTGACCATCAACAGCGTGGTCTTGCGTCCGATCCAGTCCGAAACAACACCTGCGACCACCCTCCCCGCCGCGTTCCCAATAGCCAGAACGATCACGGCCAGAAAGGCAAAATCCCCCATGCTTTTCTTGGCCATGCCGTTCATGCTGCTAATCACCATCAAACCGGATCCAGCACCAATGAAGTACACCATCCAAAGGAGATAAAATTCCCTCGTTTTGAGCATGGCAGAGGGGGAAAGAGAAATCGTAGTAGCAACCTTGGAGGTTGCGTTGGTGGCTATAGAGGTCGGTGGATTTTTAAGGCATGTAGCCAACCCGCAAACCACCAGAAAGAAGAAGGCGGCATAAAAAGCCGAGGCGAGTTGCAGTCCACCCGCTTTTAGGAGTGTTTCCGTCAACGGGGCGATATACAAGGGTGCCAAGCCAAATCCGGCGACCACAATTCCTGCCACTTTTCCCGTCTGGGAGGCGGGAAACCATTTTAGGGCTGGCGGCGTGGCGGAGGAGTAACCGAATCCAATTCCGATAGCCACGAGAATCCCAAATCCAATGACCCAGAGAACATAACTGCCGGTCTGGGAGACAAGACCCAACCCACCTGCCACCAGAATACCCCCAAGAGTCGCCGTCCACCGCGGACCAATCTTGTCCTGACATCTTCCGGCGAAAATCATAGAGAAAGAAAACACGAGGCAGCAGATGGCATAGGGATCATTCAACTTGGCGGGGTCCCAACTCAGATCCTTCTCAATGGCCGTCTTGAAAATGCTCCACGCGTAAAGAATTCCGAGGGCCAGATTGATACCCGTCCCCGCGAGGACAACGTTCCAGCCTGGATTCCTTTTCATGAATAAGACCTATCCCGTAGTTCGCAATCCGGCGGCGATGGCCGAAATGGTCTGTCGAAGTTCCCCCAAAATCTTTTCCGCCAGTTCCCCTCCCCCTGATTCAACCTGCCTCCATTCCGTAAGAAGGCTGACCTGGCGCTGATGAAGTGCCCGGAGGGGTCCCACCCGGCGTTCCACTGTAAAACGGAACCTTGGACGACGTTGAGTCAATGGCTCAGGGAAAAGTTCAGCCAAACCATTCTTCACCTCCTCAAATTCCTTTTGAATCAGGCCGGTCACCCTCTTTCGCAAGGTCTCGTCTTTCACGAGATCTGCATACAAGCGCCCAACCTCGAGATCAGCGCTGGCGAGTCCACTCTCCAGGTTATTAAAAACATACCGAGCAAAAGGCCAAATCTTCATCCGATCCCGGAGCGAACGGAAAAGCTTCGGATGATTCTTCCTCAAGGTGCGAAGAGCCGCTCCAGCTCCGTACCACCCAGGAAGAAAAAATCGGGCCTGGCTCCAGCTAAAAACCCAAGGAATGGCCCTTAAATCTGCCCAGCCCGCCGCACCCGTCCTCCGGGACGGTCTGGATCCAATGGTGCTGCGCTCGACGACATCAATCGGCGTGGCCTGGCGGAAATACTCAAGAAAGCCCGGTTCTTCAATTAGTTCGCGATAAGTCGACATGCTGGTTTGAGATAAAATATCGAAAACCTCCTCCATCAGCGGGTCATCTTCCCTCGCTCCATGCGCGGAAAGAGTGCTCCATGCTGTTCCTGCCAAAAGAAGTTCCAGGTTATGGGCGGCGGTAGCGACGGTGCCGTACTTCTGCCCGATCACTTCCCCTTGCTCGGTGACGCGCAAGTCGCCAGCCAGAGTTCCTTGAGGGAGAGCTTCGAGAAAACGATGGGTGGGCCCGGCTCCCCGACTGACTGTCCCTCCTCGCCCATGGAAAAACCTGGCCGCCACCCCTTCTTCGCGGGCCGCTTGGCGGATGGCCCGTTGACCTCTGTGCAAAGCCCATTGACTAGCCAATAAACCCGCGTCCTTGTTGCTATCACTGTAGCCAATCATGACACGGAGGATGGGAGGAGGCTCAGCGGGCATCACGACAGCCTGTTCTCCCGGATCGACTAAGGCCACCCGGCGCCGAAGGGCAACCTGGGCCTCGTGTTGAGCAAGAACCTTGATGGTTTTCTGAGTGACGGGATGCTGCAAAAACTCCCTCACCACCTTCGGAGCCCGCGTCAAATCTTCCAAGGTTTCGAACAAGGGAGTGATCGGCAAAGGACAGACATCCGAGCCGTCGGCTCCCGGCCGAGTCAGACCAGCCGTGACACAGAAAACATGGATCGCCAACAAATCAGAAACATCCCGTGTCATGCTGATAACCGAAAGCCCCAGCCCATCGATCCCGTGTTGAACGGCATGTTGGGCTAGGATCTGATACGTTCCGATCACCTCGGCAGCGGCCGGGCCTGCCGATATCGCTTCCTCCAATGTCCAAGGCAGTTTTTTGAGCCATGTTTCCAGAAGTTGCCGCCGTTCCTTTTCGGGGCGAGACCGATAAGGAACACTTCCCACCTCGCCTGCCTTGGCCTCCAACTCCTCAATGGCTTCATCGTGCCGGGCACTATTCTGCCGGATATCCAAAGCCGCGAGATGAAATCCAAAAACCTCGACTAGCCGGATGACGGGATCCACCTCCGCAGCCGCCAGGCGATTAGCGCGAACGGCCAATAAAGAACGCCGGATGACACCCAAATCCAGAATGAGATCTTCAGGCTGTTTGTAGCCGTATTCCCTGCCTGCTTCCCCCGGAAGATACCGCCTCATCAAAAGAACAGCCTCCCGCCAAGGTTCTTCCCGATAGATGGCAGTCTCCTCTTCCTTTTCCTTCCCAACCCGCTTTCGCCAATCCACCAGCCATTTTTCCAACTCCGACGGAGTCCCATGATACCGGCGGGAAAGAGTCAGATGGGAACCCAGTCTTTCCAGCGAGTTCCCAATCAGTTTCAGAGCAGCTCTTCGATATTGCAAAAGACTGACCTGAGTGGTTTCCGGTGTAACAAGGGGATGCCCGTCCCGATCTCCACCCACCCATGTTCCAAAACTCAATTGGGGCCTAACGGCGGGGTGGACTGGGCCACCCTCGCCCATCTGGGCCAACCGCCACGCCTCCTGAAGGCGCCGATCCGTCTCGGCGATGGATTGTGCCATCGACCCCCCCAAACAGTGAATCACCCCCTCGCGCTCCATATCAACGGTCGGACGCTGCGTTCTCACCTCCTCCGTCCTCCACCATCTTTCCAGAACAACTTTCAACCGATCCCGGCGATCCCTCTCCGAGGGGTGGCTTCCCGCCTGACCCGCACGTTCCATTAGGAGTCCATAGATCTCCTGCACACAGGCAAGAACAGAACGGCGCCGGGCTTCGGTGGGATGAGCTGTCAGAACCGGCTCAATCCGTAAGGTTGGCAACTCTGCCGCCAACACCTCGGAGTCGGTACCATCGGCCCTCATCGCCCGCAAGGCTTGAGCCCAGGAGCCGGGTTCATGTTGAGGCCCGTTGATGCTTTCATTGAGTTGGCGCATCGTTGCGGCGGCAACTTCTTCGGCGACATTGAGCAATCCGAAAGCGATGGAATAGGCGCGGGTCATCTTGCCACCCTTAATTCCCTGTAGAAGCCCTTTCGAATCCTTCCGAAAAGGCAAATTCTTTTCGATTTCCCCCTCACCCATCTCCAATAACAGCTCCCGAAAATTATCCATCAGCCAAGCAAGGTCCTTTTCGACCCGAGCAAATCCAAGGGTAAGTCGCTTCTTATAGGGCAACTTGGCCTTCCCAAGGCGGGGTTTGGATCCGGAAATTCTTTTTCGAGATTTCATTCAAAAGCCTTAGGTGCTGAAACTATCTCCACAGGAACAGGTGGCGCGGGCATTTGGATTCGTCACCCGAAATCCTCCCTTTTGCAAATCCGTGCTGAAATCAACTTCTGACCCGCTCAGGAAAACAGCGCTTTTCGGGTCGACACAGATCCTTACCCCCCGACTCTCGATCAGGATGTCCTTCGGACCTCCACCGGGGACCAACTCCATCTGATATTGAAGCCCGCTACAACCACCTCCGATCACGGCAACCTTGAGAGCCCCTGCCGAATATCCTTTTTTTTCGAGAAGACCAAGTAGATGCCGGGATGCGGCCTCCGAGAGACGGACAAGTTTTTCCGATCCCACCATGGGTCCGCTGGACGTCGGGACATTCTCTGGATTCAGCATGATGTCAGCCTAACTCCTTTGGCTGACTTCATCCAGTCTGCGTCATGGATTCGGCTTGGGCGAAACCACCAAAGACGGAGCCAAGCTGCGTTCAACCAGCCGTATAATCAGCTTGGGTTGTAGCCCAAGAATCAGGTTGAGGAATCCCGAAAGCAAAACCACCCAAACCAAGAAAGACGGAAATCGAACTGCCGGAATGACGTCAGCTTCCCGCTCCCAGTACATCGCTCGGATTGGGACAAGATAGAAGCCAAGACCGATGACGGCCATGACCGCTCCGACGATCAACCCAGGAATTTCACCGGCGCCCCACAGGGTTGTCAGGACCGACAGTTTCGCGGAAAACCCAAGCAAGGGAGGCAACCCGGCCATCGACAAGAAACATAGAGTCACCCCAAGGGCCACTCCGGGATCCCGCCGCCCCAGCCCATCCAGGTGGCGGACATCCGAACTCTGATGAATTCTCTCCACCTCGTTGAGAAAAATCAGAACCGGGATAGTTGCGAAGAGATACGCCCACAAATAACCGATCACCGTGCCCATGCCGGCCTCTCCCAAGGTTCCCAAGGCCAACAACATATATCCCGCATGGGCGATTCCGGAATAAGCCAAAAGCCGTTTAAGGTTCCGTTGGGGTAATGCCGCCAAAGTTCCCAGAGTGACGGTCGCGATCCCCATGGTCAAAAGGATGGGACGAAAAACCTCTGCAACGGATTCAAGCGCCAAGGCTCCCAAACCAAAAATACGAATCAAAAGAACAAAACCAGCTGCCTTGGATGCGACCGCAAGAAAGGTGGTGGTGGGCATGGGGGCCCCTTCGTACACATCCGGGGCCCATGCGTGAAATGGAACTGCGGCAATCTTGAAGCCGAGGCCGGTGAGAATCAGGCCTGCGGCCAAGAGCAACGCCGGACTTGCCGGGTTCCCCGCCTGCTGGAGAAGAATTCGGGAGAACTCAGTCGTTCCAGAAGCGGCATAGAGCCAAGCAATTCCCATCACAAGAAAGCCCGTGGAAAGACCCCCCATTACGAGGAGCTTCATTCCCGCTTCCAAGCTCGCCGGTTTTGTCCGGTGGAAAGCCGCTAAAAGATAAAGGGAGATCGAAACCAGTTCTAAAGCGACAAAGATGGCCAGAAAATCACGGGCCCCGGCCAAGAGGCAAAGGCCGGCTGTCGCAAAAAACGGCAAAGCCATGAATTCCGCGCGCACGCTCTCCTCCGTTCCGAGTTTATACCGCATGGAAACCAATGAAACGCCGACGAGGCAGAGAATAAAAAAAGGTTTAAAAACTACGGTGATGCCGTCTGCAAGAAAGAGATTTTTCCATGATTCGGGGAGCGGTTGACCGGAACTCCAAAGTGTCCAGCCGAGCAAAGAAATCGAAAGCACAAGGGCCAGAAAGGAAACTCCTTTTCGAAGCCCGTGAGGTGCGAGGGCATCGACTAAAATCAGGACCACGCCGGAAAGAACCAGCAGTACTTCAGGGCAAAACCATGCCGTCATGGGAGAAACAGCCTTTCCAGAACAGGGCGAATCGGACCCAGCACCACACCAGGCACAATTCCCACAACCAACAAAAGAAAGGTCAGGAATGCATAAGGCCAGGTCTCATTGAATCCCTTGAAGTCGGTCAACCCACTTGCATCCACCGTCTTTGAGGTAGGACCAAAGGCCATGGATCGAACAGCCCTCAGCATTGCAATGGAAGAAAGAACAACTCCCCAAGCCGCGACCGCCACCCAAAACGGGTGAGCCGACCAAGAGCCGAAAAAGATCAGGATTTCACCCACAAAGTTGGCCAGTCCCGGAAGTCCAATAGAGGCCATCGCAGCCACCGTGAGATAGAACCATAGCTTGGGAGCTTTTTTTCCTAGTCCTCCCAGATCCTGCATCCAAGTGGTCCCGGCACGCTGACCGATCTCCCCCGCGATGGCAAAACCAAGGGCCGCACTCAATCCATGCCCGACCATCAAAACAACGGCTCCGCTCAATCCCAATAGGGTGCCTCCGATCAATCCAAGGAAAACAGTTCCCATATGCATCACGCTCGAAAAACCAAGAAGCCAGCGGAAGTCCCTTTGCTGAAGGGCCGCCAACCCCAGATACAATAAATTGGCCGCAAGCATGAGGCCGACCAGCCAACCGATTTCCTTCCAGCCAAGTGGAGTCAAAGGCAAAGCAAGACGAATTAACCCGTACAGACCGAACTTTTTCAATACTCCGGCGTGCAGCATGGCCGCTGGGGCTGGGGCGGAGGCATATCCGCCAGGGGCCCAGCTATGAAACGGGAAAAGGGAAATCAACGTACCGAAGCCGACGAGCAAAAGGGCAGCCAAAGGCGTTTGTGTTCCGGGAGTCAGGGGATTCGTTTTCAAATACCCCGTCAACACCCTCCAATCCAAAGTCCGTGCCACCTCCGGCACTGCCATGACCAATCCAATCAGCCCGACCAAAAGCACCAGGCTCCCGAACATCAGATAAAGGGTCATTCTCCAGGCCGCACCCGTACGGTCCCCCTGCCCCCAAATCCCTATCAAAAGAAAACTCGGAATCAGCGCAACTTCATGAAAAGAGAAGAAATAAAAAAGATCAACAGAGAGGAAGGCGCCCAATCCCCCCAGTCCGACCAGCAGAAGACAGATAAAATATTCTTTCTCCCTTTTGATTCCATCCCGGGCCACGCCGATCGCCGCCAAGGTGACCGCCAAAGTCAGCCAAACCATGGGAAGGCTAAGTCCATCCAGACCAAGCGTGAAGTGGATGGGAAAGACCTCCCGGACCTGAATCGGTTGCGTTCCAAAAAGAATCTCACCCGTCCGCAAGACGACCCCCGACAAAATAAAACCCGGAACAAGATTCAGCAAGGAAACGATAAGTGCAGTCTTTCTGGCCGGGGCACCCAAGGCAATCAACCCGGTGCCGATCAATGGAATGATCAGCAGAGCAGGAAGCCACCACGCCATGGTCATTTCACACCTCCGCCCATCAAGATCCAACCCATCAACAGCAAGACCCCCAAAATAAAGACTGCCGCATAGGCCTGAACCTGACCGCACTGAACCAACCGCAATCCTTGCCCGGCGGCACGAGCCATCACACCGGAACCTCTCACCACAAACCCACGCACAACCCACCCTTCAAAGGCATCGGCCAACCGGCCCAATCCATCCTGACTGGACACGAGGACGTTTTGATAGAATTCATCTACATAAAACTTCCGGCGCAGAATATTCAGGGAGATCGGTTCCCGGATGGCGTGACGATAGAAATGGTAGGCAGGAAAAAACCCGGCAACGGCGACGACCAAAGAAAGCCAGAGAGTCCACGAAGCGTGATGTTCATCTTTGGGCCCTCCCAGAAACGAATCAACGGGCAACAACCCGCCCAAGACGGAAAAGACAGCGAGAATAAACATGGGTGCAATCATCGAAAGAGTCCCCTCATGCGCATGCCGCGCCCCCTCGCTGCGAGGTTCCCCTCCAAAAGCGACAAGAATCATCCTTAACATAAAGAAGGATGTGAAAAATCCCGCGACCATGGAAACAGCGGCCAATCCAGGATGATGAGCCGTTGCCGTAAAAATCTCGTCCTTACTCCAAAATCCCGAGACCGGAGGAATTCCGCACAAAGCAATAGTGCCAAGAATCGTGACCAACGCCGTGAAAGGCATTCGCTTCCCCAGACCTCCCATTTTCCAAATGTCCTGCTCATCATGGCATCCATGAATCGCCGATCCTGCGGCGAGAAAGAGTAGACACTTGAAAAATGCGTGGGTCGTCAAATGATACATCGCCGCCCCTGGGACTCCCAAACCGACCGCCATGACCATGTAGGCGATCTCGGAAAGGGTCGAATAGGCGAGAATCCGTTTGATGTCATCCTGCTGACAGGCAATCAGAGCGGGCAATAGGGTCATGAGTCCGCCAACCCAGGCAATCGTGGTCATGGTCACTTGACTGAGAGCCAGCACCGGGAGAATCCGGATCAGCATGTACACCCCTGCCACCACCATGGTCGCAGCATGCAGAAGGGAGGAAACGGGTGTCGGACCTTCCATGGAGTCGGGTA
>Ga0209189_1002857_pt1 | contig 11854 bp, 10 predicted proteins | sample C_130820_EF_Meta_FD_187308 | JGI IMG/M metagenome (GOLD analysis project Ga0209189, IMG submission 187308) | Freshwater microbial communities from Lake Croche, Canada to study carbon cycling - C_130820_EF_MetaG (SPAdes) (version 3) | ecosystem: Environmental > Aquatic > Freshwater > Lake...
CGCGGCATCCAACACGCCGACCGCCGGGCCGGCGCCTTCAGCCTGACCCCAGCGGGCGAGGCGCTTTTCGCCGAACTCTCGGCCCAGACCCGTGCCGTGGCCGCCCGTTTGCTGGCGCCCCTGGCCCCGGCCGAGGCCGATACCCTGCTCAAACTGCTCGCCCGCCTGGTGGAGGCGCACGAGGAACATGCCCGCCCCGGCGCCGCCCGCCGTCCCCACCGCCGCAAAGGAGCCTCACCATGTCCCGCATAACCCGCCGTGCCCTGGCCCTCAGCCTCCCAGCGCTGCCTGCCCTCGCCGCCTGGCCGGAGCGCCCGGTGCGGCTGATCACCACCGGCGCTGCCGGATCAGGGCTTGATCTGGTCGCCCGAATTCTGGCCGAGGGGCTCTCCCGCCGCCTGGGCCAGGCCTTCACCGTGGAGAACCGTGCCGGCGCCAATATGCTCCTGGCCGGTGAGGCCCATGCCCAGGCCCGCCCGGGCGAGACGCTGCTGCTGGCGGCCAGCACCATCGCCTCGGTCGTGCCCTTCACCCAGCCCGGCCGGCTGCCCTTCGACGCGGTGGCCGACCTTGTGCCCGTCGCCGTCGCCGCCCGCGAATTTCTCTGCCTCGCCGCCCATCCCGGGCTGCCGGGCGATATCGCCGGCCTGCCCGCCCTGCTGGCGGCGCGGGCCGAGGCGATCAATTGGTACTCGGTCCCCGGCTTCATGGAATTGGCCTTCCGGCTCTTCCAACGCCAGCGCGGGCTGGACCTGACCTATGTCGCCTATCGCGGCTCGCCGCCCGCGGTGTTGGACCTCGTGGCCGGGCGCATCCAGCTCGCCATTCTGCCGCTGACCCCGCTGCTCGGCGCCATTGCCGAGGGGCGGGTGCGCCCGCTGGCCGTGACCTCCAGCGAGCGCGCGCCCAGCCTGCCCGCGGTGCCCGGCATGGCCGAGGCAGGCCTGCCCGAACTCGGCTATGACCCCGCCACCGGCCTCTTCGGCTGGCGCGGCATGGCGCCCGCCGAGCGTGCGGCGCTGGCCGCGATGACCGCCAGCATCATGGCCGAGGCGGCCGAGCGGCTCACCAGCGCCGGCATGCTGGCCGGTGGCGGTGGCCCCGAGGCGCTGGCCGCCCTGGTGGCCAGCCAAACCGCCCGGGTGCGCGAGGCGGTGAGGGTGCTGGGCTGAACGCCTGGGGGCTTGTCCTGCCGCGCGCGCGGGGACACATGGCCCGCATGCGCCGCTCCCTGATCCTTGCCCTGCTGTTCCCCCTCGCCGCCGCCGCCCAGGCGCCCGAACCGCCGGCAGGGTTTCGCGTCGTCAACCGCACGGGGGCCGAGGCCACTGCGCTGCACGCCGTGCGCAGCCCGCGCGGCGCCGGCAATGATTGGGGCAATTCGCTGCTGACCGTGGGCCGCCCGCTGCCGGTCAATGCCGGCTTCCGCGTGGTGCCGACCGACCCCGCGGCCTGCCGCTTTGACCTGCGGCTGGTGCTGGGCGATGGCCGGGAAGCTGTGCTGCCGGAACAGGATATCTGCGCCAATCGCACCATCGAGGTGACCACCGCCGCTGCCCCACGCCCCCCCACGCTGGCGGCCAGCAGCGTGCCGCAGGCGCCGCCCAACCAGTCGGCCCGCAATGTCTCCACCGGTTCGGGCTTCATCATCGCGGCTGATCGGGTGATGACCAATGAGCATGTGGTCAATGGCTGCAACCGGATCATTCTGCGCACGCCGGAGGGGCGCTGGCTGGCCGCCACGCCGCCAGCGCGGGTTGATGCGGCGCTCGACCTGGCCGTGCTCGCCGTGCCCGGCCTGCCTGGCCCCATCCTGCCCTTCCGCGCCGGCCCGCCGGTGCGCCGGGGTGAGGGGGTGGTGGCCTATGGCTTCCCCCTCGCCGGCCTGCTCAGCTCCGACCCCAAGCTGACCCGCGGCGAGGTGAATGGCCTGGCCGGCATTGCCGATAACCGCAACCAGATCCAGATCTCGGCCGAGGTGCAGCCGGGCAATTCCGGCGGGCCGCTGCTGGATATGCAGGGCCATATCGTCGGGGTGGTGGTGAGCAAGCTGAACGCCCAGCGCGTGGCCCAGCGCACCGGCGACATCGCGCAGAACGTGAATTTCGCCGTGCGCAGCGAGGCGGCGCTGCAATTTCTGACCCGCGCCCAGGTGACGCCGCGCAGCCTGCCCAGCCAGGGGGCAGAGCGCAGCGCGGCTGATGTGGGCGATATGGCCCATCGCTCGACGATGTTTATTCGCTGCGAGCGTTAGCCAGGCCTATAGCCCCGACAGCCGCCGCGCCGCCTGCGCATGCTTCGCCAAATGCGGCGAGGCTTCGGCGAAATCGGCAAAGGCCAGAAAACTCGCCGGAATCTCCTCCGCCCCCATCGCCTGCATCCAGCGCAGCCATAGCAGGTAGGTGGCTGCCACATCGGTCTCGCAATAGCGCGCCACCTCGGCGCCACGCCCCGCCGCCATGGCCGGCTCCACATCATAGCCGCTCATCTCGCCCTTGGCCGGAATGCCCAAGAGCGAACAGGCCTCGGCCAGCGAGGGCGGGGTGGTGGCGCGAAAGCCCGAAAGCCGCTCGCACATGTCGATATGCGCGGTGCCGAAGCGATAGGCATAATCCTTGCCCCCGGGCCCCAGCAGCGCCGGCATGGCGACCCCCAGGGCCAGGGCGCGATAGCGCAGCACCGGCAGGTCAAAACCCATGGTGTTGAAGCCGACCAGCACCGGCTGCTGGCGAAAACTGGTCTCCAGCCCGGCCAGCATCTCGGCCTCGCTCAGCTCATCGGTGCTGCGGGCGCGGATGCGGGTGACTTGCCAGGGCGATTGCGGCCCCTCCCGCTCGGCCCGCAGCACACCGACGACGCAAATGCGATGCAGCACGGGCTTGAGGAAGACGATGGCCGGGTCCTGCCCCTCCCGCGCATAGCGGGCGCCGAGCGCGGCGCGCAGCGCGCCGGCATCCAGCCCCGACGCAGCCTCGCCCAAAAGAGCGCGGCCGGCATCAAGGTCCGGCAGGGTTTCAAGATCAAGGACGAGAAGCTGTTCCATCAGGCCCAGCCTGGTGGGTGGGCTTCAGGCGGCGACGGTGAGCGAAGCGCGCGCGCCATTGGCCATGGCGTGGCCATTGGTGAAGCGCCATGCCGTGCTATCGGCAAACAGCGCCAGCAGCAGGCGGTTGTTGAGCGCATGGCCGGTGCGGCTGCCCACGAAGCGGGCCGCCAGCGGCGCGCCGGCCAAAGCCAGGTCGCCCACCACATCGAGCAGCTTGTGGCGGACAAACTCATCGCTGCTGCGCAGCCCGCCCGGATTGAGCACCAGCGGGCCATCCACCACCACGGCATTGTCCAGGCTGCCGCCCAGTGCCAGGCCGGCGGCGCGCAACCGCGTCACATCCTCGGCCAGGGTGAAGGTGCGGGCGGGGGCCAATTCCTCGCGGAAGCTCTCGGCCGAAAGGCGCAGCGACATGTGCTGCCGGCCGATGGCGCTGGCGGCGAAATCAATGGCGAGTTCTGCCTCGAAGACCGTGCCGCTGATGGGGTGAAGCTCGGCCCAGGCCGCATCGGGCCCGTCGCCATCGCTCACCCGGATGGGGCGCAGCACCTCGATGCTGCGGGCCATGCCGATCTGGGTGGTGATGCCGGCGCAGTCGATCAGGAATTGAAAGGGTTCGGCCGAGCCATCGAAGATCGGCACTTCGGGGCCATCGAGCTCCACCACCGCATCATCGACGCCCTGGGCGGCCAGCGCTGCCATGACATGCTCAACGGTGCCCACCCGGGCCTCACCCAGGCCGAGAACGGTGCAGAGCCGTGTGTCAATCACATGATCATGCAGCGCCGGTATCTTGACGTCTAAATCAGTTCGATGGAATACAATTCCATCGCCTGACGCCGCAGGCGCCAAGCAACCCCGGATCTGAACACCGGAATGCAGGCCGATCCCGGCAAAGCCAATCCGGGTCTTCAAAGTCCTGCGCCGACCGGCACCAGAAGCCACATAACCGTCCATCAGACACCCTGTCCTGGTGGGCGTAGGGGGCGCCCGTTTATGACAGAAAGCCGGCCGAGGGAGCCGCGCCTTCGTTAACCCCTACTTCATGACAGGTGAGGTGGCGTACCGCCAGTCAAGCCTTGTTTCTCAATGTTACCGTTTAGACGGTTGTTTTTATTGGATATTGTGTCAATATTTACGCCTTGATTCCGCCGTATTTTCCCGAATTTACGCGGCGACCCTCGTCAAGGGCATGCGCTCCAGGAATGCGTGCCATTTTTTACTAATGGCCGGCATGCCGAATTGCCGGATGGCTGATGCTCTTCCAGCCGCGCCGATTCGCGCTGCCAAGTCATGATCGGCGAGCAATGCGCGCAAGGCGGCCTGGGCCTCGCCCGCGTTGCGTACCAGCAGGCAATCCTTGCCCGGCGTGATCATTGGGCCGATCTCCCAATAGGCATGGCTGTGGCCGGCGGCGGCGGGGTCCATCACCACCACCGGAATTCCGGCCATCCAGGCCTCGATAAAGTTCAGGGTATAGGGCAGCGCCAAGCCCGAGCAGTAGAAATAGGCGCGGCAGTCCCGCAGCAGGTCGCGTTGCTTCTGCCAGTCAACACCGCCGATCACACCGTCAAAATGCGGGTTGGAGCGGCCGCCAAGCAAGGCGGGCAGCCCCTGCACGGCGTGCTGCCACAGGCGGAATTCCACCGGGTAGCGCTGCTCGAAGGCGGCGGCGAAGCTGAGAATTTGCGGCAACCCACCGCGCCAGGGCTCAAACTCGGCCGGGTTCTTGGCCATACGGATTGTGGCATCGGCGCCGGCATAGGCTTGTTGCGCCGCCTCGGCCGCAGCGTAGCGCACGATCCGCACGCCTTGGCCACGCAGCCGCGCATGGTCCTCCTCGAAGACGTCAAGACCCTGGCCAATGGTACGCAGGATGATGGGACGCGTGTTCAAAGCCGCCCAGTTCCGGTCAATGGCGGGCCAGAGAAACATCACGATGGTGGCGTCGAAGAGCGCTACGAATTCAGGGGTGAGATGCAGGCTCTGCGCGATGTTCTGAACATTGAAGCGGCAGCCGGTTGCCTCGAAGGCTGCGCGTAGCGCGGGGAAACCCCGGCCGAGATCAATATCTGGCCTCAGCCGGCCAATATCCAATGCCGGCCCGAAGTAATAGCCCAGGGGGAAAACCTCATGCCCCAGGCCATGCAGCATCGTGATATCATCGAACTCAGCCGGTTCATGAACCGATATATAAAGCAGGCGCATTGGTTGGCGATAGCCGAACGCACCATGCGCCGTCAATCAGTTGGATTGGCGGCGCAGGAAGGCGGGAATATCCATTTCATCCTGTGCGGCCTGGCGGGCGGCGGGGCGGGGGCGGCTCACCGGCTCAACCCGCGGGGCAGGTGCTTCCGGAGCGGCCGGCAATTGGCGCTTCATCAGGCCCGTCACATTGCGAAACATGCCGCGGAAGCCAGCTGGTGGCTGCGGCTCGAAAGCTGGCTGCTCACGCTGCGCCGCTGCCTCACGCTGATAGACCGGCTGCGGCGCCGGCATGGGCTGCAGCAATTCCTGGTCGGCAGGGGCGGCCCGCATGGCCAGCGCGCCCTGCACCTGGGCCGGCGCCTGATGCTGAACGCCGCTCATATTCGAGGCAGCGCGCAGCACACCCGGGCCATTGCCCAGCATGGTGGTCGGCCGGCGCGGCATCGAAGCGGCGGGGCTGGGGGCCGGCGCCGCCCGCGGCACGGGCGGCGGCGTGACCAGGGAGAGCCGGGGCGCGGCCTCGGCCGGGACATCGGCATTCATCACCGCCAGATCAATGCCCGTGGCAACGACGGAGACCCGCACGCGGCCATTCAGCGTCTCATCGATCGAGGAGCCGAAGATGATATTCGCCTCGTCATCGACTTCCTTGCGGATGCGGTTCACCGCCTCATCCACCTCGAAGAGAGTGAGGTCATAACCACCGGTCAGCGAGATCAGGACCCCGCGAGCCCCACGCATAGACGTGTCTTCGAGCAGCGGGTTGGAGATAGCGGCCTCGGCGGCCTTCACCGCCCGCTCATCGCCCTCAGCCTCGCCGGTGCCCATCATCGCCTTGCCCATCTCGGCCATGACGGTGCGGATATCGGCAAAGTCGAGATTGACCTGGCCGGGATTGACCATCAGGTCGGTCACGCCCTTCACGCCCATATAGAGGACGTTATCGGCCATCTTGAAGGCCTCGGCGAAGGTCGTGCGCTCATTGGCCAGGCGGAAGAGGTTCTGGTTCGGGATAACAATCAACGTGTCAACGAATTGCTGCAGCTCTTCAATGCCCTGATCGGCGGCGCGCTTGCGCTTCGCACCCTCGAAATCAAACGGCTTGGTGACCACGCCCACGGTCAGCACATTGCGCTCACGCGCCATGCGTGCGATGACCGGTGCGGCGCCCGTGCCGGTGCCACCGCCCATGCCGGCAGTGATGAACACCATATGGCAGCCCTCAATGTGGCGGGCCAATTCGTCAGTCGCTTCCTCGGCTGCGGCGCGGCCGATCTCGGGCTTGGCGCCAGCGCCCAGGCCCTGGGTCAGGTGGGGTCCAAGCTGCACCCGGCGCTCGGCGCGGCTATGCACCAAGGATTGCGCATCGGTGTTGGCCACGACGAATTCCACGCCCTCCAAACCCAACGCGATCATGTTGTTGACGGCATTGGTTCCACCGCCGCCCACGCCGATTACGGCAATGCGGGGAGAAAAATCCGTGTGCTGGGCCACGGGAAGCGTGAGGTTCAGGGTCATGGGGTTCTCCGACGTTCTCGGTTTAAGGCTTTATTGCGATTCGAGTCTGCCCCTTCTGGGGGAATTTCACCGTGTTCCACCTTATCCACAGGATTTGGGTGGCCAATGTTAACGCCGCGTTCATCACCACCATCGTCGGAGGAACTCTCCGAGCCGGCGAAGGGCCCCTGGCTCGGCCGGGGCCTGGCCGAGATCGATGACCGGTCGGCCATGCCCGCCGGCCCAATGCATCAGGCCGATGGTGGTGGAAAAAGATGCCCCAGAGACTGATTCAGGCAGGCCGCGCAGTTGGCGCGGCCGGGCAATGCGGATCTGGCCAATTGGCCGGTCCAGCACCCGCGATGCGAGCTCGGTCACACCGATCAACTGGCTCGCGCCGCCGGTCAGCACGACGCGTCGCGTCATGTCATGCGGCAGGGCTGCGTTCTCCAACCGGTCGCGCAGGATTTCAAAGGTCTCTTCGACGCGTGGGCGGATGATGGAGGTGATCATCCGCCGCGGCACCCGGGCCAGATGCTCCTCTGTCTCGCCCACCTGCGGCACGGGCAGCATTTCGCCGCGGTCATCGCCCTCCAGCGCGCTGCCATGCATGGTCTTCAGCCGCTCGGCATGGGCGATGGGGGTGGAGAGCACGCGGGCGAGGTCATTGGTCACCTGCCAGCCGCCGATGGGGAGCTGCGCGGTATGGGCAAGGTTGCCATCGGCAAAGACGGCGAGCGAGGTGGTGCCACCGCCCATCTCGATGATCACGGTGCCCAGCTCCGCCTCATCGGCATCCAGGCAGGCGAGGCCCGCGGCGAAGGGCGCGCTGACGACCTCCTCGACATCGAGGTCGCAGCGGCTGAGGCAGAGGGCGAGGTTGGAGAGTGCATTCTCCGCCGCATCGACGACATGCAGCCGGGCCGAGAGCGCGTCGCACACCATGCCGCGCGGATCGGGCACGCCCGGCGTGGCATCCACCATAAAGCCCATCGGCAGGGCATGGAGCACCGAGCGGCCCTCAGCCTCGGCCCGCCTGCGGCCCTCTTGCAGCATGGCGCGCAGGTCAGCTTCCGTTGCCGCGCGGCCGCCGATGGGCCATTGCACGTTCTGGCTGCGGCTTTCGGGCTGGCCACAGGAGAGGTTGACGATGACGCCACTGAGCTGGACATCGGCCATCTCCTCGGCCTGCGCGACGGCGGCGCGGATGGCCCGTTCGGCCGCTTCTAGGTCGATGATCGAGCCAGCCTTGACGCCCAAGGCCCTCTGCCAGCCAAAGCCCAGCGCGCGCGGCGTGCCATCGCCCTCGATCCGGCCGATGACGCAGACGATCTTTGTCGTGCCGATATCCAGCACGCCGAAATTGCCCGATCGAGCCCCGCGTCGGCGTTGTCCGCGCACCGGCAATTCGCTGGCGGGCGGTGTGAAGCGGACAAGCTGGTTCATCCGCGGGTGCTCCGGACTTGTGTTGGGTTGATGGGCGGGGTTACGGCGCTGGGCGATGGGTTCATGCGCACCACCAGACGGTCAGGCAGACGCATATCGACAGCGGCGAGCGGGCGGTCGAGCAGCCGCTCGCGCGCATGGATTTCGACCAGCCGGGTGATGGCTGAGGCCTCATGCCCCTCGGGCAGCAGAATATCGGCGCCACCCATCAGGCGCAGGTTCCAGCGCCGTTCGGAAACACGCACCGCCGCCTCGATCCGTCCGGAGAGGCTTGGTTGTGCACGCAACAAATCGATGATGCCCGCCGCCGCGGTATTGGCGCCCAGGCCCACCACCAGTGGCAGCGGCCCGAAGGCGCCGAGATTGTCGGACTGCATCACCCGGCCCTCGCGATCGATGATGGAGAATTGGCCCTCACGCTGCCAGATGGCGAAGGCCCGGCGCTCCTTGATGCGGACGATGATGGTGCCGGGCAGGCGGCGCTCCACATGTGCGGACTCGATCCAGGCCGAGGCCTCCAGCCGGGCGCGCGCCTCGGAGGGTGAGAAGCCCAGCGTCGCATCGCCTCGCCTGACGCCCAGGGCCGCCTCGAAGATATCGCGCGGGGTATATTCGCGGCCCTCCACGCGCACCTCTTGCACGCTAAAGCCGATGCCGGTGCCGCTGATGGCCGAGGCCAGGCCGCGCAGCCGAGCCGCCGGGTCGGCCGCCAGCAAGGCGCCGATGATGAGCGCGCAGGCGGCCAGCCCGCTCAGCCCCAGCAGGAGCGGGCGGAGCAGATGCCGCTGGCGCCGCAACCAGAGCTTGGCGCCGCTGGGCCGCTGGGCGCTGGGGCTGGGTTTTGTCGCCCTCGGGCGGGCCGCCATGGCCTCACGCGTAGCGGGGCGTGGGGCGGGCTTAGCTGCCATGCCGCGCCTCCTCCACCAGCCAGCGGCAGAGTGCGGGGAAGGCAATACCGCAATGCGCCGCCTGTTCGGGCAGCAGCGAGGTGCGTGTCATGCCGGGCTGGGTGTTCACCTCCAGCAGCACAAGCCGCCCCGGCTCGCCGGCCGTGTCGTCATAACGGAAATCCGAGCGTGAGACGCCGCGGCAACCCAGTGCCTGATGGGCGGCGAGCGCCACCTCCATCGCCTGTTGCGCGATGGCCGGATGCACCGAAGCAGGCAGGCAATGGCGGCTGCCACCCTCGGCGTATTTCGCCTCGTAATCATAGAAGGCGAGGCTGGTCTCGATCTCGGTGACGGTCAGCGCACGGTCACCCATGATGGCCACGGTCAATTCGCGGCCGGGGATGAATTCTTCCGCCATGATGCGGCTGCCATGTGTCCAGGCCCGGGCGATATCAGCGCGGCGATTATCGCCCTCGCGCAGAATGGAGACGCCCACGGAGGAGCCCTCATTCACCGGCTTGAGCACATAGGGCCGGGGCAGGGGGTCCGCGATTTCCAGCGCTTGCGCGGTGACCTCACTGTGCCGCGCTACCGGCAGGCCATGGGCGGAAAACAGCGCCTTGGCCGCCGCCTTGTCCATCGCCAGGGCCGAGGCGCGCACCCCCGAATGGGTATAGGGCAGGCCCAGCCAATCCAGCACGCCCTGGATGCAGCCATCCTCGCCGAAGCGGCCATGCAGGGCATTGAACACCGCATCGGGGCGCGGGTTGGTCAGCGCTGATACCAGCGCGCCGAGATCGGCGGTCACATCAATCGCGCGCGGCGCAAAACCGGCCTCGGCCAGGGCGGCCATCACCTGCGCGCCGGTGTTGAGGCTGACCTCGCGCTCGGCGGAAATGCCACCCAGCAGGACTGCGATATCCTTCATGCCGCTACCCCCAGCCGGGCGATTTCCCAATGCAGCTCAACCCCGCAATGGGCACGCACCCGCTCGCGCACCGCCTCGCCCAGGCCTTCGATATCAGCCGCCGTGGCGCCGCCCAGATTGAGCAGGAAATTGCAATGTTTCTCGCTCACTTGGGCGGCACCCAGGCGCATGCCGCGGCAGCCGGCGGCATCGATCAAGGCCCAGGCTTTTTGGCCTTCCGGGTTGCGAAAGGTGCTGCCGCCGGTGCGGGCGCGAATGGGCTGCGTCGCCTCACGCGCGGCGCGGATTTCCGCCATGCGCGGGCCGGCATCGCCGGGTTGCGTGCGCAACCGCGCGCGAATCACCACGGCGCGCGGCGGCAAGGTGGCATGGCGATAGGCCAGATGCAGCGCCGCAGCGGGCAGGCGCTGCACGCCCTCGGCGCTGGCCAATTCCACCCAATCCAGCGCGTCCTTGATCTCACGGCCATAGGCGCCGGCATTCATCGCCACCGCACCGCCAATGCTGCCCGGAATGCCGGAGAGGAATTCCAGCCCGATGCGCCCAGCGGCCGCGGCATGCTCGGCCACCGTGGCATCCAGCGCCGCAGCGCCGGCGATGATGCCATCCTCCTCCACCACAATATCGGCAAAGCCGCGCGCCAGGCGCAGCACCACGCCTGGGATGCCGCCATCGCGGATGATGAGGTTGGAGGCAGCACCGATCACCGTCAGCGCCGTGGCCGCGGGCAGCCCCGCCAGCAGGTCACACAAATCCTGTGCATCGGCCGGCCGCACCAGCCATTCCGCCGGGCCGCCGACGCGAAACCAGGTGAAGGGTGCCAGCGGCGCCCCCGCCTGCACCCGGCCGCGAATGGCGGGAATGGCCTGGGTGATCGGCTGCATCCTCATGCCCGCCGGCTCGTGTAATTCGGGCCCTGCAGTGCCGCCAGTTTTTCCGGCAGCGCATGCGCCCAATTGGTGATCGTGCCCGCGCCCAGAAAAACCACGTAATCGCCCGGTTTGGCGATGGCATGGATCATGTCGGGCAGCGTCTCCGCCCCCGGCAGCGGCACCACCGAGCGATGGCCGCGCGCGCGCAGCCCATCCACCAGCGCATCCTTGTCAAAGCCATCGATCGGCGCCTCTCCGGCAGCATACACATCGGCCACGATCACCGTGCCGGCATCATTCATGCACTTGCAGAAATCCTCGAACAGCGCCTCAAGCCGGCTGTAGCGATGCGGCTGCACGACGGCGATGACATCACGCGCGCCGGCCTGGCGCGCTGCCTTCAGCACGGCGGCGATTTCCACCGGATGGTGGCCGTAATCATCGATGATGGTGATGCCGCCCACCTCGCCCACCCGGGTGAAACGGCGCTTCACGCCCTTGAAGCCGGCGAGGGCGGCGCGGATCGTATCCTCCGGCACATCCATCTCGACCCCGACGGCAATGGCGGCCAGGGCATTTTGCACATTATGCGCGCCCAGCATCGGCAGCCGGAAGGGTTTGAGGGTGCGCGCCCGGCCGGTGGCGCGGTCCTGCACCACCACTTCGAAGGTGGCGCCCAGGCGGTCGGTCAACATCTTCTCCGCCCGCACATCGGCCTGGGGCGAGAAGCCGTAGGTCACGATGCGCCGGTCGAGATGCGGGATCATCGCCTGCACATCGGGGTGATCGACGCACAGCACCGCGAAGCCATAGAACGGAATGTTGGAGACGAATTGCCGGAAACCCTCGCGCATCGCCTCGCCCGTGCCCCAATGGTCGAGATGCTCAGGGTCCATATTGGTGACGATGGCAACCGTGCTGGGCAGGCGCAGGAAGGAGCCGTCGCTCTCATCGGCCTCCACCACCA
>Ga0209189_1002861_pt1 | contig 11849 bp, 13 predicted proteins | sample C_130820_EF_Meta_FD_187308 | JGI IMG/M metagenome (GOLD analysis project Ga0209189, IMG submission 187308) | Freshwater microbial communities from Lake Croche, Canada to study carbon cycling - C_130820_EF_MetaG (SPAdes) (version 3) | ecosystem: Environmental > Aquatic > Freshwater > Lake...
CTCTAAGTGAGACAAGTAACATCTACGGCACAGAGTCGTGTAGGCATCCTCTCCACCCGGCATAATCTTAGCAGTGATGGTCGTATCCTTGCGACAGGTAAATAGCCCCGGGGTCCCGTTCGCACACTTCGTACAGAAGGCCGTCAGTCGCTCCACCGTGTCACACAGAGGAATACAGTTCAGAATATCTCCAAACCTCTTGCGACGGTAATCGCCATCGAGTCCCGAGATGTAGACGATCTTATCCTTTGTCTCGGCAACCCAGGTAACAAACTCGATCAGACCCTCGTAGAACTGAGCCTCATCAATCATGATAATATCGTAATTATCAATCGTTTCCATCTCAACCTCGGTCAACCATGCGGCATAGACATGGGTGACGGGAGTTGTGTTGGGATACTCCGAGCGCGCGTACGGATGCGTGATCAGCAGAACACGACGACCAATACTCGAATAACGCTGGGCAATATCCTGAAGACGCTGTGATTTACCAGAAAACATCGGTCCAAGAATTACGTGGACCGGCATTACTATTTAACGGCGGCGTGTATGAAAACGACGACGGCCTCCGTTGATGACCTTCTTACCAAACGCATCACGCGGGGCCGGGGCCGCAACCGGACGGAGGGTTCCCTTGGCCTTAACCAGTTCGGGCACCAGGTTCTCATCGCCTCCACGGGTCCGACGGCTACGGCGGCGACGTCCACCCTGAATCGGTCCAAAGAGCTCGGGGCTGTTCACGGGAACATAGTCACCGCTCCAGACCTTAATCATGTTGCCTGTGCTTCCTCCACGCATCTTGCGCATCTTACGCGTACGACGACCACCCTTGTAGTTAGGACCAGTCATCGCCGGCGGTGTAACGGAGTGATATTCATTGTAAGTCATTCTTGTGTAGTGTCAAGATTTTAGCGCACTTACGCCTTGGAGAGAAGGTGCGCCTTCTTCGCACGGGCACGGAGCGTCGCCTTGCGGCCCGACGACTTCAGTCCGTGGGACTTAAGAACACGCTTGAGCGCCTTCGCAGAAGGGCCCGCGCGACGAGTACGACGACGACCACCGGTGACAGGAGCAGGTGCAGACATTTTGTTTTAACGCAAGAAAGTTTCACACGAGGCACGGGAAACTAGAAATGGACCCTCTGGCGATTGGCTGTATTATTGGTTTTGTTGTCTTCGGGACCTGCTTTGCTGCGGGGTGCTATCGCCTTCGTTCGCGCCCGGCTAAGCTCGCAAAGTCCCCCTCGGGTGCTGAGCTTGTCTCGGAGGTAGACAACAATCAACCTAGGGTTCTGATTCAGGATCCCCATGATGACCCCGTCACCTTCTAAAATGGATTTGGGTTCGCCAGGCTCATCATGAAGCCCCCTAATAAAATGAACGAGACCACGATTCGCAAGTTTCTCTCGGCGTGCCGTATGGGCAAGGCGGATGTCGTTCGCAGCATGATTGCGGACCCGAACTTCGATGTGAATGTGCGACTGCCTGGCGGGCAGTGGGCACTGCGCGAGGCGGTTGAGAATGTCAAGATCGACATTGTCGAGATGCTGCTCGCTCACCCCAGGATCGACGTGAACCAGATCGACCTTGCCTGGGATTCCGCGCTACATCGCGCGGTGATGATCTACGGCGGTAAGGGCAAGCAAATCCTGGAGATGCTGCTTGCTCACCCCGACATCAACGTGAATATCACGAGACCTCGTCACTTTGCGATGGTCGACGGGATTACGCCGCTGGAGTATGCGCGCGAGCATGCGCATGTCCCAAATCGAGCGCACGCAATCGAGCACTTGCTCGCACGCTCTTAAATCGGTCTTAAGATTAGCCATTGTATACAAATATGTTCGAGGATTGCCAGGTTGAGCTTCTGGAGGTCTTCGGCGATGATCTGACGGTCGTGAATGCGGCCCGTGTGTCTCTGGGTAAGCACGTTGATGAGTTCTCGGACAAGGACGCCAAGCTCATCAAGTATCTCGCTGATCATGAGCACACCTCTCCATTTTTTCATCCTCAGTTGCGGTTCCGTCTGAAGATGCCGATCTGGATGGCCCGGGAGTGGTTTCGTCACACGATCGGGTTCTCTCGCAATGAGGTCAGCCGTCGCTATGTCGATGATCCCCCGACCTTCCACATTCCCTCGTTTCGTACACGGGCAGCTGGAAAGAAGCAGGGGAGCAACGATGATGTGCATCCAGACACGGTCGCGATGATTGAGTTCATGAAGCTCAAGTGCCAGGACGCCGTTCACGCGTACAATCTGATGTTGAAAAATGAGGTTCCACCCGAGCAGGCTCGGATGGTTCTTCCACAGAATATGATGACGGATTTTATTGAGACGGGTTCTCTGGCAGCCTATGCTCGGCTGTGTCATCTGCGCATAGGTCCCGATGCCCAGCGAGAGATTCGTGAGGTTGCTGGAAAGGTCAGCCAGCTAATTCAGGTACGGTTTCCGGTGAGCTGGAAGGCGCTCCTTACTCGAGGATCATCTTAGGCGTAATGTGCATGGCCTCGAGCTCCTGCATCCACAGCTTCATCGCATAGGGCAGGGTCTTCACCACAAAGTCGGTCTTGTTTCCACAGGATCCGCACGAGTAGATTCCCTCCACCGGATTGACCACGGCCAGAGTGCCACAGGTCTTACAAATACCCGTTTGGAACGGGTCGGAAACATCCATCAGACGCTCCTTGGTAAACACCGAGATGCCGTGTGAGATCATACAATCCCTCTCCATCTCTCCCACGCGGAGACCACCATCCCGAGACCGTCCCTCGCAAGGCTGACGAGTGAGCGACACAATCGGACCACGAGCACGAGAATGCTTCTTGTCGATGACCATGTGCTTCAGGCGCTGATAGAAGGTCGGTCCCATGAAGATCTCGGCCTGCATCATCTCGCCTGTCTGGCCGTTGTACAGGATCTCGTTGCCGTAGGGGTGCATACCCATCTCGATCATGTGTTTCTTGAGATCCTCGACCTTCATGTGCGTATAGGGAGTGCCGTCACCCAGGGTTCCCTTGCGCACACCAATCTTACCGAAGATGTTCTCCATCAGTTGTGCGATGGTCATGCGGGAGGGCACAGCGTGGGGGTTCATGATGAGATCAGGACGCAGACCCGCAGCCGTGAAGGGCATATCCTCCTCGTTCAGAAGCATACCCACCGTACCCTTCTGACCGTGACGAGAACTGAACTTGTCACCAATCTGAGGAATGCGCTCAGACACCGTACGGACCTTGATGAAGGGATAACCATCCGAGTTCTTGTCCTGCCAGACCCCATCGATACGGCAGGTTTCGGAATTCTTGTGTGTCGTCGAGGCATCACGGTAGGTGTACCCAGCCGTGTCGTTGCGGAGATTGACCACCTTGCCGATCACGACATCGTTCTCGTTGATAGTCGAGTGAAGGATCGGCATGCCGTTCTCCGAGATCGCCGCATAGCTCGTATTCTTGAACTTGCGCGTATTGTGCTTCTGAGGGCGCATGAACTTCTCCTCACGACCAGAGGTCACATTGCGGTGCTCCTCGTCCTTGTACATGCCATAATACAGACCGCGGAACAGACCACGATTCACAGCAGACTTGTTCATGATGATCGAATCCTCCTGGTTGTACCCACCGTAGCAAGCGATGGCGACCACGGCATTGATGCCGAAGGGCATCTCGTGCATCTTGAGGATATTCATGGCTCGCGTCTCTACGATGGGACGGGTCAGAGAACACAGGACGTAGGCGTTCTTGTCGAGACGCTTGGCGAAGTTGCCCGCGTAGACACACATGGCCTGCTTACCCATGGCGGACTGATAGGTATTACGAGGTGACTGATTGTGATCCGAGAGTGGAATCGTGGACGCCATGTGACCGACAATCAGGGAGGGGTGAACCTCGTAGTGCGTGTGGCACCTGGGAATCGCATCCTCCTTCCGAATCGCAATGCGCAGAGTCTCGGTCTCCGAGGCATCGACGTAATCGACACAGGACTTGACCCAGTTGTTCCAATCCTTGCGAGCCTCTCCCTTCGGCTCCTGACCGCCCACACGGAACACGGGACGCACGAACCGACCACCGTCAGTCTCGATCGTGATCGTATCCATCAGCGTGTACCAGGCCACCGAGATATGAGGATGAAGACGATGGGTCTGCTTGGCCTTGCGGAGTTGCGTCACCACTGTGTTCGGATCGTGCGTGTAGCCCACAATGACACCGTTGACCGTGATTGAGGTTCCCGTGTAGACCTTGGGCGTCTCAATCCACTCGAGCTTGGAGTTCTCATGCAGGAAGTGAAGGACCGTGTTCGACGGGATATGCTGTGTCACCGAGGTCAGCAGACTCATGTTCTTCACAATACCGACCGAATGGCCCTCTGGAGTCTCGACGGGACAGACGAAGCCCCAGGACGTACCGTGGAGCTTACGAGGAGCCAGGAGCTTACCTGACTTCTCCACCGGCGTCTGAATACGACGGAGATGACTGAGGGTTGAGGCATAGGACATCCGAGCCAGAACCTGCGAGACACCGACCTTGGTCGCGTTAGACATGGAGGCTGAGGACGAGCTGCCCAGACCCTGGACCGTGAAGTTGCCCGTGGCCAGAGCCTGCTTGAGCTTGCCCTCAATCGCTGAGAGCTTGAGGATCTTGTAGAGATTGTTGATGTTCAGAATATCCATCGGACGAGGAGCCACCACACCGTCCGAGTTCAGAGCCTTCTTCCAGCCGTCGTTGTTGACCTCCTGAACGAACTCATTGCGCGTGTCATTGCAGACCTTCTGGAACAGCTGACGGAACAGATGGGTCAGCAGGGCACCCGTGGTCACCACACGCTTGTTGGGATAGGCATCGCGGTCATCCAGAGGGATCTGCTTGCAGTACGTCAGCAGAAGACGCCGAATCATGCTGGACATCAGCACGACCTTCCGGGCATTGTGAACCGAGGGAATCGGCGTCTCACCGGCGAACTTGACGTGAGGCAGAAGCTCCGTCGTGAGAAGCTGGCGGACGTAGGCACACTTATCCTCCTGGTTCGTGCCGTACTGAAGGTGATTCGTGAGGTACTGGATGGCCTCCTCCTGCGTGAAGACGTTGATCTCAGCAGCATCGCGGAACGAGGCGGCCAGAAGCTCAGCATGGATCTCCGTCTCCGAACCCCAGATGAGACGAGTGATGGCCTTGTCAGAGACCACTCCCAGAGCACGATAGAAGACCACGACAGGAATGTCCTCGCGGAAACGGGGAACGCAGGCCATCAGCGGGTTGCCGTAGCCGTTGAACTTGGAGCTCAGTCGGATCTCGAGCTTCTTGGGCGGCATAGTGAAGGACTCGTGCAGAGACTTGATCTCGACCGAGTAGAGATGCTTGGATGCCGTCTTCTTGTTCATGAAGATCATGATGCGATTGTCAGCGACCTTCTCCTGGCACAGGATCGTACGCTCGGAGCCGTGAATGATAAAGTAGCCCATCGGGTCGTGGGCACACTCGCCATACTCCTCCATGCTCATGGGATAGTCCTTCAGCAGACAGAGACTGGATCCCAGCATGACGGGAAGCTTGCCCAGAGAGATGCCCTCGAAGACACGAGACTCCTCATCGTAGGTGTCAAGGAGAGGACCCTTGTAGGTGCGGGCGATGAAGCGGATGTCGACATACATCTGAGCCGAGTAGGTGAAGTTGCGAATACGTGCCTCCATGGGAAGCATCGGCTTGACACGACCCGTGGCCTCCTGGATACGAGGCTTGATGTACGTCACATTCTCGAAAGAGAGCTTGAATTCATACTTGTACTTCTTAAGAGTCTCATCCTGCTCGTGCCACACCGTAATCGGAGGCGTGGACTGGATGATCAGAGGGAGCTTGGCGCGAACAAAGTCCTCAAAGGAGTCAATCTGGTGATCCACCAGACGACGAACACCATTCGAGAAGTACGCATTGACAGCATCCCATTCAGAACTCATGGTGACTATATGGGATCTTCCTATCTGTAAATATATCTATCCGTTTTGAACAAGAGCAATGTCTGGTGTCAAAATCCAAAAGGTCGGAGGGGACGGGGTTGCCATGCGCCCTCCTTCCAAGCCTGTAGGAGCAGCTCGCAAGAACACCATGCGCACCTTCCCTCGCGGGATCATGAAGGGGTCTCGTGCTCATCGGTCGACGCGTGGAGCGGATCCTTTGTCGAAGGGGTTTGTTCCTGTGAAGGATCCCGCAAAGGCTCCCCCGCTCAAGAAGTCGGGCAAGGGGACCCTCCGTATTTTGACGGATACGGGACTGAAGCAGCGTCGTAAGACAATCAAGCAGTCTGTTCGGGACATGAGCGACGCCAAGGTCCGTGAGACCCTCAAGAAGTCCAAGATCAACGTGGGAGCCAGTACACCTGCCCATATCGTCCGTGAGATTCTGGAAGGCGGTATGGAAGCCGGGATGATTGTCGCAAAGTAAAGTAATGACATCCGTGTGGGGACCCCTCGGATGGATGACCATCCACTCGGCGTCCTCGTGCTACCCTGACAATCCGACGGAGGCTGAACGAACTCTGGTGACAACCTGGTTAGATATGTTCCAGTCTACGATCACCTGCCCGTCGTGTCGTGAACACTTTGGAGAGACGCTCTCTGGATATCGGCAGAAGTTTCCCGATTATCTATCGTCGCGTACCAAGTTTATGCTCTTCGTGTTCCGCGCACACAACGCCGTGAACAATCGTTTGCATAAGCCGATCTATGCCACAGTTCATGACTGTTTCGAGGTTCTGCGTAACAATGTCAAGGGACGCGCGGCTCGCGATTACCGCACTGCCTACCTCAACCACATTCGTCGGCATTGGAGGACTCTCCAAGACACCTCAGGTCTCACAGCCCTGAAGAAGATAAACGAGATGACCAAGATTGAGGTCAACTACTTCCAGTCCCGCGACAACAATTTCGAGACGATCATTCCGGAAGATTCAACCTTCTTAGCTCCGGCAGCCATGACGGTTGTTCAGCAGGAGACTAATCCGACGCGCTCGATCGATCCCCGGAATGCACCTCGCATCGGCTTCGTGGGTGGACGGCTCAGGATACGATAGATATTGACGTCAATGACCGAGCAGGATCCCAGGGCAGTGAAATGTACGGTTCGGTTTCCCACATGAAAGACTTCATCCACATATGGCGCGAGTCGGGTCCCTCCTGGTAAATCTCATCGGGGTACAGCGGAGTTCCCGGAAAAGACGAGGCAGGCAGAATGAAGGCCAGTTGATCGACGATTCCAAAGGGAGGCGTGGGGTGGTCCCAGGTGAACTGAGTGGGTCGATCGTAGTCCACCAGAGTCTGCATCAGTGGTGCTTCCGGGTAGGGATAGAACCAACACCAATCCAGAACCTCCGAGGTCCGAAAATAGTGAAGCGTCCACTCATACGTCTTCCAATACGCATACACCACCTTCTCCCAATCTAGAACACCGTCCATGAGATGAAGGCCCACCCGGGTCTCCAAGGCATGGCCGTCCGGAGCCACAATCTTGCGATCCGCGTCCTTGGCACGAGCAACCAAAACCTTGGTCTCTTGCTTCTTGACCTCAGCATCCTTGAACTGCAGAGCACGGGAATATCCATCCTCGCGCAAGGAGAACATCGCAACCGTGGGCATGAAATCGTTGCCGAAGTTCTGCACACACAGCTTCACCCATTCATCCGGATCCATCGGCAGAGCACCCTTGAGAGCCTCAATACTGAAGGTCGAAAAGCCCTCCTCCTGCTTCTCACGCAGAAGCTTGATCTCGCCCAAAAAAGACTGGGCAACCGCAATCAAGACCAGGTCGGCATCCAGGCCGTAGATGACGATGTTCTTGCGTTCCTCCTGACGCATACCACGAATCCAGGTAAAGATCTTGTGCTCTCCCTCGCCAGGTTCGTCGGTTCCCGAGATCTCACAGTTGGGGAAGACCATTCGCAGAGCATCTTCAAGGGCAGACATGTAACGGGTTCCCGGAGAGATCTGATGCTTGTCGAACTCTGAGGGACCCTCCGGCTCCCGCATGCGACGATATCGTTGCTGGACGATCTTCGCATAGGGGACTAGTCCGTCGAACGCGATAAGTACGCGCTTGGCCTGGACGGTGTCTCGAAACAGATTTCGTAGAGCCACCACGACGCTGCCGACAGGGTTTTCCGGGCGTAGATATTTATGGATGAAGGAATTGAAGTCCAGTCCCAAGACGTCACAGTCGATACGCGCATTTCCTGTATCTTGCTGGATGTGTTTATGTCTCCTCAAGAGTGAAGACACATAGTAAGGGATGCCCATACTATTGACAACCAGGTTACGATAAAGCCCAAAGCGTTTACAAACACAGTTTACAAAAAGCACTAAATGGTCAAGACAACCCTGTTGACCAATATTTACAATGAGGAGTATCTCCTTCCCTTTTGGCTAATTCATCATCGCGATATGTTCGATGACATCATCATCCTTGACTATGGATGTACGGATAGGTCACTAGAGATTTGTAGGGAGTTGTGTCCTAGGGCAGAGATCCGCAAGACACGGAACGCAGAATTTGACGCGGTTGCAATCGATCTTGAGTTCATTGATATTGAAAACACTATCGAAGGTGTGAAGGTCGTGCTCAACACCACAGAGTTTCTCTTCTGCAAGCGGCCACTGAAGGAGATTTTTACCGACGCCTATCCTGCCTCGTATGTCATGCGAGCAATGTCTCCGTACTCGAAGACGTGGTACAAGCCTGCAAACAACGAGGAACTGATTAAGAACTTTTCCAAGGATGATGTAGTCTTTCACTACGACCGCTGGGGTCTTCGAGTTGCACATAACTTTCAAAATGGCGCGTACAGTGTTGGCCGCCACAACACGAGTAATCCGTCGGCCTACACGGACGACATGTACCTTGTGTGGATGGGATTCTATCCCCTCAATGAGAATCTGCTGGCCAGAAAGCTCCAAATCAAGGACAAGATGTCACAGTACGATAAGGAACATGGAAATGGGTTCCAACATTTATATGACCGGGCCAAGATGCTTGAAGTCAATGAGCAGCAAGCAAGTACGGGTGTTCCTCTGTCGCAGCTGAATCCCGCATTCTATGAGTTCATCCAAAACGGATTTGGTTTGGCCAAGACATCCTGAATACGTCCTCAAAGATGCCTGCCTGTAACCTTTGCCTCTCCGAGCTGACGGTCCACTCTGTGTGCGGGACCAAGCGCCGCCGCGGGTGCCGTAACTGTGACAAGTATGTCTGCCTGACGTGTCACCAGGGTATGTCCCTGACCTGTGAAATCATCAACATCGACCAAGAGAAGATGGGCTGTGCCTTCTGTCGCAAGATCGACTACATTCACTTCATGTACAGTCTTCCCGAGTCTATTCTCCATCATGATCCCGATGCTCGTATGTGTTCCAAGTGCGCGGAGGAGATTGTGGTCAAGTAAATAAATGATCCTCTGGCTTGCGTTATTATCCTTGATCGTTCTGATCATGTATTTTTTACTTCCCGCTGTCTCGGCACCTGCTCCGAAGCCTGGATGCTCTACCTGTCCCAACAAGAATTCTCGCGGCCTTGAATAATGCACGAAGACGACCTTGAATCCGCCTCTCTGTTCAAGGGCGGACGGGCCTGCGGTCCTGGAATGGTTCGTCGTAAGGGACACATCGCCACTCGCAAGGTGAAGACGATTCTAGGTCGGCTCCTGAAGAGGGGCACGACCTATCGCGTGAAGTCACATTGCGTTAAGGGTGAGGCGAGCAAGGAGCCGAAGGCCATCATTGGTCCGCTGAAGAAGGGTTCGCTGACCGATCTGGGATACAGCGCGGCAGATTCCTCGGCGACCCGTCATGCCTCGCTGTCCAAGGCGGTGGGCAAGTACGGTCGTCTGTCGACGTACCGCAAGCTGAATGCGGTTGCGACTCTGACGAAGAACACAGCGCCTGGAAAGGCTGCGGTTTTCAAGGCTGATCGTGATTGGGTTAAGAAAACATATTTCTAAAGACTAATGGCACGTCGCACACGCTCGGGTGTTCCTATGTGGTTTTTTGCCTTAGTCGGCGTGATTGCCGTTGTTGCGGTGTTTTCTACGAGCGGTCTCGTTTCGACATCTATGAGTCTGGACAAGGGAATCCGTTGCCCGAGTGGAGACTACGGGCAGCGTGATTCGGGATGCCCGGCTGGAAAGGTCTGGTGTAAGGATGTGGGATGCATTGCCGGACTGACACCCGAGGGTTGCCCGGCCGACCAGTTCTATTGCCCGGGCGTCGGTTGTCTCTCGGGACAGGACAAGTGCAAGCCCATGTCGGTTGGTGCGGCGTCTGCGGTCTTCTCTAAGGAGACCTTCGATATGCCGTCTAACACACCTGTGGCCAAGAACTGCCCCGATGGGTCTCGCACGACCGATGGCAAGTGCCTGATGGACTATTAATCTCACCATAAACAAATGAAGCGTGCGACGTACATTTACGCGGTGGTTGGATTCCTTATCGTGGCTGCGATCCTTGGATATGCCTATATCTATGCGATCAGCTCTCCATATCTGATTACGGCCGAAGAAGGGAAGCGTCGCATTAAGGCAGGTGAGATCGATCTGATCCTTGACGTGCGCACCGACCTTGAACTCAGTACTCTGGGTTTCTACCCTGGATCTGTTCACATTCAGAGTGCCGATCTTGAGAAGGAGATGCCGACTCGCTATCCCGACAAGAACATTCGTATTCTGGCCTACTGCAATAGCGGACAGCGTGCTCGGGCGGCGACGGAAAAGCTGCACAAGCTCGGATACGAGAAGGCGGTCTATATTGCGACTACGTACACGAGCCTTCAGTAATCACATCATCCGAGGTGCCTGGGCCTGACGCTCGAACACTCGAGCATGCATGTGCTGGGCATCAAAATAATCAAACACAGCCTCCTTCACCACAATCGGATCAAAATCCTTGCAAGAGAAGACGTCCAGATACATGGAGTTGTTCTCTTCCACGAAGTGCGCACAAATGTTGCTCGTCTCGATCAGCTGGACGAGCGTATAGCCCTTCTTGTTGCCCGAACCAAACAGCACGACCTGGGGCTCACCGTAGGCGACCATATCGATACGACGCACGAGATCCTTGGCGAAGTTGCGAATCACAGTCGGAGAGCGAATCATCGGACCTGCACAGGTGGCGGCATCGAGAATCAGGTGCTTACCCCAGGTCGTCAGAGGAGTCGCCATTTAGTATATCAGATCTCGCTGTGTCTAAATATTATGTGAATATAATCAAGAATGGCGCGCGCACCACGGGCCGTGATAGCCGACATAAACTTCGATGAAGATCATGGACGAGACGAAATCACTATAGTCATGTTGTCCAGCGATTTGGGGTTCACCGTAGACTATGCCATTTTGACAGACTCGGCTGACGCAACTAAACGAAATGGTATGACCATACTACAGGCTGATCTCGCGGAGGCCCTACCTGGTGGGCGTTTTCCCCCTCTCACACTTGAGATCTACGTGTATGATGCTGAAGGTGGGATTGAAACCCGAGTGAAGTTTTACTCGGAAGTTGTATCGCATTTTGAGGGGTACATAACCGAAGATGCGAAGAAGACACTTATCGATTTCTTCAAGGGTACTCCTCCGTTTGATCCATCGACACTTCCGAAGGTCAAGGTTCCCAAGGGACAGGCGGACTATATCTTCTGGACGCCGATTGAAGACGGGACTGTGATGGCGGACTTCAAGAATGAACGTGATGGCTTCCATCGGTACTACACCAAGGAAGGCATGGACAGAATGAACCCCCTGGTAAACATGGGAACGAATCTTCCTCTTCAGCGGTCGGACATCACCTACTATATTGCTGAGCTCGATGATTCCATGCAACCCAC
>Ga0209189_1002862_pt1 | contig 11849 bp, 12 predicted proteins | sample C_130820_EF_Meta_FD_187308 | JGI IMG/M metagenome (GOLD analysis project Ga0209189, IMG submission 187308) | Freshwater microbial communities from Lake Croche, Canada to study carbon cycling - C_130820_EF_MetaG (SPAdes) (version 3) | ecosystem: Environmental > Aquatic > Freshwater > Lake...
CGTTCCGATGTATTACTCACCCGTTCGCCACTCGCCACCAGGTGCAAGCACCCGTGCTGCCGTTCGACTTGCATGTGTAAGGCATGCCGCCAGCGTTCAATCTGAGCCAGGATCAAACTCTTCAGTTCAATTCCTGTGATCCTTGCGGATCGTCGCACTCATTCAAGAAATTGACTTGGTAATAAAACCAAATCTTTTTACTGTCTATGAGTACTATTTATTTACATCTGTCCCGAAGGACTGGATGCTTTCACTTAGTACCCACAATTATCGGTTGACTAATTTTTAAAGAGGGCTGACTTGTTTTGTATTTCAAATAACATTCAGCAGAGAGGTGAGACTATAGCGCACTTATTTAGGGTCGTCAACACCTTTCGTACTCTTTTACTGAAAAAAGGCGCAGTTTTTTCTGAGCTTGTAAATAAACCCAATAAAAACAAGGGTCTAGATTTTAAAAAAAATTTAACTTTTTTTGATAAATTTTGATTTTTTTAGAGTTTTAACCCAATTGGCTAAAAAACGCTGTTTTTTCATGTTTATTTGGCCTATTTCCAACAAACCTAGGGAAAACCCTGAAATTTCACCCCATTCCTGCTACTATGTTCTTATGAACAATAAATTAGCGCATAGCCACTTGCCTGCCAATCAATATAAGGCTGGACAGGCTGTACCCGTTCGCGAACTTCACGCCGGATATAGGCAGGAAATACTGAATCATCTATTGCAACTAAATGATGAAGATCGGCGCTTGCGCTTTGGCACACAAACTCCAGATGAGGTCATTCGCCACTATGTCGATCACCTTGATTTCAATAGAGACGTTATTTTTGGCGTCTTTGACTTGGACTTGAAGCTTACTGGTATGGCGCATTTAGCTTACTTACCAGAACACAAGGGCCAGGCGCGAGCCGCTGAATTTGGTGTTTCAGTCCTTCCGGAAGGACGTGGACAGGGCTTGGGGACTGCCTTGCTACAACGTTCAGCCGTACATTCACGTAATACACGCATTGAGACCCTCTACGTTCATTGCCTTGCCAATAACAAGGCCATGATGCATCTGGCACAAAAAGCGGGGATGGCAGTTGAATTCGCTTATGGCGATGCTGATGCTTGTCTTAAATTACCTCCAGCAAGCCCTGCAACGATTGTGGAAGAGGCGGCAAATGAGCAGTGGGCTGATATGGACTACGCGCTGAAAGAAAACCTCAAACGATCTAATCAGGCCTGGTGGTGGTTCTTAGGCAGACCTGGTCTCGCGCGTTAATCACTAAAATTAACTTTTGTTAGGTGCGCCACGCAATATCCAGTTGGTTAATGTAGCTAAATCCGCATCACTCAACTTGGTATTAGAGGGCATTGGAACAACACCCCAAGATCCAGCACCACCTTTAGCAATTTTATTTTTTAAGAATGCTTGCGCATTCGGATCGTTCTTGTATTTTTCCGCAACAGCTTGAAAGCTTGGACCAACAATTTTTTTATCAACCGCATGGCAACCTAAGCACGCGTTTTGCTTTGCAATTGTGAATGCGCGCGCTCCCTCAACCTTCACTTGTGCAACAGCCATAAAAGAAGCGAGCGCTGTAAACAAAAACACTGTTTTTATAGTCGCTCGCTTATTGAACATCGCCAACTCAAAAAAATTATTGGAATTTAGGTGGGCTATTTGGCTGCGTTTCATCAGCCTTGCCTTGCTTTTCTAGTCGAACTTTTTCTTCTTGAGAAATGATGTCAAAGTAAACAAATACGTCTTTTACACCGGTCGTATTGCTTGCAACTTTTTTAGCAAGCTCTGCCTCTCCTTGGGTCAAGATACCCATGAGATATACGCTGCTTCCCTCGGCCACAATGACCATTGAGTTTGATGGCAACTGATCAGTAAAAATCATTTGGGTTTTGATCTTAGACTCGAGGTAAGAATCATTTGCTCTTGCTGTGTATGAGCTATTAGGGCCAATCACTAGGTCGTTAAAAACGGAGCGCGCATTCTTCATTGCCTTTACGTAAGAGCCTGCCCCGCTCTTAATATCCGCATCCTTCACTTCACCAGTGAGCAATACTTTTTGATTGAATGAAGTCACATTAATGTGCGCATTATCACCAAAACGTTTTGCCAGCGCATTCTCGGCTTCTAACTCAATGCCTTTATCAATTGCTTGCACTGCTGGGGTTCTACGGTCTGCCATGATGGTTGCGCCTGCAGCAACCCCACCAACGGCAACTACTGCACATGCTGAAAGCTGAGATGCAATGAGAGTGGCGAGAAACAATCTTTTGAGAAATGAGATTTTCATTTAGGTATTTTCTGTTGGATTTGAAAATTTTTAGTCGAGCAAGATATGATCTACGCCATCACATAAAGCGTGGAGCAAAACTAAATGTGTTTCTTGAATACGCGCAGTTCGAGTTGATGGTGCGCACAAATGAATATCGTCTTGATCAAGCAACTGAGCGATTTTTCCACCACCATTTCCCGTAAGTGCAATAATTTTGATGCCCATCTTTTTTGCTGCTTCTATTGCCTTCACAACATTCTTTGAGTTTCCTGATGTAGAGATTCCCAAAAGAATATCGCCCTTTTTACCGAGTCCACGAACTTGCTTGCTGAAAATGTCATCGTAGCTATAGTCATTTCCAATGGCAGTCAGTATTGAAGTGTCTGTTGTCAATGCAATCGCAGCCAATTCTTGGCGCTCTCTCTCAAAGCGCCCAATCAACTCTGCCGCAAAGTGCTGAGCATCTGCTGCTGAGCCGCCATTGCCACAAGCCATTACCTTGCCGCCGGCGCGTAAACAATCCACCATTGCCAGGACGCCGCTAGCAACGGACTCCGGCAATAATTTTTCAGCCTCTTGCTTCACGGCAATACTATCTAAAAAATGCTGTGAGGCACGCTTACGTAAACGTTCGTTAATCTCTTTTTCCATAGCAATATTATGCGCCAAAGACGCCCTCATTTCAGTAGCAATCAGCTTATCTCAAAAGCAACGTATCCTCTTACTCATTATTTAACTTTTCTCAGGCAGCCCCTATGGAACTTAGCTCATTCGATTTTTTAAAACAGCAGGATTTACCTACTGGGGCGCTATACATGGTTGCTACGCCCATCGGTAATTTAGGTGACATTACATTGCGCGCTCTGCATGTTTTAAATGCGGTCGATGGGATTGCATGTGAGGACACCAGACATAGTGCAGCGTTACTCCAGCAATTTGGGATTCATAAAAAATGTTTTGCGCTGCATGAGCACAATGAAGTTGCCGGGGCACAAACTGTTATCCAGCATCTTGCAAAGAACGAGCGTTGGGCATACATTTCAGATGCAGGCACTCCTGGAGTATCCGACCCTGGCGCAAAGCTCGTAAATGAAGTTCAGAAAGCGGGATTGAGAGTCATCCCCATTCCCGGAGCAAGCGCAGTATCTGGTGCGATCTCGGCAGCAGGTTCTGTAATGCATAACTCGGAAGGGCGCTTTCAATTTTTGGGTTTTTGGCCAAACAAAGCCAAAGATCGCGATGCGATCATGCAAGATATTTCCAGCAGCAAAAAAGCGAGCATCTTTTTTGAGTCTCCACACCATATTAAAGAAACGCTGGTATTGCTTGCGCATCATTTAGAGGCCAATCGTCAACTTTTAATTTGCCGTGAATTAACAAAAAAATTTGAGCAGCTTGTATCTCTTCAAGCACAGGATATTACCAACTGGCTAGAGGAGGCCGAGAGCCTGAAGGGTGAATTTGTTATTGTGGTTGCAGGGCATGCACCCAATAGCAATGAGGCTCCCGAGCATTCTTCTCTCTTACTGTGGGCAAATGCTCTAAGCCCTTATTTAGGCAGCAAAGAAATCGCAGCGGTTCTTTCCCAGACTTTAGGTCTCACTAAAAAAGAGGCCTACCAAGTTGCCTTAGAAGCAAAGGAAGAATAGATATAAAAAAGCTGGCACAAGGCCAGCTTTAGAAGTGACGAGCGCTTACTTATTTAGTAGCTGCAGGTGCAGCAGATGCAGCAGGTGCCACCGCCTCGTTAGCATCTTTAAAATTTAACTGAGCTACCGGCTTAATGAGTTCCGCAGCAGATGCGGAAGAATCAGTCCGCTTGCCGTTGTTTACAAACACTAATAGCAACAAAATAATAATAAGTGGGATAAAAAAGCAGGCGAACACCATGATGATGAGTTGTTTTGGTGATCTGACTATACTTCCGTGCTCGTTGCTCATAAGAATTTATCGTTTGACAAGTTTAGGGTTGATTTGTAGAGATTATAACTAGAGAGTAGGGTTATAGACATTTACAATAGGTGGGTAATCCACTTTTCACTAGGCGCCCGTAGCTCAGTGGATAGAGTATTGGCCTCCGAAGCCAAGGGTCGCAGGTTCGATTCCTGCCGGGCGCGCCAAAAACTGAGGGGTTTTTGACTTACATCATGCGGGAAATTGCGAAAACCACTATCATTTGCATCTAACTTATTGATTCTTATCGTGTCTACAAATTTAAATACCGTCCTTTCAGAGCCTTCTTTAACCAATCCATTGCCGCCAGAGGCGCCATTGCCGCATCGAAAAATCATTCGAAGCTGGCTAATTCCGATGGCACAAGGCGAGACTGGGCGCGCAATCCTGCTCTTGGCAATCGACGCCCTCTTATGGCTAGGTTGCATCGCAGGAACGATTTTTGTAGAGAGCATTTTGCTAAAAATTGTCTTCGGCCTCATCGCAGGCTTCGTAACAGGCCGCATCTTTATTTTGGGTCACGATGCCTGCCATCAGAGTTACACGCCTAATCGTGAGCTCAACAAAGTCTTGGGTCGCATTGCATTCTTGCCATCACTCACACCATATAGCCTGTGGGATGTTGGTCATAACGTTGTGCATCATGGTCAAACCAATTTAAAGGGCTTTGATTTTGTTTGGGCGCCGTTGTCCAAATCAGAATACGACGCGCTTCCCGCATGGCGTAAGGCTCTAGAACGCCTTTACCGTAGCGGATGGGGCCCTGTTTTTTATTACCTCATTGAAATTTGGTGGAGACGCGAGTACTTTCCAAACGCCAAAAACAAACCTGGTGATCGTCCCATTTTCTTAAAAGACAATTTACTAGTAACAGCGTTTGCAATTATTTGGATCGGATGTTTGATCGCGGGCGCAGTTGCAACAGGTCAATCTATTTGGGTTGGCTTACTCACCGGTTTCGCAGTTCCTTTCTTGTTCTGGAACGGCATGATCGGATTTGTTGTCTACGTACACCATACCCATCCAAAGGTATCCTGGTACGACAAGAAATCGGAATGGTTGCGTGCCCAGCCTTTCGTATCCACAACCGTTCACCTGACTTTTAACTGGATTTGGGGTAAGTTGATGCACCACATCATGGAGCACACAGCTCATCACGTGGACATGAGCGTTCCCCTATATCGCCTCCAGGAGGCCCAAACAACCCTGGAAACCATCCTTCCAGAGCGTATTTTTGTGCAAAAGTTCTCTTGGGGCTGGTATTTCGATACTGCGCGCAAGTGCAAGCTCTATGACTTTGAAAACAAGGCTTGGCTGGATTTTGATGGCAATAAAACGGCTGATTCAGTCCGAGTTGTGCTTAGCCCAGCTCCAGCGGGACAAAACGGGTAATATAGACCTCTGTACAAGACTTGCCTTACCCGGATTGCCCATGACTACCTCAACTCCAGCAGCTACCCAAGAAACCTCTCAGAGCTTAAAGTTTTGCTCTTCTTGCAGTCGCGAAAAGCGCCTAGAGGGTGGCACATGGATTCCAACTAGCAATCGAAAGCAACGCTGGATCTGCGCTAGCTGTTTATATAATCGTACGCATCGTACTGGTTCAGCAAAAACTTAATTCCTGACGCAGTAAAAATTTTTAAGCGACGTCTCCAACATAGGGATTGGTTTTACGCTCTCGACCAAATGTCGACATCGGTCCATGACCAGGAACAAACTGAACGTCATCGCCTAATGGCCATAATTTCGTTTTAATCGCATGAACCAAGTCTGCATGATTGCCGCGCGGAAAATCCGTTCTGCCAATTGAACCAGCAAATAAAACATCTCCAACTATTGCCAGACGATTTTCCTTGTCAAAAAATACAACGTGACCTGGCGTATGGCCGGGGCAATGAAACACCTCAAGATCAACATTACCAACTTGTACATGGTCGCCATTGTTTAACCAACGATCAGGCTCAAAAACTTTTGCATGCCCAAAACCAAAACGCACTGTTTGTTCAGGCAATTGATCAATCCAAAAGCGCTCATCCTCCTGCGGTCCCTCAATAGGCACACTCAGCTGATCAGCCAAGTCTTTAGCGGCGGCACAATGATCCAAATGTCCGTGAGTAAGCAGGATCTTTTTGACCTTGCCACCCATTTGCTGGACACCTTCAAGGATTTTTTCAATTTCCCCGCCAGGGTCGACAACAGCGGCGTCTCCAGTCTCTTGGCAAACTAATATGGAGCAGTTTTGCTCAAAGGGTGTAACAGGAACAATTCCTAATTTAATTGGCATAGGCAAATAAGTGATAGATGAAATGCTAGTTTATGGGACTCAGCATAAAATGTTCTCAAAGGATAAAACAATGAATAGCCAAGATACATTTAAATTTGCGGAAACTCATGAATGGGCCGATCTAGAGAGTGATGGTCTTGTATGGGTTGGTATTAGCAATCATGCACAAGAGGCTCTTGGTGATGTCATGTTTTTTCAGGCACCCAAACTTGGACAGCAAGTGAAACAGGGCGAGGCAATTGCCGTCATTGAATCAGTAAAAGCAGCGAGTGATATTCATGCACCTGTGAGTGGAGAAATTGTTGCCCTCAACGAAAAGGTAGATACCTCGCCTGAGATCGTGAATGAAAATCCATACGGCGTTTGGTTATTTAAAATCAAACCCACATCTGACAACAGTCTTGCAGCTGAACTAAATCAATTACTAAGCCTAGAAAAATATAGCGCAGGACCAGGCGCCTAATAAATCAGATCGATTAGATCGAAATAGGGTCACGCTCAATTAACCAGCGTATGCGGCCCTCTTTGCTAATGCGTCCCTGAGAGTTATCGCGCAAATAACGATCCATTACCTCCAAGATTTCTTGAAGGTTTTTACGATCATCGGATTCCACCAAAAGCTGGGCGCGCTCTGAGCCCGCTACTCGCATGACGGCCTTGGGTACTGGATCATAAACTCTGAGCCCGTTAAATATATGGCCCTGAGCTTTTAAATACCCTTTTAACTCACTTAAAAAACGAATTGCTTTGTCCAAGCTTTTTGACTCAGCATGGATTAGGGCTTGATAGGCAAATGGGGGTAAACCGGCCTCTTTTCTTTCGTTTGCTGTAAAGGATAAAAATCCGTCTACATCATGGCGCAGTAAAAACTGAAAAACAGCCGCCTCTGGAAACTGGGTTTCGATATAAATAGCGCCACCTATTTCACCATCCACACTGGATCGTCCAGCGCGACCTGCAACCTGGACCAATTGCGCAAACAATCTTTCAGCAGCCCTAAAGTCTTGAGAGAACAACCTACTATCGGAATCCAATACGGCAACCAAACCAATGTTTTGATAATCGTGCCCCTTGGCAATCATCTGGGTGCCAACAACAATATCCACATTTCCCGCATGAATCTCCTGAAAGAGCTCTTCCGCACCCTTACTTTTTCGGCTCGCATCTGTGTCAACCCGAAGTACTCTTGCGTGTGGCCACATCTCTTCAATAGCGTCTTCGATCTTTTGAGTTCCTTGTCCAAGAGTCGTTAAATCTGTGTTTCCGCAATCGGGGCAATGGTTCGGTATTGGCTTCACCAAGCCACAGTGGTGGCAACTTAAAACGGACTTTCTTCCTAAGGCGCCAGCTTTATGTAACACCATATACGAACTACATTGCTCGCATTTAGAAAGCCATGAGCATGCCCCACAACTAAGAACGGGCGCGTACCCACGACGATTAATCAGTATCAGACTTTGTTGCTTACTTTCCAGGTTTTTACTTACTGCGTTAGCAAGCGTTTTAGTAATTAAACTTTTTGATTTGGGCTTTTCAATATCCCCTGGACTAAATTGAGTTTGTGGATCGCGTGTATTCACTAGATGCACTCTAGGCAGGCTTGCACCGTGAGCACGTTGATCCAAGCGAATATATTCATAACGACCTGCCTTGGCAGCCATCCAAGTTTCTAGCGAAGGCGTTGCGGAAGCAAGCAAGATGGGTATTTTGAGATCATGAGCACGCCAAACAGCTAGGTCACGTGCCGAATAGCGAATTCCATCTTGCTGCTTATACGATGGATCATTCTCTTCATCCACCACTATGGCACGCAGATTCGGTAGAGGAGTTAATGCGGCTAACCTTGTTCCCAAAATAATTTGCGCTTTACCTGTCATTGCCTCGTACCAAGCAATGCCTCTCACTTTTTCACTCACGCCACTGTGAAGCACCACCATTTTTTTATCTGGAAAATAGGCGCGAACTCTTCGTTCTAATTGCGGCGTTAAATTAATTTCTGGGACGAGGAGCAACACTTGCGCAGTAGCGTCTTCCAAAATTCCACTTAACCAATTTAAAAATACTGCCGTCTTTCCACTCCCGGTTTGTCCTTGCAAAAGAATTGCTTTGAACTCACTCAATTTACAAGCGCGTAATTTTTCAAGAGCAAGCCTTTGGCCATTGTTCAAATGGCTTTCTTCAATAACTCCTTCGCTTATCTCATGAAGTTCTTTTTCCTTTTTCTTTGCTTCGTCTAAAGCTAATTTTTTAGGGATCTTTTCCCAGTCATCAGGCTTTTTCCACATTTGCGGAATTGTGGGAATGATGGTTTCCCCAAGTGCGTGGATGTAGTACTGGCTTGCAAAATTCATAAGCCTCAAAACTGCAGGGTCCAAAGGGGGAAGTGGGGCGACCCTATGTATCCATTTTAATTTATCTATTTCATAATCTGAGTGAGCGCTTACTTTTATTACCATTCCAACAAGCATGGTGCGACCAAAAGGAACCCCAACTATTGCTCCCACCTCCGGAAGAATCCCCAATACGTCCTTATCCCACAAGTAGTCAAAGCCCTGGGCAAGGGGCTTATCAACAACGACCTGGACTACGATTGGAGTGGGCATGAATTACTTCAAATCTCTATTTTGCTTGTGGATAAGTCTGTGGATATCATTGGATGATTCTGATTTATAAACTAATTTATTAGCTTTTGGTTTTTGCACCCTTTTAAAGCTTATTAGTAATTTTATATATAAATCAATGACTTATAGAGATATGCGAAAGTGATTTTTCATGTTTATTCGCAATCTCACTGAATTACGAATTTTGTCGCTAACTGTGCATAACTTTCGTTAAAAAATTTCAGATGCAAGTTAGCAATCACTCAGGATGATGACATTGCCCTGAGTGCCCTAGAGCGATTAATGACTGCTTCTGAGAGCGCCGAAACACTTTCTGGAGGAGTGAATTGGGAAATGCCATGGCCTAAATTAAAGATGTGGCCATCTAGTGGGTGCAAGCCTGATTTAAGGGCTGGGGCGCTCGCCAAATCCTCTAGCAGGAGGTTGGCCTGCTCAGCAATTTGTTTCGGCTCTGCGAACAAAATAAGGGGGTCTAAATTACCTTGTAATGCCAAAGGCTTATTAATAGACAGTAATTGTTTTCTGGCACGACTAAGGGACATCGTCCAATCAAGAGCGATGACATCAGCTCCAACTTGCGCCATGTCATTCAACCAAATTGCACCACCCTTGGTAAACATAATGACGGGTATTTTTCTTCCCTCATATTCACGCGGGAGTAGAGCAATGACTTTTTGCATCGAAGCTAAAGACATTGTTTGATACCAGCCATCTGGAAGCATTCCGCCCCAAGTATCAAAAATCATCAGCGCCTGTGCACCTGCTTTCATTTGCTCAATCAAATAAGCAGCAACAGACTGAGCGTTAATATCTAAAATATGTTGCAATAAATCGGGGCGACTAAACATCATGGTTTTGGCATGAAGAAAATCGTCTGCACTTGATCCATCAATCATGTAGCAAGCTAATGTCCACGGACTCCCTGAGAAACCAATCAAAGGAACGCGTTGCTTGCCGTCTTGAATAAGTGCTTCACGAATTTCTGAAACTGCGTCAAATACGTATTTGAGCTGATCCATATCTGCAGCACGTAGTTTTTTTACATCCTCTTCAGTGCGAAGAGGGTGGTCAAAACTAGGGCCTTCACCGGCTGTAAATTTAAGACCCAGGCCCATCGCATCAGGGATGGTCAAAATATCAGAGAACAAAATTGCAGCGTCCAATGGATAGCGATCCAAAGGCTGAAGGGTTACTTCAGTAGCGTACGCAGGGGTTTTAGCAAGCCCTAAAAAACTGCCAGCTCTAGCTCGAGTTGCGTTGTATTCAGGGAGATAGCGGCCGGCTTGACGCATGAGCCAAAGCGGTGTTTGATCAACCGCTTCGCCCAGGCAGGCCTTTATAAACCGATCATTTAACAGCAAGGGGATAACCAGTTATTACTTTTTGCGACGAAAACGGGCAATTGCAGCCAATTGCGCAGCAGCCATAGCAAACTCAGATTGCGCCAAAGCCAAATCAAAGTCTGTGCCGCGGTTTTGCATCGCCTCTTCAGCGCGTTTTTTGGCTTCGGTTGCTTTAGCTTCATCAAGATCATGACCGCGAATAGCAGTGTCTGCTAATACGGTAACGCGATCTGGCTGAACCTCTAAATAGCCACCCGCCACGAAAACAAACTCTTCATCACCATCAGCTTTTTCAATACGCACTGAACCTGGACGAATACGTGTAATCAAAGGGGTGTGGCCACGCAAAATGCCGAGCTCACCACTTTCACCAGGAAGCGCAACAAACTTGGCTTCTCCGCTGAAAATAGACTGCTCAGCACTTACTACATCGACGCGTATGGTTGACATAATTTCCCTAGATTAAAGCTTCTTGGCTTTCTCGATGGCTTCATCAATTGAACCCACCATGTAGAACGCTTGCTCTGGCAAGTGATCCAATTCGCCGCTGCAGATCATTTTGAAACCACGGATGGTTTCTTTTAATGGAACGTATTTGCCTGGTGAGCCAGTAAACACTTCAGCAACGTGGAAAGGCTGGGACAGGAAGCGCTGAATCTTACGAGCACGTGATACGGCCAATTTGTCTTCTGGTGACAATTCGTCCATACCTAAAATCGCAATAATGTCGCGCAATTCTTTATAGCGCTGCAAAGTCATCTGTACATCACGGGCAACTTCATAGTGCTCTTGACCAACCACTTGTGGGTCGAGCTGACGGCTAGTTGAATCCAATGGATCAACTGCTGGGTAAATACCCAATGCAGCGATGTCACGTGACAACACAACGGTGGAATCTAAGTGTAAGAAGGTGGTCGCTGGAGACGGATCGGTTAAGTCATCCGCAGGAACGTAAACGGCCTGAATAGAGGTAACAGAACCAGTCTTTGTAGAGGTAATACGCTCTTGCAATTTACCCATCTCTTCAGCCAAAGTAGGCTGGTAACCCACAGCGGAAGGCATACGACCGAGCAATGCAGAAACTTCAGTACCGGCCAATGTGTAACGGTAGATGTTGTCAACGAAGAACAAAATATCACGGCCTTCGTCACGGAACGCTTCAGCCATTGTCAAACCAGTCAACGCAACGCGCAAACGGTTGCCAGGAGGCTCATTCATCTGACCAAACACCATCGCCACTTTGTCGATAACGTTAGATTCTTTCATCTCGTGGTAGAAGTCATTACCTTCACGAGTACGCTCACCAACACCAGCAAACACTGACAAACCTGAATGTTGCTTAGCGATGTTGTTAATCAATTCCATCATGTTC
>Ga0209189_1002866_pt1 | contig 11838 bp, 14 predicted proteins | sample C_130820_EF_Meta_FD_187308 | JGI IMG/M metagenome (GOLD analysis project Ga0209189, IMG submission 187308) | Freshwater microbial communities from Lake Croche, Canada to study carbon cycling - C_130820_EF_MetaG (SPAdes) (version 3) | ecosystem: Environmental > Aquatic > Freshwater > Lake...
AGGAACGCATCTGCGGTGAGAAACTTTGGTGGAGGTAAGGGGAGTCGAACCCCTGACCTTCTCATTGCGAACGAGACGCTCTACCAACTGAGCTATACCCCCCAAAGTACTTATATGCAAAGGCTTCCAATGATTTTTTGACCTCTGATCTTGCGACTTGTAACCCGATATTGTAACCAGGTACCCTAAAAGTCGATGAAAGCAACTCAAGAAAGAAAAACGGGAACCTTTGTGAAGGTTGCCGAGTGCTTGTACCGATATGACAGAAGCGGGACATATTTTGCGCTGTTCAAAATAGACGGCAAACAGAAGCGGATCAATCTTGAAACAAAGGATCTAGCCTTAGCAAAGCGGCTCAGGGATCAAAAGCGCCGAGAGCTCGAACGGCTCGACCTCGACCAATCCGGCGTGGCGATCCGAGACCTCGTGACCAGGTACCTCGAGACCAGGACGGCGAAGCGTAAGGAAAAGACGATCTGGAAAATCGAACGCGTCCTCACCGGCCTATGCAGCTACAAGGATGAGACCCTCGACAAGCCTCTCGGGGAAGTCAGCGCCGATAAGGTCACGACCTCGATCCTCGAACGATGCCTCTATCACCTCACCGACTCGAGCAAGGTGCGTACCAGGAAAGAGTATTTCCGAGAGATGGTGCGCTTTTTCAAGAGAATGGTGGCCGATAGGGTAATCTCGTCCTCACCGGCCGATGCCATCCATCCGAAGGAATGGGGCAGCAACGAGGAGATAGAGCGCCCGATTCCGAAGTTCGACCAGGTAAAGGCCGTGCTCCATGAAATCCGGAACGCTCCTTTTAGTGACACTCGGGAGGAGTCGGCGGACTTCCTGCTATTCATGGCAGGCGCTGGCATGGGTAACGCGGAGGCCGCGGCGCTGAAGGTGGGTGACATAGACTTTGAGGAGGGGGTCATCCGCATCCGGCGGGTAAAAACTGGCAAGCATTTCCCGATACCGATTTACCAATCAGTAAGGGCGATGCTAGAGACCAGGACAAAGAACAAGTCAGCCGTGGAGAGGGTTTTTTCAGTCTCCAATATCAAGGTCGGCCTGAGTGCAGCTTGCAAAAGGCTCGGCTTCCCAAACTTTTCTCAGAGGGCTTTCCGGAGATTCTTCATAACGAAACTGCTCGACGATGGGGTCGATCCTCGGGTCGTTGCATCATGGCAAGGTCACAGGGACGCTCGACTCGTCCTTGAGATTTACTCCAAAGTCACAGACGAGAAAAAGCGCCAGGAGCTTCAGAAAGTAAATTTAGCCTTTTGATCACAAAAAACCCCCTCCGGCTTTCACCGGAGAGGGCTTCTCTATTTGCGAATCACCCGAACCGTCACTCGACGATGGATGGAGATTTAGACCGACTTCACCGGAGTGATTCCCTTAAGCTTGAGCATCTTGATCTGGCGATTCTGCTCCTGCTCTGCCAGGAAGCGCTTGCGTGACTCCTCGTGCCTCCGGAGGTTTGCAGCCTGAGCTTCTTTGACGGGGCCGGTGTTGACTGAAAGGTTGGGAATGGCGGTGGCGACCTGATGGCCTTTGTCGTCGTAATAGTAGCGGGCGCCATCGGGGAGCTCCTTCACCACCCATTTACCGTTCTTGATTCCCATAATGGGGCGAACTCCACCGGACTTGCCTTGAGTGCCGTCCTTGGTGCCGGTTGCTCCGATCTGCTCAGTCACGGATTGAACGGCGAAACGGTTTATGGATCTGCGTCCTCTTTCCATGAGTGCCTTGCCTTCCTTTCGGCCGAGACGACTGTAGGACTCATCTCCGATCTCCAGGGCGTTGAGATTTTTCTTAAATGCTTCAATCCATTCGGGTGAGTAGCAGGGAAAACCGTCCAAGGTGGCAGAGTGACGGAGGCCGAACTTCTCGACGAAGCGCTTGAAGCTGGTAACTGGCATACCGACCTTTTGCGCGGCCTGAGTCGTGCTGAGGTATGTCTTTTGGATCACCATGCGACGCGCGGCCTCGAGGCGTTTCGACTGCTCAATTTCCTTCTTGAAGTCGGCGAGTTGTTTAATGACGGCATCCGCCTGCTTTTGGACGGCGGCGTATTGCTGTTTGATGGAGAGGTTGCTCATGTTGTTTGTGGGTGTAGTGAGTTGCATACGCTGGTCGCTGGTTGTCAAAAACCGGACTCCTCGAGGTCGTACTCGCGGCCATCCTGGTCGAAGGAAAATCCCTCGGCGTCGGCGCTGATCTCCTCCTCGTCCTCGAGCTCGAAGCGTCTGGGTGCAGGGTCAGCCGTGGGGTCGGTTTCCTCGATACCTGAACCGATTTTGCTCGGATCTTTTGGGGCGGACTTGCGGCGGCGGGTCTCCCACCCTCGTCGTGAGCTCTCGACGAAAATCTCCGACGCCTCCTTGCTTTTCATACCTCGACCGTGGAAGCCGAGCACTTTCTCGAAGCGTTTGGCATAATGGCTCAGGAGCGCCCGAGTGCAACCGACCTTGCTGGCGATTGCGGCCATGCTCATCCGGCCGATATCTCCCTTGCTGGATTGCAAGAGCCAGAGGAGCACAAAAACCTGAAAACCGGCTGCGGTTGCACTTGCATTGCTGATCTTTTCGCTGGGGATCATAATCTCGAGCAATGTCCGCATGGCGTAAGCAATCTCGGAGCATCTCTCTCGGTTGAACCGGTGGAACTCGATGCTGTCCTCGTGCTCGGGATCTTCAGCGGCGAGGCGCTGGTCGATCTCGATGGCGGAGGTCTCGTCAAAGGATGTTCGATGATTCCTCTCTAGGATGGCATCTCTAGCTTCCCAAGGGCTCCGGGGTCTCATCAAATCACGGGGGCGTCAAATCCCAAGGGCGGCGGCCGTCTTGAGTATTTCCCGAGCTCGCCAGTAGGCCCACCGTTCAATCAGGGCAGCTGCGGTTGCGGGGGTTGGAGCAAATGCCACCGGCACACCTCGTGCCTCGATTGCGTACAGGGAGTGCAGGACAGCCTTGGGGTTGACTCCTCGGGCGCGGCTGAGTCCCTGCTCGATCTCGTACTCGCTCCCGATGACCAGGAGTCGCCGAAATGGATACGCCAAGAGGCGTTGGAGCTCGCGGCGGAACCGGTCACGGCCGGAGGTCAGGGAGCCAAAGAGGTCGGGGAGACTCTTGCGCTCGACGGCGAAATCCTCCTCGAGACCGGCCACAGAGTAATCAGCCGTACTGAGTGTGCCGGTGATGCTCGGGAAGCTGAAGGAAAGCGGAGTCTGCTCCCTGGTATCGACCACGATGGTCGGGATCCATTCAGCCGGTGCGAGGGGGAGCTTGCTCATGCCGCGGCCTGCTGAACGGATGGTGCGAGTGAATCCTTGAGAATCCACCAGGCGAGCATGGACATCTTCACGCAATCACCGAAGTGATCTGAACGGACGGGCTTCCAGAATCTCCCCAGGCTCTTGTTGGTCTTGCTTTCCATGAGTTGCTGGCCGGAGAGTCCCTGGATAAAGTCGCGGCCGGTATCAGCCGGAAGGTGCAGGAGAGGCGGGAGACGCTTGCCGATACGGTCGAGATAGAGTGCCGTCTTGAGCGTGTAATCGACGCCGGTGTACAGGATGAGGCCGGTGCCCTTCACCTCGGAGGCGCTCCACAATCCAAAGGCCGCGTCGCTTCCCTTGTACGGCCAGAGGAGTCGGTCGCTGGCCGCGCAAACGCTGTACACTCTCTCGGTGTTGAATCCAGAGTCAATCAGGCCAGCGGTCGGGCGGACGATCTTGCCGGAGGGGGTCGGGTACTGCCTCGCCTCGAGAAAGCTGGGGGCGATCAAATCCTCGGGTGCCAAGACGCTCCCGTAGTCGATCACCCAGGACTCTCCGGTCGCATTGCGAGCTTCAACCGTCCAATGGGTCTCTTTTTCTCCGACATCGGCGCAAAGGGTCACGAGTACCGGCTCGAGGGGGCACTCGCGGAGTCGATAGGACTTGTCGCGTAGTTCAAGGATCTTGTCGTTTGTGATGGTCGCGGCTCTCTCCTGCCAGGGCTCTCCGAGGATGTTGTTTTGGAAGTCGTGGAGTCCGCCTGGGGTCTCCTTCTTTTGCAGGAACATCTTAGCAATCTCTCCCCAGGTCATTTGCGGGGAGTACATGGCGCTGATATGGGCGGAGATATGGTCTCGAGGCGCCGACGGATTGCCCGCCACCCATTCACCGCGGGCGACCAGTTCCCTCTGCTTATCCTGAGCCCAGAGAGCGCCACACTCCTCGCATTGATAGACCGTGGAGTCGGCCACGGCGTCCAAGTCCCAAACGCCCTCCTCGTTTCGGAGCTCCTCACTCCACAGGACATTCTCGAACCGGAGGGGCTGCCGGTGCTTGCACTCGGGGCATGGAATATGGAACCGGTGCTGAGACCCGCGGAGGTAATTCTGCCATATCGCTCCGGCCTCGATGGTCGGGGTGCTCGTCAAGATGACTTTCCTCGAACTCCGGAAGAAATTGGTGCGGGCCATTGCGAGCTCCAGCGCCGGTGCTTCCTTCTCATTCTCCACCGGCCACTTCTCGATCTCATCCGCCAGGAGGATCTTGATGGGCCGTGATGCCAGATTGCCGTCGGAGTTGCTCCCGACCAGGCGAACCGTGCAGGACTTGAAGTGCATCTCCATCTTGCGGAAGTCATCCTCGTTGTCCGGCATGAGCTCCCGTATCGCGGGGCATGACTTCAGCCGTGGGATGAGCTCTCTCTCCGACCATGACTTTGCGTTTTCACTCGTCGAGGTGACATACAGGAGGGGCGCTCCGGCCTCCGCCACGGTGTACATGATGAGATTGCCAAGCAGGGTCGTGCCTCCGATCTGGGCGGACTTGCACAGCGTGATCTGCCTTATCTTGGGATCTCCGAACCAGTCGTGCAGGCCGCGGAGGTAGGGGGTAAAATCGCACGAGAATCGCCCAGGACGCGGGGTATATCGGCCGTCGAGTACGACATTGCTCTCACACCACTCAAGAGGGCTGAGGCGCTTTCTCGGGCGCCAGAACGCGGCGAGGTCGCTCCGGACTTCCTCGAGGGTCTCACTCATCGGGTCGGACGGGGTATGCCGGTGGCTGCGGCCTCGAGCTCTCGGAAGATGGACTCCACCTCCGACCGGACGATGCCGACGACATCCACTTGAGAGTCGGTGATTCTGGCGCCGATGACTTCTGGGAGCTCCTCGAGGCGGGTGCGTAGGGTGCCCAGGTTGCCGTGAATCATCTCCGCCACCGCGGGGAGGTCTACCAGGCGTCCTGATGCCCGTTTGATCTCAAGGTGATTCTGGCGGACTGAAGTCAGGACTTTGTGTGCGGTTTCGGCGCTTTTAAGTAGGGCCGTCATCCGCGCTCCCTCCCGTCGGGCAATTGCTCCTTCCAGAATCCCATTGATCTGCTCGTACCTGGTCAGCGCCTGATTCTCCTCACGCTCGGCGGCGGGGGCGTCAGCAGTCTCGAGGTCACGCTTTCGGATCTCGTCACGATATGCCGTCCACTCGGGGCGTCCTTCCTTCCGGTGGATCTGCGCGGCGCGGACGGTGATCTTCCGTGCCAGGGCATACTCTCTTAAAAGTTGGGCGTCAGCCGTGGATTCTCTCATTCGCTCGTTTCGCTTGTCAAAAAACCGAACGAAACATCCGTGATAATTTGTTGGCATACAGATATAAACGGTACTTAAAACGAATCTGTCGTAAAAATCATGAAAGACGACCTCACCTCGACTCGTGTGGTTCCTTAGTAGTTTTCTTGTGGGGGGGGCTGGGTTAGATATAAAGCGGACATCTCACGCCTAAGAATCAGCCGGTGCTTGCCTTGCCACCTCCATCGGACTCCGGCTCGCTCGCCTTGTATGCCGTGGGGCTGGGCAGTCATGCCGCGGGACGGCTGGGACGGCAGTTTTGAAGTCCTTATATAAATCGGTTATTTCATACGCTACGGGTTTGGATCACCCGTCCCATCCGTCCCGTTTTGGGTGTTTTGGGGCATTTTTACGCCTCGGAAGCCTCGAACGGACTTCCCTTCACGCTCCACGCTTTGCGATTTCACCGCACGGTGGATCTCCATCATGGCATCGGTGAGCTCCTTTTCGACCTGGTGAACTGATCCTGGCGCCCAGCCGCGGGAGTCACAGAATGCGAAGAATGCCTCGACGATCTCGGTAGTACTCAAGCTGTCACCGGCTGATGCCTCGATCTCGCACCCTATGAAGGTGCGCAGGGCGTTGGACTCGTCGAGGAGTGAATCGACTCGGGCTTGCTGGTCATGGGTCACGGGGAAGTTGTGTCCGAGCTCTATAAGCCGACGGGCGCCCTCTACTGCCCAGCGTAGGACTCCACCTCCCTCTTCCTCGAGGAGTACACGGGCGAAGTCGGGAATGCTCTTCTCCGGCTTGGGTCGCTCATAATTGATGATGAGAAGGCGTCGGCGCCATGCTCCGGTGTCACCGTCCAGGCGGACTCGGAGACGGCTGTTGCTGGTGATGACGATGGCGAACTCCCCGTCGATCTCATTGGAGCCCATGCGTCCCTTGATCTCGGTCGTGAGAGAGTCACCTCCGGAGAGTGCCTTGATGACATGGGCGCCCTTGGTCATGAGAAAATTGCCAGGGACATCCTTGCCGGTTAGGAGGGTCTTGCCGACGAGGCGTGCCGTCTCAAAGCGCTCGTGGAGCATCTCGGTGCGGAGTTGGGTGCAGTTGGCACGGCCGATCAGTCCCTCGATCACAATGCAGAGTTGAGACTTCCCTCCGCCAGGGGTGCCGGTCAGGACGATGACTTTTTGGGAAAGGTTGCGTCCCATGAGCGCCATGCCGGCGTACAGTTGGATGACGGCGACATCTTCCTCGCTCAGGGCTGGGAGAAGGAGCTCGTTGATGAAGCGGGGGCATGAGGCCGCGGCGTCCCACCGGTACGGGGTCAGGTTGCGGCTCTTGAACTTCGGGTCGAACGGCTGAAGGGTGCCGGTCGCGACATCCAACATACCGTTGAGACAATGCACGAAACCACTTGGCCGGTCGTCGAATCTGCCGTCGGTGATGGCTCGGAGATTGTTAAGGGCTCCGGCGAGCTTCCCGTCGGATCTCTCCTTTGCGGCGATGTTCTCGCACTTCAACTCTCTGCCGAGCTCGAAGATGAGGTCGCTCAGTTTCCGGCGCATGGTGTCCGCAGTAGTCTCCACCCATAGACCGTTGAGGGGGTGGTACTCGTAGAAAGTCCGCCGGAGACCGTCATGGATGACATGATTCTCTGCCGCGTAGAGTGCAGGAGGAAACATGGGGTTGAGTCCCGTTTTCTCTCCGAACTTGCCGGTGATGAAGGGGGCGCCATGCGAGGCGATCACCTGGGCGATCTTCTCCCTCCTGGTATTCATGGCCGCGGCCTGGGGGGTCTCTGCCTCGAGGTCGGGGATGTCCTCGAAGTCGCTGGGGTTGCCATAGTCGTCACGCACGACGGGGGTGGGGTTTCTGCTCATTGGGTCGGGTTGTGGTTGTGTGCGTGTGTGATTCTTGACGGGTCGAAATAGAAAATGGTCTGTCTGGCGCCGGTGTCGCGTAGGCCGTCAGGCATCCTCACGAATTGGCTCCGCGTCCAGGTGGCGCGATCTGCTCCGAGTGCCACGGCATACCGCATAAACTTCCGGAGAAAGTCCTCGTCGCGGCCTTGGCAATAAAACCACCCGTGGATGGACTTCGAGCCGGAGTGCACGGCCAGAACCATCGGCGCCTTGCGCTTCAGGTGCAGGAGTACACCGGCCTGGTCGTCGAGGGTGCCGGAGTCCTGCTCGATCACGAGGAACCTCCGGTCTCCGGTGTTGCTGAGGGTATGCTCGGAGGGTCTCCCGTCCTGGGTGAGACCGGTCACGGCCAACATTGGGCTCGGGACGATGAGTGAGAGCTCGGCCATCTCCCCGCGGAGTTGCTCGCGGTGGCGGGTCTTGAACTCAGCCATGCTCTTCCCGACACACAGGAGAGGATTGCCAGGGAAGAGGGCGTCGATCACTTCCTCGGCGCGGTTGCGATTGTCCTCGAGGCGTACTGGCGATGCCTCCCACAAGTCGCTGAGATTGCCGGTCGAGGCCGCGGCCTCCCGTCGTGCAGAATCAACCGTCGGCCAGGTGGCGGCGCGGAGGTTCACGGTGGCCGGTTGGTCGGGACTCCATGCGGCGCTCCGGCTGTTGCGGACGGCTCTCTCGATCTCTCCGAGCTTCACGGGGAGTCCACCCGTCGCGGCTGATAAAAGCGCCACGATCTCAGCCTCACTCCGATATGGGTGGAGGACTCGCGCCACGCGGAAGAGCCAGAGGTTGAGACCGGCGCCACGCTCCGGAGGGGCGCTCAGTAGGTCTCGGACGAACTTGGGAAGAGTTTTGACAACGCCATCACCCTTGCTCTGTTGTCGGTTGCAGCCTCCCTGGTCACGCGGGGAGGCGCTTCCGTTTTCGGGACTCATGGTTTCAAAAGTCGGGGGTCGAGCTGTCTCCGCATCTCCTCGAGGCGCTTCAGTAGCTCGAGAAAGTCACTGCGAGAAAGCACGAGGATCTTGTCGTTTACCTGAATCTCGACGCCACCTAGCACATCGGATACGAAAATGCCGCGGCTCATTGTTTGGGCGTCCAGGGCTCCTCGACTTTGAGGCTCAGGAACGGGTTGCCGTTGCGATCTTCACGGTGCCAGGCGCTGATTGCCCAGGTCTTGCCAGCGATCACCACCTTGCCCTTCATGGTCGGGGCGTTGGGATTCTCGGAGTCGTTGGCAAACAGATTGCCCTTCATGTCCTGAAGGATGAAGGCGGGCGTGGTTTGATTGTTTCTCGGTGTCATAAGTGTTGGGGTTTGATTTTTTGATTAAGCGGATTTTTTCAACATGGCGGAGGGTTCTCCGGTGACGGTCGGGATAGGCTCCGAGGTGAGCTCCGACCATCGGGCCTTGAGTGCTTTTGAGTCGGTGCGGACGGCGCCCTTTTTCTGGATCAGAGTCCACCCAGGGACTTCCCTTCCTGCCCTCAGTCGTGCCTTGGCCTCTTCCTTAATCGCGTAGATGAAATCCTCCACCACGGTTGATCCAGTCAGGAGTTTGGAGAGCTCGAGGTCGGGAAGTGCAGGGACATCGGTGGCGCTCCTGGTGGCGAGTGCCCTGGTCTCTCCCGCGGCCTCGGGGCATACGGCGAGCGCCCGACAATACTTGCAGGAGTCGGGAGATGGCTTTCTTAGGGCAGACTCCTTCCTGGTCTCGGAAATGATGGCGGCGATCTCTTCCCGTGCCTGAACGAGGTCGTTCTCCTCATAGACCGTGACGGTGGGGGCTCCGGCATGAGGCTGTATGACTGCTGCATATACCGTGCGGACGGCCTTGTAATTCTCAGCCACCAGGACGGCGTAAGCCCTCATCTGAAGGTTGGAGGCAGCGTTCTCGACCTCCGTGCGGCCGGTCTTGTAATCAACCAAAAGGGCGGAGTTGCCGAAAAGGTCGATCCGGTCGATGGCTCCCGACCATTCCTTTCCGAACCAGAGACGCTCCTCGACGACCGTGGAGGTAATGGGCTCGGTGCCGATCACACTCTCGGCTACCTCGAGGTAGTCCTTGCGGCATCTCTCGGCGATTTCCATGCCCTCGGCGGCGAGCTCGACCACCTCACCGGCCAGGTGACGATGCACTAGGGTGCCGAGGTTGGCCTCCGGAGAGGATTTTCCCTCGGGTACGGTTTGCTCTAGGGCGAAGGCTCCCGGGCATGAAGCGTACCGGTGGAACGATGACGGGGAGGGCTTCCCCTTGCGCTCGTCGGCGCTCATCGTGCGGCCTCCTGCTTGCGAAACTCGGGTCGAGTCACCGTGACCGGCTTTCGCTGGGGCATGGCGGCCTCCGCGTCGTCGTCCAGGTCGGCGGCGATGCCCAGGAGACCCGTCAGCGTATACCGTCGGGCGTAAGTGATGGCGCTCCCGATTGCCTGGGGATTCTGCTGGGCGGCTGGGAGGAGGAGGCTCGTCTCGAAGCATCCACCGTCCTTATGCATGACCGTCGTGATGCAACCGGCTCCGGCTGATGTCACCAGAGGGCGCTGGCTGATTGCGAGGCCGTGCTTGCTGAGGGTCGGGCGTACTCCGGAGAGGATGTCTCCTAGAGTCAGGTACTCGTTGCCGAGGTGCTTGTTTTTGCCAGTAGCTTTGATGGGTGGGATCTGGCCGATGGCGCCCACCAGGGCGGAGTGCAGGCTGAGGTCAGCCGTGCGGGGTGTTGTGTCGTTGCTCATGTCGGCTGGGGTGATTAGATGGAGGCGAAGCGCTGAATCTCGGAGACCGGTATCAGCGGGTGGCGGGTGGCATGGATTGCCTTGATGAGTCCGCGTTCGATCAGGCGCCGGACTGTCTGAGGATTGACGCCGAGAATGGCGGCGGCCTCGGGAACCTTGAGGGTGAGACGGCCGGAGGGGATGATCGCCTCGGGAACCGTCATTCTAATTGGGATGGCTTTTGTCATTTGGATTGGGTGTTGGGTTGCTTTCGACCTATTTGGTCTTGTCAAATTACTATAATGCACAGCTGTGCACTTCAAGGGGCCCATTGACTTTCAAGTAGATTCTATGCACACTTGTGCACATGGCAAAGAAACCAACAAACACGACGGCTCTCGGGCTTGTGAAGTCCGCCTCGGGACTTACGCTGAAGGAGTTTTCCAAAGTACTCGGGATGGAGACGAGACGAGTGCAAAGCTACATTCTCGGCGCCAGGGAGCTCCCTCCCCTTGAGGAACTCTCGAACCTCGAGACATATTTCGGTGTCGATCTTGCAAGTCTCAAGACGAAGAGACCAAAGATGATCTCCGGAAGAGAGGTGACTCCGGAACTGCTAAAGGGATGGCGCACTCATGGAGGAATCTCACCGGAGGCCGCGGCGCTTGCTTGCGAGCAAATGAAACCGACGCTCACGGCGACGATCACCACGCTTGCCCAGGAGAATAGACCGAAGGCTCTCCTGCTAATTCACCGCGTCCAGTCCCTCGTGCAGGCTGAGCTCCGGAGGGCTATTTTTGCCGAAAAGGTGAAGTCAGCCGTGGAGTCTTCCGTGCTGAGTACATCCTCGGAGAGGTATGCGTCGGGCGCGGAGATGTTGAAAGAGTGCCAAGGGCTCCCCACGGATCACCCTCGCTGGCTGGCTTTTGTTGCCAGGTTGAACCGGCATATACCGGTCACGGTTGAAAGGGTCTCTCGTCCGGCATACGGAGTCCCGATTGATGCGGTGGAGGTCATGCACGAGAAGAAGAAGTCCGTAGGGTTTCGATCCACGCGGATAATCATGAACGAGGTGCTCATCACCCAGGCGGGGAAGTCTCACCGGTTCTTGGGTGAAAAGAGTGAACAGAAAGTGAGCACGGTGAGTGCGTAGGGTTACAATGGTTTCTCTTTCGTTGTAACCACCTGGAGCGTCTCGTCCACGCTGAGATTTTTGCTCAATCTTGGGGACTTCTTAAAGCCTCCACGGTCGATTTGCGAGACAACGGGATAATGATGTCACCATTGCAACCCGTGACTGTAACCTCGTGCCTGAGGAATGGGTCTTTTTGGGTGACTTGGTAGTTTTTGGGTGAAATCACCGATGACCCGCGGCGCTTGTCTTTATGCGCTTGAGTGACTCAAAAGCACTTGAAGGAAAATGAGTGACAAATTACTCCAAAGCCTTGCGAACGAGACGCTCTACCAACTGAGCTATACCCCCCAAAGAGGACTTGAAAATAATTCCGGCGAGTCGGGCCATCAAGGAAATCCCTGAGTTTCAACCGTTCCCTAGCGGCTTGCCCGTTCAGAGGCTACCGCGGACTTTTCGCGCCTGTAGGCCTCCCTTGTCATCATGACAAGCTTGTGCCTCAT
>Ga0209189_1002869_pt1 | contig 11828 bp, 13 predicted proteins | sample C_130820_EF_Meta_FD_187308 | JGI IMG/M metagenome (GOLD analysis project Ga0209189, IMG submission 187308) | Freshwater microbial communities from Lake Croche, Canada to study carbon cycling - C_130820_EF_MetaG (SPAdes) (version 3) | ecosystem: Environmental > Aquatic > Freshwater > Lake...
CAGACTGGGATCACTGTCCCCATGCCCTCGAAAATCGATCGCCAGCACTGGATTGCCTTCGCGCTGTGCAAAAAGAATGTAGTCGATCATATGCGCCTTACTCGCACCCAACCCGTGCAAGACTAGTACTGGGGGTGCCCCCCGACTCCCCTTCGGCAACCACCAGGCGGCGATCTTTTTCCCATCCTTGGAGCGAAACTCCACATCTTCACACAGCAAACCTAAGCGGGTCGGGTGGAGAGCAGGCCGCGCCGTCGGCGGAATCATCGTCGCTAAGTTCGCTAAGAAACTGGCCGCTAGAACAAAGAGGCCGACTACCACCAGACCCAGCAATCCCCCTCCCCAAGCTATCTTCTGAAAATGTTTTCGCAAAAAATGCATCGATTCACCCTACCACCAATCTTCAACTCATCCACCACCCCCTCGATTACTCTTACTGGTTGCCTTCTCTAACAGCGACTGCTTCATTGCGTTGGATAAAGGGGAGGATTGCAACATTGTCTGGGCCCCATCGGGATCACGCCGCAGAGCCCTCTGATAAATCGACCAAGCGGCACTCTCCTGCATTCCGGCATCCTGGATCGTCGCCACCCACTTTAAACCGGATGCTGCATCCTGTTTGGAAACTTCCCGAGCCAGTGTCCCAACCATCGTATCCCTGTTGATTCCCGCCTGCTGACGCGAAACAAAATCCGCGGCCGACTGCAGATTCAGATCGCACCAGTTTTGCACCAGTTCATCCAAAGCCCGAAGCTGCTCTTTTCCCGGCGGGAGGCTCATGGCCCAGTTCGCGGCCGTCTGGGGATCCTGTTTCGACCAGCGATCTGCAATCAAGGCCGTTGTCCCGCCACGCCCCAACTCCAGCCGGTTCGATGCGGCATACGCCGCCGCCGCCTGCGGGCTGCGATCCGCCCAATCCCGCACCAGGTCCCGCAGGATGTCCCGGCGCAACCCATCGCTCACCCCCATCGACTGCGCGTACTGCAGCGAAGCCGTCGGATTGGTCTGCCCCCAGCCCCGTATCGCATCCTTTAACAAATCAGGGTTGCCCGTTTCTGCAAAAAGTTTTTCCCCATACGCCACAGCGTTTGCCCCGTCCAACTGTCCCCACCGCTCCATGATCCTAGCCATCGCCGCCCTCTTGCCCGCACCATCAGGCAAGCTCTCCGCCCACACCAAGGCCCTCTTCACATCGTCCAAAGAAGCCCGACTCAAACTATTTTCCAGCTCCCGATTTCTCAACTTCGGATCGGTCAGTGCCAAGGCCCTCCGCAACTGATCTCCCGTCGAATCTTGAGTCTGAACGGCTACCGGCTCACTTCTGCCACGCTCCCCATCTTCAATCCCATTTTGGAAAACCTTTTTCGATGAAACCGTACTCGGCGACTCTTTCTCCACTTTTGATTCAGGTGTCGATAGGCGACCCATCCCAAACCCCAACACCATTGCTGCAGCCACCGTCCCCAACCATGAAAACAAACCTGCTTTATTCCATTTCCCAGACATAGAGAAAGTCTCCCGCCACCCCTCCTTTAGGTCAATTCGCGCTTCTGCCTGCCCTCCACCCTTAGCACCCGACGGAGTCACCCCGCATTTGCTTTCACTTTTTCGAGGCTTACGTTTTTCTTATGAATGAGATCATCATGGGACTAGCGTCGGTTCCTTGGTTTGTCCCTCGTGGTGCGGATCTAGTCAACAACCTACCAGGGGTGATTCTTACTCTCTGGATCGGGTTGGTCTTCGCCACGATGCTCTACTTTCACGGCAACGTGAAAGACCTGGAATCGAAGCCCGGTTCGGTCACACCGATCCAAAAAACAGCCGCTGGGGCGATGTTTCTGGTCGATGCGATCATGCTGGGACTCGCTCTTTATCTGATCCTTCGCTAACGCGAACCGATCGATAAAGATTCAGTCACCCTACCCCTGCATCGATTTACGATTTCTCGATCCCTGCAAGCTAAGCTTCAGTTCGCTATGGAGATACGAAACTATGGGTTTTGCTGAGGATCGGTGTTGCACTCCTGTAAGTGACTTTTCGTGACCTAATTTCAAGATTATGCATGCTTGCCCACATGGTGAGCATCCCCAAGAAGCAAGGTACATTAGCAAAAGTTCCGGCCATCACTTTAGGTTTTTGGATCATCAAAATACTTGCCACCACATTAGGAGAAACAGGAGGAGATTTCTTATCCATGTCACTCGGCCTTGGTTATCTGCCTAGTACGGCCATCTTCGGCCTGATTTTCTTAGTCGCCATCTTTTTTCAGATTCGAGCAGAGGGATTTCACCCTTTTATATATTGGCTAACTATCATTGCCACAACAACGCTTGGCACGACATTGGCTGATTTCACAACTCGCTCGATTGGTATTGGGTATTTAGGAGGATCAACCATCTTACTTCTTCTAGTGCTGGCATCTCTGGCTTTGTGGAGGAAATGCACCGGATCGATTGCAGTAGATCAGGTAACCAACGCAAAGTCAGAGTGGTTCTATTGGGTGACGATTATGTTTTCACAAACGTTGGGCACAGCTGCAGGTGACTGGACATCTGATACTTTGGATTATGGATATTTAGGAAGTATTGGAATTTTTGGCGGCTTACTGCTCATCATTGCGCTGCTTTATTGGAAAACTGCTGCATCCCATGTCTTTCTTTTTTGGGCAGCTTTTATTTTAACGAGACCGTTGGGTGCAGTGGTTGGCGATTTTCTTGATAAACCCCTAGACCATGGCGGATTAAATCTTAGCCGCTTGACTGCCTCACTAATCATTGCGGCATTGATGATTCTGAGTGGCTATTGTTTTCCGCAAAAGGCGGCAGCTCGCACCCATTAGTTTTTCACTAACCCCATCGGCCGGTGGCACTGCGTGCCCCCGCTGGTGCGAAGCGGGAGGTGGAAAGGGGAACGAGCCAATCAACTTTAGCTCCATCCACCTTCCACTTGCCCCATTCCGCCGGCCGTCAGGCTTCGGTACTACGGGTTTTGTGGGGGATTGATTGGGGTAACCCATGGCGACTCAAGTCCTATCAGTCTCACTTTATTCACCCTTGTTCACGACTCATTTTCATATGGCAGGGTGATTCCTAGTGAGATCCCCGTTTTCAGCGACTCTTACTTTCGATGATACTGGGTTTCCAAAAATCGTTCAGTTGGGCTGTTCTGGGAGCTCTTCTGCTCCTCACCCCAGTCTACCCACTCCATGCCATGGACGAGGAAACCACGAAAACCATCACCGCCCTCCAGGCCCAAATGAAGGTCCTCATAGATCAGACGCAGGTTCTCATGAATGAGGTCAAAAGTCTCAAGGCTCAATCCACTAAACCGCAATCACCCAATCCCACCTCCTCATCTCCCTCGACCGCTTCCAACTCAACTCCAGCGGAAAGCGCCCCAGGCTCTACTGCCCCTCTGCCCGATCAAGCCAATCGACCCCTGATGGAATTGCCCCAAGGAGGTTCCACCGAATCCGCCTCCACAAGACTTCAAGAGGGCGATAAAGGCAGACTCAAAACTCTGGATATCTCGGACAAGGGGGCTGTTTTGCGCTCCGAGGATGGTCGCCACTCCATTCGTCTTGGGGGGCTTCTCCAGGTGGATGACCGTGAGTTCACTGATGAAGGTTCCGGCCAAGCCTCAAAAATGCTTCTCCGCCGCGCCCGCCCATACGCTTCTGGTTATTTTTACGACGATTGGAACTACCGCTTCGCCGAGGAGTTCGCCCTCTCCGCTCCCAATGCCACCACCTACCAAGCCACTATTTCGGAAGCGTTCATCAACTATAAACCGATCGAAGACATCCAAGTTGAATCAGGAAAATATAAACCACCCGTCGCCTTAGAACAGCTCGTTATCGACCCCCTCCTTATTTTCAACGAGCGTGCTCTCACCTCCAACCTCTCTCCCGCACGCGATGTCGGTATCATGACCCACGGCCTAACCGCCGATGGAAAACTTTCATGGGCCGCCATGGTAGGTACAGGAGCGAGAAATAATAATCTCTCCACTGGCCTCGATTACGATACAGGGTACACAGGATATTTCCGCCTCTTTGCCCAGCCCTTCAAAAATGAAAAAAACCTCGAGCCCCTTGCAGGTCTTAAACTCGGCCTCGGTGGAAGCATTCAGTGGCAAGATCAGGCTCTCAATGGCAGTCAGATCACCTCGAATCTTTTTCAGAACTATAGCACCGACGGAGGAAACACTTTCTACACGTTTCCCAACGGCCTGGACGTGCAGGGCGAACACTGGCGTATCTCTCCACAGATTTATTACTCCTACAAAAACTTCGGATTTCTGGGTGAGTACATTTGTGAAAAACAAGGCGTCGATACCAGCTCTCTTGGGGCAGGCGGTGGATTCACCAGTTACCAAACCGACTCCTGGAATGCCTCTTTGAATTACATCATCACCGGCGAAGAGGCCACCCTCGACGGAGTCATCCCGAACCATCCTGTCGATTTTAAATCTGGCGACTGGGGGGCTTGGGAAGTGGCCTTGCGCTACGACGGAATTGCCCTCGGCGACACCATGTTTTCCCCTGTCAATCAGGGCGGTATGGGAGCTTCTCGCACCGACAATGCTACGGGTGTTAACGGCTTTTCCGGCGCACTTAACTGGTACATCAATCGTCTCATCCGTCTCGGAGTTACCATAGAATACAACGCCTTCACCGGCGGAGGAGGCTTGGGCACGGTGGTAGAAAATAATGAATTCGGATTTCTTACCCGTATCCAAATTTTGTACTGATCCTTGCGCTCCCCGCTCGCTGCTTTCTTTACTTCGATCTGAGCACTTGACAGGCCAGCCGCTTCGCTTTGGCCAAAGGCGCGATGTGCTTTATCATGAAATGAAGATGACCGCCCGGATCTAAATTTATGAGCGAAAACTGGATCATAATCGCTGCAGCTGCCTTCGTTTCATCAGTTGTCGCAGCCATAACAGGCACCGGTGGCAGTGTGATCCTGCTTCCCGTCTTGGTTGGGGTGTTTGGCGTTCGCGAAGCCGTCCCCATCTTTTCCGTAGTGGCCTTGGTGAGCAATCTCAGTCGGGTCGGTATGAACTGGCATTCAATCGATCGAAAGGCTGTGGCCTGGTATTCACTTGGATCGATTCCCTTCACCTTGCTGGGTGCATGGCTTTTCACGCGAATTCCCGATTCCGGACTTCTCCGTATCCTTGGGGCATTTCTTATCGCCTCTGTGATTGCTCGGCGACTCCATCCAGCTCTTCGATCCACCTTCCCACCTCAATGGTTTTCACTGATCGGAGCTGTATTTGCTGTTTTTTCGTCCATCACGGGTAGTGCAGGCCCTTTTGTTGCACCTTTTTACCTTTCTTACGGACTGACCAAAGCCGCATATATCGGCACGGAAGCATTGGGAGCAACGATCGCTCATATCATACGGCTAGGTGCCTATCAAAGTTTTGGAGCCATTACTCCCACAATGTGGATCTATGGTTTCATGCTTGGCCCGGTCATGATTGCGGGAACATTTCTGGGTAAAAAACTTTTGAGTCGGATCCCAACAAAGTTTTTCATCTTAATCATTGAGCTTGGTATACTTGGATTTGGAATCAGATTTATCGTAAGATAGTTAATTCTTCTATCGAGACGGGTGCTTGTAATCCGATTTGATAAGATACCCTAAGGAGCTATCTTTCCTCCATGAACGACAAAAACCAAAACCTCAATAAGAACGGCTGTTGTCATTGCTGTAAGATCAAATTCATTTTCATGTCGATCGTCTCCATTAGCCTCGCTGTGATCGCCATCTGTGCCGTCGCGATAACCGTGAGTCACTGCCATCGAGAACATCACCGCAAGTGGGCACACGATTGTGCAGAATGGGGTCATGGTGAACGGATGCGTGGCTGCAGGATGAAAAAACATATGACGATGATGAATTGCCCAATGTCACAGAGCATGGAAGATGACATGAACGAAGATGAGATCCCCGCTCATCACGGTGCGGAGAATCGTCCCGGCAAATAAACGACTTGGACTCACTTGGACCAGTGCGATTGTCGATTTGCAAAAAATTATGTCGACGACCCGATTTCGTGCAGCTTGCTTGACTTATCTACTTCAGGAGAGAAAATCAGCAATGAACTTATTCCCAAGCATCATCCTCCTAACCATCGTCACCTGCTCTTTCTCCATTGCTGGCATCAACCGTGACGCCAGCGGCCGAATCTCCCTCAGCCGAGAAAATACACCGCAGGAGGAATCCGCCATCCCCCTGCCCGCTCCCACTCCGGAACCCCAGGAAAGCACCCCCACTCCTTCGCCCACACCTGCCCCTGCGGCTGCACCCACCACCACAAGCTCCTCAACCGCAGCCCCAAAGAAGAAAACCGCATCTTCCAAAAAACATATGAAAAAATCTTCCGGCAGGGAAAAGAAAAAATCCACAGCCAGAAAGAAACACGCCAAAAAGAAAAAATAAGGCTCAGAGTTTCCTGATCACCGAACTTTTTTCCTGAGGGATCCTGATCTTCAGGATTTGGAATCAGTTGGGGGCTTTTCTTCAATAGCGGTCTGCATTTCCCTTCGAAACTCTTCCTTGGCACGCTTAAACTCTCCAATACTACGCCCCAAAGACCGCGCCAGTTCAGGAATCTTCCTAGGCCCAAAAAGAATGACCACAGCCAGAATGATCCAAAGCCACTCCGATCCTTCAGGCAGGCCTATGGCGAACATCTTGTAAAATTAGGACTTCCCTCGAAAAAGGTCGAGAATGGAGAAAAGTCTTCTTACTTCCTCATCGCAAGACACTCGTACACCACTCGGTCCTGCTGATACCGGACCACCGAACGGACCATTACCAACACTTTCCCCCCATTCACCCTACCCTCCTCCCTCAATCCCTTCACCAACTCAGGCTGCGCTTCCACCAACTGAACCAACTCCAAATCCTGTCCCAAAACCACAGGCGAAATGCCCTGCACCACCACAATCTCCATCGGCACAACCATAGCAGCAAAGTTCGAAGGTAATCCTGCCTCACCCACTCCCGAAACCGATGCATGTTTTACCTCTAACTGGATCATCCTTGCCCTGGCGTCCGGCCCCATAGATTCCAAAGCGGTACTAATCGCATCTAACAACCGATGCCTCACCTCCCCTAAATCCCCAAATGAAGACAACTGGTACATCGACGATACCGTCAGCACAGCTTTCGCCAGGGCTGAAATCTCTTTTAGATAGGCGTTCTTTTGGCTGTCTGGCACGTAATACATCACCACCAAATGAACTGGCGCACCGTCCGAAGCCCCATACGCAATACCCTTAGGACTCCACCCAATCGCACAAAGAAGTTCGCCATCCGACTTAGTCCGCGCATGCGGACACGCCCATCCATTTCCGATGCCGGTATTATGGACACACTCCCGAGCCAGGACTCCCTCAGTAATCCCCACCACATCCCCTAAATCGGGAATGGCCTCGATGATGGTCGCAAGATATTCGAGCGCTTTGTCTTTGTTATTGTCGGGCAGCTCAATCAGCCGCCCTTCCTGAAGTGCCGTAAGGATGCTCTTCATCTAGAAAATCACTCTATTCCGTATTTCTGAAAGAACCAGACCTTCACCTTGTGGGTCAAAACGGAATACCCGATCAAAAACCCGCCAATCCAAATCCAGTATTTTACGGGCAGTGGGACTAACCCCAAATACCCCGCCACCCCCGAATACGGAAGATACGCCCCCATCGCCATCACCGCCAACGTTGTCATCAACAGCGCCGGACTGGCACAGCTCTGAAAGAAAGGAATCCGGCGCGTACGAATGATGTGGACGATCAACGTCTGGGTCAGCAGTGACTCAACAAACCAGCCGGTATGGAACAAACTCTCATAATAACTGCGATCAACCGCTGTTGCGCCCGGCGAATAAAAGAACCGGCACTGAAAGAAATAAAGCATGAGGAAAAAAGTCGCATAATCAAAAAGTGAACTGATCGGACCGATCATCAGCATGAATCGCCGAATGTTGCCGATATGCCATCTGCGGGGCGTCTGAAGATAATCCTCCTCCACACGATCAGACGGTATGGCGATCTGGGACACATCGTAGAGAAGGTTGTTGACCAACACCTGCAAGGGCGCCATCGGAAGAAAGTATTTTCCAAACCAAAGACTCGCCCCCACCACGCTGAGCATATTGCCAAAGTTCGAACTGGCCCCCATCCGGATGTATTTAAGAATATTTCCAAACACCCTCCTCCCCTCAAGGATCCCGTCCTCCAGAACCAGAAGGCTCTTTTCCAACAGAATGATGTCGGCAGATTCCTTGGCCACATCCACAGCAGAATCCACCGAGATCCCCACATCCGCCGCCCGCATCGAGGGAGCATCGTTGATCCCGTCGCCCATGTACCCGATGACATGGCCACGCTTCTGCAAGGCAACGATGATGGACTCCTTTTGCGTGGGAGAAAGATGTGCAAAAATATCCTGTTTTTCAGCCAGATCACCCAACTGACTTTCATTAAGACCCATAAGCTGGTCGCCCGTGACAACAGTGGAAACTTGGAGCCCGACATCCCGGCAGATTTTCATCGTCACCAGTGGGTTGTCTCCGGTCAGAATTTTTGTTGAAACCCCGCTCTTTCGTAAAACGGATATAGCTTTGGCGGCCGAATCTTTAGGCGGATCTAGAAAAGCCAGGTACCCCAGCAAGATCAACTCACTCTCGTCAGCGGAACTGAAGACACTCTTTGTTTTAGGAAACTCCCGGTACGCCAACGCCAAGACTCGGTATCCGTCCCGGCTCAGTTTTTCATACTCTTCAAGAAGATCCGTCTTGATCAGATCGATCATCAGATGAATTTCGTCATCGATCTGGTAATGCGTGCAGACCTTGTAGATGTCGTCGACTGACCCTTTACAGATCAACACGTGGTCCCCTTCGTAATCGACTACGACCGACATCCGTTTCCTCTGAAAATCAAATGGAATCTCATCAACTTTCCGGCAGTTCTTCTCCACATCCAGATCGGTGTTGGAAAGGATCGAACAGTCCAAGAGGTTGCGCAGACCGGTCTGATAGTAGCTGTTCATGTAGGCGTACCGAAGAACGTCGTCGTTCTCGTGGTTGGCCACGTCCACATGCTTCTCCAGAATGACACGATCTTGAGTCAGTGTTCCGGTCTTATCAGTGCAAAGGATGTCGATCGCGCCCAGGTTTTGGATCGCACTCAACCTTTTAACGATGACCTTTTTGTTCGCCATCTGCATCGCCCCCTTGGCCAAATTCACCGTGACGATCATCGGGAGCATTTCTGGAGTAAGTCCGACGGCAACAGTCAGCGCAAACTGGAGAGCAGAGAGCCAATTGCCGCTACGCAGTCCAATGATCAGGAACACTGCACTGACCATGACCATCATGAAACGCACCATCAGCCATGTGAAACCGGCAATCCCCCGGTCAAAACTTGTCTCAACCCGGTCCCCGGAAAGTTTTTCAGAAATAGATCCGTAGTGAGTCTTAAGCCCCGTGTTGACCGCTACTCCCCGGGCCGATCCGCTTAAGACATTACTCCCTTGGAAACAGGCGTTGGGCAGTTCGATGAGTCCCACGCCTTGTATGGGAACGGAATCATGGAACTTTTCCACCGGCATGGATTCACCAGTCAGGGAGGATTGGCTGACAAAGAAATCTTTGGACGCAATCAGCCGAAGATCGGCTGGAATGATCGATCCGGCCTGAAGAACCAGGATGTCGCCCGGCACAACCTGCGAGATGGGAATCTCACTTTCTTTACCTTCCCGGATGACAAGGCAGTTGGCGTGAACCATGGCCTGAAGTTTTTCAACCGCCCGGCTGGAGCGATGTTCCTGGACGTAGGCCAGCACGACACTGAAGACCAGCATGGCCGCCACCACCACAGCCGCCCGAACATCCCCCATAAACAGCGAAACAAGACAAATGACGATGAGTTGAACGACCAACGGATTGCGGCATCGCTCGAAGATTTCCCGAAAAAACCCAACTTGTTTTTTGGGACCAAAATCATTGGACCCGTGCAGTTCCCTGGAATTTTCCACTTGGGATAAATTGAGGCCACCTTCGGTAACCCCTATTTCACGTAAAACTTCCTCAGAATCGAGACGTGCCAGATCCAGGAGTTTCTGGGTGTCGGCAGAGACTGATGCAGATGCTGACTTGGCCGCCTGCAGGAAGGCGGCCGGATTTACCTTTTCCAGAAGAAAGCGAAACATTGGATGGTCTCCTTTAATTGATCCAAGACGAAGTGGCCCAGAAAGGACATCCACTATTTACAGATGAGCTCCAAGTTCATCACTTGATTCTGAAGTTCGGGGCACAGCGCTCTGGTGATCACATGGTAAGCTTCAGCTTCCAGACCCGCATACTGCCCCTTGGTGCGCGAATATCGGCTGCACATCCCCCCCCTCAAAAGGGGGAAAAGGAAGATTTTACAACGTAACCCGATGCCAAAAACTTCAGATCTTCTATAAAACATCAAAGGTCTTCAACAAGGCGGCAATCGCGGATTTACACTCAACTTGGTTGGGCGTCTTGGCCCTGAGGGCGGACAACGCGCGATCAATCGCCTTGTCGAGAACATGCCAGCTCTTAGCGTCACGAGGCTTAATCCCAGCTTCAGCCTCGTCCCAAGAAGTTTCCAAATCTTTAATCCTTTTTTTTGCCTCAGGCAGATTGCCTTTCTCAACCAAAGCATCAACGTCATTGGCTATCGTTCGAAATGCGGATAGGTCACCAAGTTTGCTCGATGCCTTGGCTTGCGAGGAAGCGACAGATGTTGTGGTTGAACTGCCCTCCGTCATCGGCGCCGACCATCCGTTTACCACTAGAGCAATGAATAGAGGCATCAGAACAGCTGCGATACGTTTTTTATCTTTCATTTTCATCATAGTTTTTTCCTTTTTTTGTTTTTTATTTGGCTTCGCGACCAACATTGAAATAACCACTCTTCATTTGAGCTTGGGTTACCAGCAGCATAATTACCGCAAGAAATATGGCGCTAGTCCACATCGCACCCATCCCTAGCCCACCATATTTTCGGCTCTGGGTCAGCATATCTCCTAGAGAGGCACCCAACGGACGAGTAAAAATGTAGGCCATCCAAAACGTCAGCACAGTATTTGCGCCAAGTTTCCAAGTCAGATAAGTCACGCCGATGAGAGACCCGAAAACAATCGACCCCCAGGCAAAGCCCAAACCCAATGCTTCCGTCGCTAAGTCACCCGCAGCCGTACCTAGGGCGAAAGTACAGAGAATAGCTGCCCAGTAAAATAGCTCCCGATTCCGCGTATCGATGTTTTGCATCGAGAGAGTGTGTTCAGATCGATTCCAAACAGTGAAAATAATACCGAGCGCAACCGCAAATACGAAAGTGCTCAAATACAGGCTAATGTTCATGTCGTCGGTCAATAAATCTGTAATCTGGGTGCCAACCACACTGACCAATACAACGGTGAGCCAATAAAGACATGGGATATAACGCCGGGAGCGTATTTGCAGGAATAAAGCCGCTGCAAGGAAAAGCGCCATCCCAGCACGGGTCACGGCTTGGCCTAGCCCCGCATTGACTGCCAAGTAGTCGGCGCCCGTTTCACCGACTGTGGTAGTCAATATTTTGATAACCCAAAACGATAGGGTGATCTCCGGGACTTTGTTCAGATTGTCGGATGACATTTTGAAGACAATTTCTTGGGATGATTGGAGACAGGCGGATTAAGAAAAAAGAAGGCGAGTTGGATCACAACTCGCCCTCTTTCCACAAGCAAACTTTACTTATTTCTTATCGTCGTTGTCCCAACTCTTTCCACCATGCTTTG
>Ga0209189_1002871_pt1 | contig 11824 bp, 13 predicted proteins | sample C_130820_EF_Meta_FD_187308 | JGI IMG/M metagenome (GOLD analysis project Ga0209189, IMG submission 187308) | Freshwater microbial communities from Lake Croche, Canada to study carbon cycling - C_130820_EF_MetaG (SPAdes) (version 3) | ecosystem: Environmental > Aquatic > Freshwater > Lake...
TTATTAACAACATCATCTTCAAATAATTTTTTATATTTTTTAATCTCTTCTTCAGTTTTGGCAGAGCGAAGATATTTATAATTATCTAAAACAAACTTTGAATCGATTCCAATTTTTTGTGAATTTTCACCTAAATCAATTAAACAATCCACTCGCTTGTTATTACTTAAAGTGTGTTGAAATTTTAAATACTGCGAAGGAAGTCTATCTTTTAATAACTTCTCAAGTTCCATCTCAGAGAAGGCTCCTCTTTCTTGACGGTCATTCAACATCCCTTCAAAGCTTTTAAAAGTATTATCAATTGAAGCTTGTGTGCTTGAAATATTTTTTGTTGCCTCTTCTACTTTAGAAAATCGAACAATTAAATCTGCAAGCTGTGAGCTTAGAACGCTGTTATCGTCAGAACCACTATCCTTTTTAATAAAGAAATAAATAGCAATTGCTCCAACAAGAACACCAATAATTAAATACAAAATCTGACTATCCATATTTTTAAGTCAGTTTAACGAAGTAGGAGAATTAATAGAGAATGTATTTAATCTATTAGTTTTACATTACTAGGTTAAACTAATTCTAACCCTCAATTAAATGATTCAATTCTTTTGTCAATTAGTTTTCCTATTTCTAATTTTTTCATCAAGATCAAAGTAAGAGTTAACTAAACGATGAAAAGTGGCCACTGATCTTTTTTCCATTAAACTTAATTTAAATACTGAACCTATGCCCCAAAGATCATTTGGTAGTCCCTCTTCAGTTTTATCCTGTTCCAAGTTATCGCTATCGATGGGTTCGTTAAAATCTTTAAAACTACTTTTGCCCGTTATATTTTGATAATTTTCAATATTATCTTTATCTTTTTTGGCTTCGTTTAGTTCTTTTTCTTTCATATAACTTGGATCAATCCACGAAACTCTAATGGGCCCTTGGTAAGGCATGGCAATCTCTTTTAAATTCTTAATATTTAAGATTTTACTTTGCAAAAATTGATATCGTCTAAAATTCCATCCACAAAAAACAATTTGTAAGGCAATATCGTAAAGTAAAAAATTTTCAGGATTTAACGTTTTTAAGATACCTTTTTTATACTCCTCAAACTCTTCGACTAATTCATCTTTTATAATGAATTTAGTAGCATTTAAGCCGTATTTTAAAGAATTCATAGAGGATCTTGCTTTGCCACTTGCAGTTTTTGGACCGGTGCTTTTTTTAGCATTCATTCTATTTGCTATAAGTTTTTTTTCACTAATTTCCGAACTCATAAATATATTCATTGTTAAGTTAATTTTTTCTTTTTTAATTTAAATTTATAAAAAATGTATAAAAATTTTTTTTAATTTAAAGGTGGATAAGTTAATAACTTTTTCTTAAATCAAGCGGCATAGTTAATTTTTTCTTCATCACTTACTTTCCCATACCACTCTAAAATACCCATTCTAAAGTATAATTTTTTTAGAATCTCAATTAATGTATCTTCGTTCATTATTGAACATTCCCATAGATCAATTACATGCCAGCGTAAATTTTCTAATTTCAATCTATTCTCGGCATCTCTAGATTTAATTTTATCAAATTTATTTTCCCAAAATTCTCTTCTACTATTTGGAACTTTAGTATTGGTGCAACCATGCTGATGCCAAAAACATCCATTAATATTAATGGCAATTTTATATCTTGGAATTATGATATCTGGAGTACCAGGTAGATTTTTCTCATGTATCCTATAATTGATTTTATTATATCTTAAATGAGCTCTAACTTTTAACTCAGGATTAGTATTCTTTGATTTATGTTTTTTGGGCAAGTTAAATCTCTCCACTATTGCTAAAACCAATAACTTCAAAAAAGCCTTTGTTCCAAGATTTAACAATTGCTGGGCCTAGAACTTTATAAATTGGATCAGGTCTTTTTTTGATTTGCATAAAAACACCTATGGGTACCACATCATTTATACATTCTTTCAAACTAATATTTGTATACTCAATATCTCTATAACGAATATCTAAATTCTCCTGAAAATATTTCAATTTAAATTTTCCATCTTTAATTTCTATGAAATTATCATCATAAGGAGAGTTTAAAGAAATTCTAATGCTTAACGCATACTTAAATCCTTTTGGTTTATAAATTCCTTTAGCTTTAGAGGCTAAAAGATTACTATTAAAAGGTTTTGGCCAACCTAAAATTTCTTTGTTTTTATTTTCAAAAAACCAATTCAGCAAATTTTTGTGATCTTTTTCTAATTTAGATATAAGAAGCTCAAAAGAGGTTTTCATTTACTTTTGTACTTATCAAATTCTTTTGGTAGTAATTTAATAATTTCTTCAGCGTTCATATCCCACAAATTTTTAATCTTATTAAATTGAGCAATTTTATCTCTCAATCTTGGAAATCCACCTATTTTACCTTTGCTAATACCTGGTACTGATCTTTCAGATTCCTCGTCGTAATAAAGTTTCATGCAAATCTCAGGTATAGTTTTCATTTCTCTGAGATCTTGAATTTTAATAAACTGCTCTAAAAAATCATTTTGTTCATAAGGCTTTGTATATGTAAAAATTTTCGCATGACTTTTATATTGATTTACTGCCCACCATGGGCCTCGGATCAAATGCCTAAATCTAAATCTTAAATCAAGATTTAAAACGTACCTATACTCCATATATCCGCCTATTTTCTCGGGAACAAATATTTGTTCAAATAAAATCATAGAAAACCAGTCCCACAAATTACAATCTTCGGAAATTTCTGAATATTCAATATTAATTAAGGCATTATTTATTTCGTTTGCCATCTCAAAGGAATTTTTAAAATTCTTAATATTCAACTCTTTAGAATTTTTAACTTCTTCAATTATAGTCGTATCTTCTTTTAGATAAAAAAATTTTTTTTTAAGATTTTCATTAAAACCCTTAACAATTGCTTTACCAGGGGACCTTCTATTCTCAACCTTACTATCTATGGATAAAAAGATTTCTCCGTAAAGATTTCTCCACTTTTGCAAACCCTCGTCTGTAAATCTGTAAACTTTAATCTTCATCGCTATTAGATAAGTTATGTTTTTTGCATATTTCAGAAAAAATAGAAAAAATACTTGACTGCTTATTTTGAAAGTTAACTGTTCTATTCAAGCATCCTTCTACTGCAGCATCAATCCATTCAGATGCGTCTGTGCTTATTGTATTATCACTTTCTAAAAAATATTGAGGTGGATCAGGTAGATCCTCTCCACAGTTTTGTCTTATTTTATCTATAAAAATATTCTTATTAGGATCATTTTTATAATCTTGATCAATTAGATATTTAGTAAGTATTTCTTTTATTGCCGCCGTATAAATTAATGTTTTGGTAATTATATCGTTTCTTAATTTTTCTTTAAGATTAAGATTAGCCTTTAATTGCAGAATCGGTTTTTGACCCGCATTCATTAATATTCTAAACGGCACATTTATATTATTTGTTTCCTGTACAGGCAAAATAGTGTCCGATTCATTATTTTTGGAGTCTCTATTTTTATTTAAGGATTCTTCATCAGAGGGATCTCTTTCTGATACTACAGGTATTTGGCTTGCATAACCCTTTATTACGTTATTCTCATCAACGATCTTAAGTCTAAAAAGAACACTATCAATATTAATATCTTTCACTGTAACACTTGCTAAATTACTTGGAGAACCTACAGTGCCCATATCATAGGGCTTATCAGCACTTCCATTTTTTTCATATGCTTGAATAGTTATTTTATAGTGACTTTTATAATTACTTTCAGGATTTAAATTTAATTCTGTTTTATATTTTAGGTAATTTTTATTTTGTTCTGCAAAAACTTTTATTTCAGGAGCATCTCCCTTATAAAAAATTTTTTTTCTTCCTGTACGATTACTTACTATCTGGCTCATCTAAATTAATGCTCCTATCTCTCCATCTTACATCTTCAAAAGAATCCTTTTGAAATCCTGTGACTGCAAAATCAAAATCCTCATTTTTTGCTAAGAGTCTAATTTTATTTTCGTTTTTTTGAACAAGTTTTACATTTCCTTTCAAATTAAATAAAAATTGCTGATCATCTCCAAAATCAAAATCAAGAGTGCTATATTTTTTAAAAGGATTTGACACACCCTCCCCATCATAAGCTGCGTCTATTTCAATTCTTCTTGGATAAAAAGTATATCCAGAAGAAATATAATCTTTATATTCTAATATTCTTCTCTTAAAAACGGCTACGTTTTTATCCATTCTTTTTAAGATATCTTTACTAAAAGAACTTCTTGAGATTTTTTGAGTATTCTCAATATAATCTTCTGCTAATTTTAATTTTTCTTTAATTTTATTTTTATCATATTTAATACCTTTTAAAAAATATGTAATTTTGTTGCCTTCTTCTTTTGATTCTTGGGAATAATATTTTAATTTTTCAAATATCGGTGGCATAACGGGGTCAACCTCTTTTTCTTTTTTGATATTATTTTTACTTTCTAATGCTGAATTATCTTCTTCCTCCTCGTCATTTTCTTCTAAAGAATTTTTTGTATTTCTAATTCCATAAGTAGTATCAGGCACACTGAATAGATCTTTAGTTATATCCCTATCAGTAGTATTTTCATCATTAGTAATTAAATTGTAAATTTTTTGAGAAATATTTTTTAAAAGATTAACTAAATTTTGAGCTCCTTTATAATTTCTTTGTAACTTATCATTCTCACCAGAAATATTGGAATGGTTTGCTTTTTCAGCGTTTTTAATCATTAATGAAGCATGCTCATCCTGAATATCTATCAACCAAAACATCTGCATTGTTTTTTTTCTTAATTTGTGAATTGACATAGGACCACGGATAAAATCATTTAATTTATCTAGAATATTAGCCCACTCAGGATATTTTTTTATATAAATATCTAAATATGTTGAATATTCTTTATATCTATTATTACGGTCTGATGCCGCCTCATTTATTCTGTTAACAACAAAATTTAATCTTATCTTAATTAATTCGTTAGAATGATAAGTAGATAATAATTTCTCATAATCGCTTATATTTTCTTTTTCTAATTTTGTTGAATTAGAAAAGTTTATTTCATGATGATAATCAACATTTTTTCTATTAATTTCTTCTAAAAATTTATAATATTCATTACAAAGATCTTTTTGTTGAACAGACAACTCCTTTCCATCTTCTTCGATACTTTTTTGGTTTAGAATTAATATTGAATCTTTATCTATTTTTTCATCTTCCACATGGACTTCTAATTTATCTCTTAATATTGCTACTCTATAAATATCGACAATCTTGCTAATTAATAATTTTTTATTATTTAATATATCTAAAAAATAAGGAATAATTACAGAAGTTCCAGGCTCATCTTTTTTTCTCTTTAATTTAAATGATGCTACCAAAGGTATTAGCTGTTCATTTTCTGTCAAAGGAATACAATGACTCTTTCCTTCTTCTAAAATTTCTTTGCCAAAATAGGCATAAGATAAAAATTTAGTATCATCAACTATTCTTCCAGCTAAGTAACTGATACCAAAAAAAGATCCGCGATTTTTATTTGTTGAATCAATTGAATAATAAAAAAAAGTAGAAATTTTAGATGACAAACAAAAAGATTGTCTACCTTCGCCTTCGCTACCACCTAATTTAGGATCGCTTAGCTTTGGATTACCTCCGAAGTTAAAATTCATGTTAAAATAATTATTCGAAGCTCCTGTTTCTGTTTGATCTTTCATAATATTAGGATTTCCAGTTATTCCTGTGGTATTAAAATCCTCCATAATTAATAAATTAATTACATCCTCTTCGAGACAAAACTTATCTTTACATCTTATTGAACTATTTACATGCTTGGTAAATTTAGAATCTAAAAAAGGTAAATCGCTTTTGTATACTTTTTTAAAATGTATTTTTAATATAGCTTTGGTTTCGTCATTTTTTCTTGCATCTATGCAGTTTTGAATACATTCAAAAACTGAATCAAAAGTATCTTCAAATGAATTTCCTGGCTTACCATCTACAAGTTGTCCACCTAAGTACTCTGCTGGAATAAATTTAAAGTCAATATTATTCATTTTGTTCTTTTATAGAATCCCAAAACCCTTTCTTTTTTAATGTATTTTGAGTTCTTAGTGGCTTGTCCCATTTTTTTATCATTTCATTGAAGTCTGATCTTAATATTTTTAAAATCGTCTTTTTTTGATCTTCAGTATAACTATAATAACGTTTGTTAGAAAGATTAGACACTTGTCTAATGCAGTCCCTTAATTTCTGTACTCTTATATTAGAAAAGTGCTCAAATTTTTCTTTGGGCGATAAATGTCTAGTCTTTTGTTTTGTTTTTCTTGCTATTGTTATTACTTTTCTATTTTCCATATTTATAACTTTATATTTACTTACATGTTACATTAATCTTGTGTATTTTGTCAATACACAATAATAACATATATATATATAATTTTATATAACTATATTAACCATGTTTATAAATAGTAACGGATATTCACTAGCTTTGAGCGTATTTGTTATCCCAAGTAAAAATAAATCCAGGACATGGAGTAAAGCTACAAACTGGATTTATAAAAATGAATGGTTTGGCAGTGATAAAGAAAAGACTAAAGTTGCTATTTGGATATTAGATCGTCTGAAAATTGAGATGGGTATAACAGTGAATTCTTCTAATTTTTGGAACTCTTTTGACCATCTAATAAAAGTTGCTGCAAGAAATAATTTAAAACCTACAATACATTAAATGAAAAAATATAAGTTAGCTGAATTATTTTGTGGTCCAGGAGGTTTTGCTGAAGGAGCCAAGCAAACAAAATTATTTACCCATGTTTGGGTCAATGACATTGATCAAAGTGCTTTAGATACATTTAAATGGAATCATCCGAAATGCGAAACAATTCAAGGTGATGGTTCAAAAATATTTAATAATCAAAAAATGAAGGAACTTAAAAAAAAGCATGGTTCTTTTGATGGATTAATATTTGGTTTTCCATGTAATGATTTTAGTATGGTTGGTAAGAAATTAGGTTTAAGCGGTGATTACGGCGGTTTATACAAAGTTGCTTGTAAAGTTTTAAAATATTTTCAACCAAAATTTTTTGTTGCTGAAAACGTTACTGCAATCTCAAGTAAAAATCTAAATTCTAAAACTTATTACAACTTCAAAAAAATTATGGTCGATCTCTCCAATTCTGGATATGCGATTTATGGAAATAAAATTGAGTTCGAAAAATATGGCATTCCTCAAACTAGGCATCGACTAATATTATTTGGTGTTAGAAAAGATCAATTTAACAAAATAAGATTTAGTTTTCCAAAACCAACTACCTTAGGAAAATTTGTAACATGCAAACAAGCTTTAAAGTCTCTAGAGAAAAAAAACGATTTATTAAATCATGAATTCACAAATCATAACAACGAAGTAATAAAAAGACTTAAAAAAACAAAACAAGGCCAGAATGTTTGGGATATTAATGGATTGCCAAATGTTAAGAGCGCAAGGATGAGTCATATTTATAAAAAACTAGATGAAAATAAACCTGCATATACAGTAACTGGAAGTGGTGGTGGTGGTACCCATATGTACCACTATAAATTTTCTAGGGCTTTAACTAATCGTGAAAGAGCTACATTACAAACATTCCCACTAACTTATGAATTTAAGGGAAAAAAAGATGAAGTTAGAAAACAAATTGGAATGGCAGTTCCTGTAAAGGGTGCTAAAGCAATAATGCAATCTGTAATAAAAGCACTAAAAAATAAAAAAAATATAAATGAAACTTATGATTGGTTTATTAAACCTAATAGCAAAGATTTAGTTGCAAATTATAAAATATCTAACAACAAACATTACGAACAGGGAGAACTGTTTTGATTAAATATAATTAAATATTAATTATAAAATGAAAATTACTTTATTTATAATCTCATTATCAATTGTTTTTATATTCATTTTTTTTATTAAGAGAAATAATCAAAAGCGATCTAATGAAAATGAAAGAGCAAATTTTAGCCAACATTATACTGAACAATTTAAAGCCCTAGGTAGAAAAAGAACCAAAAATACTAAAGATTTTAAACAATTATATAAAAAAATGATGTTGGAAAAAAAGAGAAAAAATTAGATTTTAAACATGAAAAATAAAATAATTAGATCAGCTTTTAATAAATATGAAAAAATAGAATTGCGAATTGAAAAAGTTCATGATCAAGAAGACAATAATCAATTTTATTTTATTTACGCATACGTTAATCGGAAAGTTAAGCTCATAGGAAGAAGCAAAACTTTTCCTCAAATATACAAATTTAATTCTTTTATAAAAGGAGAATGAAATATTTAAGATATTTACTTTATTTCCTATTATTTTCTTTTTCCGCTGTAGCAGAAATTGATCTAACAAAAAAATTACCTATGGATAATAAAATTACTTACGGCAGACTAGATAACGGAGTTACTTACTACGTAAAGAATAATCAACTTCCTAAAAACAAAGCTTACTTAGAGCTTGTTATAAAAGCAGGTTCTCTTAATGAAAATGAAAATCAGCGTGGATTGGCTCACCTACTTGAACATATGGCCTTCAATTCCACAAAAAGTTTTCCTAAAAATAAGATTGATGAATATTTAAGATCTTTAGGTCTTTCTTTGGGTGCTGATTTTAATGCAAGTACTTCATACGAAAGAACTATATATAAATTTCAAATTCCAACTAGTGATGAAAAGTATTTAGACACAGGTATCCATATCCTTTCAGAGATCGGCAGTGAGCTTACTCTAGAAGATGAGGCATTTGAAAGAGAGAGAAAAATTGTAGAAGAAGAGTGGCGTCGAGGTCTTGGTAAATTTAATAGAATAGATGAACTACAAAAGCCTTATCTTTTTAAAAATTCAAAATATTTAGAACGAGATCCGATTGGCACTATGGATGTTATTCGAAACTTTAAATATGAGACTGCAAAAGAATATTACAGACAATGGTACCGACCAGAATTAATGGGGGTATTTGTTGTAGGGGATATTGATCAAAAAAAAGCTGAAACGATTATTAAAAAATACTTCTCATCTATAAAAGCAAAAACTCCTGCAATTGAAAGACCTTTAGGTTCTGTGCCCAAATATAATGAGACAATATTTGCAAATATTGCAGATCCAGAAATTAGCGGGCTCTACATTCAGATCCTAAATCGAGAGCCTAAACTCTTCATGGAAACAGGTATTAATTATAAAGATTATTTAATTAGATCTTTAACGGAGTCTATTTTTCAAAGAAGATTAAGTAGAATTTTAATTGAACAAGATAGTCCTCTTATTTCATCTACCGTTGATGTATCTGAATTATCTGAACAAGAAGAAATGTATTCGGTCTATGCAATGTTGAAAGAAGGCCAGGTTCAGGAAGGATTAAAATTTTTATTAACTGAAATTGAAAGAGTTAAACAAAATGGATTTGTAGAAGATGAACTTGAACTTGTTAAAAAAGATAAATTACTTTCCCTAGAAATATCTCTGACGCAAAAGAATACTACTCTGTCTGTTGATCTTTTAGATGAATATAAAAGACACTTTATAGATAAAGAGATGACAAGTGGTATTGACTATGAATTTGAACTTGCAAAACAAGTAATGAAAAAAATTACCCTTAAAGAAATTAATGATAACTTTTATAAATACTATCAGCCTGATGATAGGATAATATTATTTAAAGCCCCTGAAAAATATAAAGACCTTTTAACTAAAGAAAAATTTGCAAATATTGAAAAAGAAGTATCCAAACAAAAACTTGCTCAAACTGGTTATGCAATATCAAATAAAAAACTTATTAATAAAGAATTAAAAGGATCAAAAATTGTTAAAGAGTTTAAGCATAAAGGAACAGATGTTATTGAACTTGATCTTGCAAATGGTGTTAAGGTTTTATTAAAGCCATCTAAAAATAAAGAAAAAGAATTTAATTTTACCGCTAAAAGCCCTGGTGGTTTTTCTTATGTTCCCCTTCCTGCTTTACACTCAATACAAAATACCGAAAAAATTATTAGTGAAAGTGGTCTTGGACAATTTACTAGAACTGAACTGAATGATTTATTTAATCCAGGCTTTGTATCCATTGCTCCTTACTTTACATATTCTTATGAAGGATTATCTGGAAAAACAATTACAGCTTATCAAAAGGAATTATTTGAGCTTATTTATTTGCACTTTGAAAATATAAATTACAACAACACTGCAATTGATAAATTAAAAACAGAACTAAAAGAATCTTTAAAATTAGCTAACGCTGACGCTAAGGCAAGATTTGCAAGAAAATTTGCTGAAACTTATTACAAGAACAATGCAAGAGCATTAAACTTAACAGAGGAGCAAATAGATAAAATAAACATTGAAGATATTAAAAAGTTTTATTCAGAAAGATTCAAAGACGGTAGTGATTTTACATTTACATTTGTTGGCGACTTTAAAGTAGATGAGTTTAAATTATTAATAACTAAATACTTGGGAAGTCTGCCTAATTTAGGTAGAAAAGAAACCTACGTTGATGATGGTGTTCGAGTTGAAAAAGAACTTGTTAAATATGAAGTGTTTGAAAACTTAGAAGCGCAAAGCAAAAGCATTAGAGCCTATAATAAAAGTTTTGATTATAATGTAAAAAATCGTTTCATTATCTTCTCTACTGACGAAATCCTAAAGAGAATGCTGCATGAAGAAATTAGAGAAAAACAAAATCTAGTTTATTCAATATCTGTTCAAAACTACGGCATTTCTAAATTTCCTGAGCCAAAGTATTCCATAATTATCATGTTTGATTCAGATCCTAATAATAAAGATAAAATATTTAGAGAAAGTGAAAAAGTAATAGAAAGATTAAAAGCTGGAGACTTTCCAGATCACTATTTGAATGAATCCATTAAAGCGCATTTAAGAAGATATGAATTAGATAAGCAGTCTAATCGTTGGTGGACAAACGCTATTAGCGATTATTATCATGAGAAAGAACCGCTGGAGACTGCTGAAACGCTGGACAAAGTTATTAAATCCATCACTAAAGAAGATATTAAAAAATTAGCAATCAATACTTTTGATAACAAATATATCGAAGCAAGCTTGATGCCGAAAAAATAATGACCTTCAGACAGCTTACATTGATGATAATTATTTTTTTCTTAATAGTACCAATGCAAATTAAAAAACCAAAAGATACATCTCATTATGATGAATACGATCTAAAACTTAGAACAACACTTTCAAAAGTTATAATTCTTTCAAACCTAATGGTAATAGCCTTATATATAGCGGCTTGTATACTATTATTAATTTATCGGATTTTTTTAGTTAATTAAGAATGAAAACAATTGCCCTGTGTTACGATTTTGACGGAACTTTGTGTTCCGGCTACATGCAAGATCAAAAATTACTTCCGGATTGCAAAATAGAGCCAAATGATTTCTGGATTAAGGTTGCAAATTACGCAAAAGAAAATCACTGCGATCCAACACTCGCCTACTTAATGTTGCTAGAACGACAAATGAGATCAGCGGGTCTTAAAGTAAATGCAGAAACATTTAAAAAATATGGAAAAGAACTTAAGTTATTTAAAGGAGTGAATGAGTGGTTTAATAGAATTAAAGAGTTTGGAAAAAAAAATAATGTCGAAGTGCAACACTATATTATTTCATCAGGACTTTCTGATGTAATTAAAGGATGCTCTTTTATTAAAGATATTAATTTGGTTTACGCCTCTTCTTATATTTACGATAACGACAAAGGGGTTTGGCCTAAACTTTCTGTTAATTATTCAAATAAAGTTCAATTCTTATACCGAATAAACAAAG
>Ga0209189_1002875_pt1 | contig 11812 bp, 22 predicted proteins | sample C_130820_EF_Meta_FD_187308 | JGI IMG/M metagenome (GOLD analysis project Ga0209189, IMG submission 187308) | Freshwater microbial communities from Lake Croche, Canada to study carbon cycling - C_130820_EF_MetaG (SPAdes) (version 3) | ecosystem: Environmental > Aquatic > Freshwater > Lake...
CAAAAAAGGCGACCGCACTCTGAGCGAGATCGGTTGGAAGCTAACTTTTAATCCCTTACATTTGCAGTATGAATAGACAAGAAGTAAAAGAAAAGGCAGAGCAAATATGGAAAAGTGAAAATCCATCTGAAATTGATTCTTTTAATCAAGAAAAAAATAATTTTATTGAAGCCTTTATGAAAGGTTTTGATTATGCAAGGGATTTACTTGAAAATAGTTTTCACGAAATAGTTAAAGAAAATTGTGGTGAAGAATATGCTAAAGAAGTATTTGGTTAATAACTTTTAATCCTTTATATTTGTAGTATGAGTAATAAAATAATAGTTAATGAGATTTTTCCTAGATTAGAGAAGTTTCAAATAGAGTTACCTAATGAACATAATGTTGCAATAGTTCATTTAGCACTTGAAGAAAATGGTTCTCAAAAATATGATGTTTTTGGAATGGATGGTAATTTATTAATTGAAAATTTAGTATTGCCACCTTTTATTGACGATGAAGAAAATGATTTATATGAAAAATATGAATGGTTTATTCCTTATTTTGAAGCGATTAGCCATTATGTAGTTTCTAATGGTTTAGGTTTATATATATAAAAAAGATTTGGTTGATAACTTAAAACGCTGTATATTTGCAGTATAAATAAAAAAAGTAAAATTATGATTAAATCGTTAAAACAGTTTTTCGCTGACTTAAAAGCGACCTCAAAGTACCTTTGGTATGTAGTTAGATTCCTTATCTATTGTATATTTATCTATATTGCTATGCAATTAATGAGTATAGCAAGTACAGTAGGCAACACAGTTGGTTTCTTGTTAATGTGTTCGGTTGTAATTATAGGTGTAATTAGAACATATAGAGTAGTAAAAAACTTTATCACAAAGCATTTCTCTTAAAAAACATTTGGTTGGTAACTTAAAACCCTGTATATTTGCAGTATCAAATTAGTTCTTTCACATTGGCTATTAAAAATTATCATATAGCAATTATTTATTAACAAATTAAAATTTTTCAAAAATGAAAAAAATGTTTAGTTCAGTAGCATTATTTATGCTATGTTTAGTGTTCATGCAGAGTTGCACACAAGTAGATAACACCGAAGCAGGATTTGTTATCAAGAAAAGTGGTAGTTATCGTGGGATTGATTCCTTGCCATTAATCACAGGTTTTAATTGGTATTTTCCTTTTACCGAAAGTATCATAACAATCCCAACAACACAACAACACATTGTTTGGAGTGAAGGTGCAGATGAAGGTTCAGCCCCTAATCAACACATGGTAGTTCCTTGTTTGGGTGGTGCAGGTTTCAAAATTGATGTAGGTTTTAACTATCGTGTTAATCCATACAAAGCAAGTAAGATTTACCTAAAGTATAGAACGGCTAATTTATCGCAAATTACTGATACTTATTTACGAAATGTTGTAAGAGGTTCTATGAATGAAGTTAGTTCAACTTTGACCGTAGATAGTGTATTAAATAATGTAAGTGCTTTTGAAGGTGCTTGTAGGGAAAGAATTAAAGCAACTTTATCACCCGAAGGATTTAATGTGGATAACTTTTACTTTATTCATGCTCCAGTTCCTTCCGACCCTAACTTAGCAGCAAGTATAAATGCTAAGATTAAAGCAAGGCAGGATGCAGCAACAGCAGTAATGCAGCTACAAATTTCAGTAGCAGAAGCGAATAAAGATATTGCTAAGGCTCGTGGTGATAGTGCGGTAAAAATTATCAATGCTTTAGGTGAAGCAGAAGCAGTAAAAAAGATTCAACAAGTATTATCGCCTACTTATGTGGAATATCAAAAAGTATTACGTTGGAATGGTAAGTTGCCAGATGTTGTTGGTGGTTCGGGTGGAATGATGCTTAACTTAGATAGAAAGTAGTTTATTCTAAAATATAAAAAAACTCTACACTTTTTTAGTGTAGAGTTTTTTTATTTGAAAACTTTTTCGTATATTTGAATAAATATATTTTTATATGGAAATAAATAAATATCAACAAAAAGTTTTATTAGAAATGCTTAAAAGCAGGTCTAAAGAAGAACAACACATAATTGATAAACTTACTCAAACAATTACTCATAACGAAACTTGGGCAATGCCTATTGCTAAAAGTACAGGAAATGAGAGAATTGTTAAAGGTATGTATGAAGTTGTAAGGGATGCCAAAAGGGATATTGAAATCAATAAAAATGATTTAGAACAAATAAAAGACCTTATGGAAAAAATAAAAAATTTGGTGGTTAATTAATTTAGCTGTATATTTGTAAAAATATATAAGTAAAATGGATTTAACTAACATCTTAACACACAGACACCCCACAATAGATATTGAGTGTCTAATGATTACTATTAACAAAAATCTTAAACAAGTTGAAGATAAGTTACATAGTGAAGGGAAACCAATGCCTAATGGGTTGAGAACTGAATTAAACAAAATACTAATTGCTCAAATTATAGAAGATTATAATTTTGAAGTAAATAGTTTAGAAAGATAATTTGGTGGATAACAATTTATAGCTTATATTTGCTTTATTAAAATAATAATAATTATGATTTCAAAAGAAAGATTACACGCTGTTAGTATCGTCTTAATAAATGACGAAGGAAAAATTTTAGGAGTATCAAGAAAGCATGACCATAATGATTTTGGATTTTGCGGGGGTAAAGTTGACCCCGAAGATAATTTTGATTTAGTCGCTGCCGCTATTAGAGAAGCAAAAGAAGAAACAGGTTTAGATATTCACGACCTTGAAGTTATTTACGCTTCTCATTGGGGTAATAGGATGCAATGGACTTTCTTAGCAAAGTGGACTGGCGAAATTCATACAGACGAACCCCACGTTGTAAAATGGATTGATACAAAAACTTTAATGCAAGGTAGCTTTAAAGAATACAATCTTGAAGTTTTAGCAAGTCTAAATGAAATTGGAATTAATATAAAATAAGTAAAAACGCCCTTTAGGGGGCGTTTTTTTATTGAACTATTATAAAAAAATAAAAGACAACCTACTTCTGATTCCTCCAGATGTTTTATTATCCGCCTGTCTTAAATTGACACAGCAAAGATACACCTTTTTAAGTTACCCACCAAATATATTTTTAGAAAAAAGATTTGTTTATTAACTTTAATAGCTGTATATTTGCATCAACAAAAAAGTAAAGTATGATAGAGTTAATTAAATGGTGTTTTCGTGATAGTAGTAGTGGTTTTTGTACTATCATTGTAATTGCAGTTATTTTTGGTGGTATTGTAGAAATAATAAAAGCATTTAGAAAATAGTTTTGGTAAATAACTTAAAATCCCGTATCTTTGAATCTCTAATTAAATAACTTAAAAAGTAAAAAGACATGAAATTAAAAGTAAAGTTAAACCCTCTAGTAGAGGCAAGTATTAAGTTAATACCTTCAAAGGTAGAAGCACCCAACCATCAAACTCTTATGGCAGTTATTGATGCGTTTATTGAAGAAAATCCCGACAAGGAAGTTCTGTACAATTGTGCAAAAATCAATCGTAAAAGAATTGACAAAGATAATGCAACCCCTTCTAAATGGACTGCTCAAATTTATGTGATTGACCCCGAATTGTTGGAAGACCTTCATTTCCGTCAAAATCCTCGTTCATTTGAAATTTCTTTTAAACCTTTGAAAGAAATTGTGCGTAAACCCCGAACACAAAGAAAACCTAAAATGGTTCAAGAAAAAGTAGAAATTAGTAATTCTGCTGAAACTACACAAAGTGCATTAGTGTAAAAAATAAAAGCAAAAGTAAGATTAATTTCTTACTTTTGCTTTAATATGTAGGTAAATTTTGTTAGGTGTAAAAGCTATACATCTAAGGGCAATTGCAATGGTTTTGAGGTGCATCAAGAAATTATTGTTTGGGTTCGATTCCCAATACCTACTCAAATTAAATTTGTTTGTTAAGTTTAAATCACTTATATTTGCAGTATGGAAAAAGAAATAGATGTTAATAGTTTAGAAGTTAAAAAATGGGCTATATTTGCAGGATTAGGGGGTGGTATTAATTCAGTATGTTTTCATGAATTTCTTGAAACTTCATACGCAGATGCTATACAATATGCTTATCAATTAGCTGAACAAGACTACGAAAGTTATGTAGGTATGTATGGACTTCGTGAACTTTCTACAATAATGGAAGAAGATGATGTAGATGAAGAAGAAGCACAAGATGTCTATAATGAAGAACGTGAAAGTTGGCTAAGTTATTATGTTCAAGAATATGATTCTAAAAAACATTCACAATACGAAGAATAAATTTGGGTAGTAAAATAAAACCCCTTATATTTGCATAACAATAAAAAATAAAAAAAAATGAAAAAAATCTTTAGTTCAATTTTAGTAGTAATGGCATTAATGAGTTGTCATTCTTCGGGTCAAAACAACGTAACAGTTGTACCTAGTCAAAGTTATGCACAGAATGTTCCTAGTAACATTCAAGTACAAACTAATAATATTCCCGGTTTTAATGTTCAAGCATTTGCCAACTTAGTAAGAACAACCGCAAATCCGCAAGTGTTAGAGCAACAAATTAATGACCCTAATTCGGGTATTAATACCCTCGATTTAGATAATGATGGTAATGTTGATTATCTAAAAATTGTAGAACGTGCAAACCAACTTGTTGTTATTGACGAAACTAAAACAAGTCAAGTAACAATCGCTACACTAAATATTACTCCTAGTGGTGACGTTAATGTTAATGGTGTTCCAACTTATTGTGGACAAAATTATTATTATCATAATCATTATTCGCTAACAGATGCTATTTTATTAAGTTACTTGTTAAGACCTCACCCTTATTACATACCTAGATACCATTATGGATATTATCCATCATATTATCATAGAACAAGTGTAGTTTATACAAGGACAAGAATTATTTCCAGTCCTGCTTATAGAAGTACATACAGAACAACTACAAGTTATAGTAGACCTACTACAAGTTATAGTAGACCTTCTGTTCCTGCAAGGACAAGTATATCTAATCCTACTACATCACAAAGGTCTTTTACTGCAAGAAGTTCATCAACTCCTGTAAGGTCGGGTGGTTTTGGTTCAAGTAGTTCAAGTTCAAGAAGTTCATCATTTAGTTCAAGTAGTTCAAGTTCAAGAAGTTCGTTTGGTTCAAGTCGTTCATCATTTGGTGGGGGTGGAAGGCGAAGATAATAAAATTATAAAAAAGTGTTCCACGTGGAACACTTTTTTAATTAAAAATAAATTTGTTTATTAACTAATTTTTCCTTATCTTTGTAAAAAGAAAAATATATGGACACACAGAAAAAAATTGGCGTAATTATTGCTCGTTTACAGACCCCTTTCTTAACAGAAGGACATCAGCACATCATTAATTTAGCAAGAGATAACTCTGATAAATTAGTAGTTATTATAGGTGTAGCACCTACAATGATTGCAACTGATAATCCACTTACTTACGATATGCGTAAAGATATGGTTATTGGTTTGTATCCAGAAGCAGATATTTTTCCGCTAAGAGATACTCCAGATGATTTGATTTGGAGTAATGAATTGGATAAAGTACTTTTGCCTTATGATAAAGAAGATATTACTATCTATGGTGGGCGTGATTCATTCATTCCATATTACTTAGGAAAGTATAAAACTTTGGATATTGGGCAAACTCCTTATGATAATATCAATGCTACTTCATATAGAAATATTTTGAAGGATTACAAAAACTTCAATAATGTTGTAGATGCTTTAGTGCCTAAAAATTTATTAATAGGGGTTCAAAAAGATTTGTTGGATTTTTGTTTTAGATGTGGGGTTATTTGGGCTTCACAAAATAAATTTCCTGTTGCGTTTGCTACTGTTGATATTGGTACAGTAAGAGTAAATAAGGGAGTGGCTGAAATTTTGTTAGGTAGAAAATACAAACAAAGTGTTTGGGTAATTGTTGGTGGATTTGTCGACCCGACTGACGAAAATTATAGGTTTGCTGCAAGTCGTGAATTGGGCGAAGAAATTAAAGGAATTAAAACAACTGAATTAAAGTTTGTTGATTCTGTAAAAATTGACGATTGGCGTTATAGAAAAACTGCTGACAAAATTATTACTAATTTGTTTATCACTAAATGGGTTGAAGGTGAACCGCAAGGGGCTGACGATTTAGAAGAAGCAAAGTTTTTCACATTTGAACAAGCGGTTGATGTGGTTGGAGACCATCACAAGCCATTGTTAAGATTGATTGAAAACAATTTGGATTTGGTTGGAATTAAAAATTTCGGTTATTAATAAAAAAGAAAAAGTGTTCCACGTGGAACACTTTTTTATTTGGTTAGTAACTTTATTTATCGTATATTTGTAAAAATAAAAAGTATGAGTGACTTGAATTTAACAGTAGCAATAGCATATACAGTACATTCTTCTGATAGTGAAGTTCGTTCTTCTGATAAAGGTGTATATAAAGATATATCTATTGCAAATCAAAGAGCAATAGGTTCGGGTTGGTATGGTTCTAATGGTGAAGTAAGACTACTTGAGAATATTTTTGAGGATGAAAAAGGAAAATTATATCAAGTAAAATTTTTAGGTTATCCAACTAATGAAGATGAAGAACATAAGAAAAATTTGTTGGAATCTATCAAATCTAAATTAACTGATGAAGAATTAAACTTTATTAATAAAAATAAAATTGTTTAGTAACTTTAAAAGCATTATATTTGCAGTATGAAATTAGTAAAAGAGAAAAAATATAGAATAGGGCTAAAAGAAGAATATGCACACCTTTTCCCTTACTTTTCAGACTATATGAGCCTTTGTAGTTGTGTAAGAAATTATCATGGTGCTTATAATCATGTGACTTTAGAATGGATGAAAAACTTACATGATATTATGTTTGATAATCATAATAAAATGAAAAGATTTGTTTATAATTCTTTAGATGAAGGACATACAAGAGATACACAGATGGAAGGTATGTTTGTATTTGGTTCAAATGGTGACGTAAACTTTTTCTTTTCTACGTTATTAACAAATGAAAGCCTACATTATCTTTGTGATATAAGTCAAGAAGATTAAAAAATAAATTTGATTATTAACTATTTTTTTCGTATCTTTGTTTTAACAAAAAAAAACATATTATGAGTAAATCAATGTTAGATTACAAAAGAAAAAATCACAAAACACCTCGTTTAGTGATTGCAGATGCTTACACAATTGGTTCAAATCCATTTGAAAGCGAACAAGCAAAAGACCAATCAGTTTATTACATAACTGCAAGAAAGTTTTTAGAAACAATTAACCCTAATCTTTATACAAAAGAAGATAGTCGTTATATGTTTACAGGGTTGGCTCGTATCATAGATTATCTTTTATACGAACCTATTACAATGGAAGAAATTTTAGAAACTGATAAGTTTTTAGAATTACAAAAAGTGACCTTAAATGGTTTAGCAAAGTTTGAATATCCTCGTGAACTTTGGGTAAGTATAGTTGAACATTATGATGGGCGTATTCCTATTAAAATTATTGGTTTGCCAGAAGGTTCTGTTTTTTATCCACATGAACCTATCATAGAAATTAAAAATACTGTAAAAGGTTTTGGAGTTTTGGCGGCTTGGTTTGAAAGTACACTCTTAAAAGTTTGGGCTTCAATAGAAATGACTACACAATTAGAACATTGGGTTTTATATTACAAAAATCTAATTGATTCTATTTATGGAGATTCAATTTCAAAAGAACAAAAAGATTTCTTTGCTCGTGGAATGTTACACAACTTTGGTTGTCGTGCAGGTATGACACCGCAAGAATCTGAATGGCTTGGAGAACAAGCATTATATAGTTTTTCTGGAACTGATACCTTTAGTGGTGCTTATCAATTTTGGAAAAATGCCGGTGAAGAAGGTGGACATTCTTTTTCTGTTAGTGCTTTAGCACACAGAAATATTCAAAGTTATGACAAAGAATTTGATTGCTTTGAAAGTTTATTTGCTTATTTGAAAAGTGGTGAACTTGGTTCAAATGTTGCAGATTGTAACGATTTCTTTATTGCTGTTAAGAAAATAGGTACTGATAATAAACTTATCAAAGGTTGTTTACTTGAATTGGCTTTAAGAAGTAAAGAATTAGGATTAAATATTGTTATCGTTGTAAGACCCGATTCTGGAGATGCTGCAAAACAATTACTATTTGTTTGCGATACTGCAAAAGAATATGGTTTGTTTAGAGAAATTGAAATTAATGGTAAAACTTGGTATGGTGGTACTTTACTAAGATTTATTGAAGGGGATGGTATGAAATGGGAAACCATGAAACAAATAAACGATATTCTTTTAGCAAATAATTATTTGGTTTGGGAGTGGGGTTTATATGGAATGGGTGGTGGTATGAGAAACGATTTAAGTCGTGACCATTCATCTATGAAATATGCTTTAGATGCGGTTGGTAGTGAATTAAGACCTGTTGTTAAATTTTCTGAAACTGCTGGAAAATCTACATTGCCGGGACCTTTTAAACTTTTAAGAAGTAAAGAAGCATTAGAAAGTGGAATTACTATTATAGGTATTAATGAAGCTGGCGAAGATGCAAGGGTTGTTTATTATGATTATACTCCTTTCAGAAATGAATATAATGTTTTTGGGGATATAATGTTTGAAGATAATAGGGATTACAAGAAAAGAATGAGGGAACAAATGGATTTCATGCCAAAAAGATTGGTAAATGATATTCCAGCAAGTAGTTTAATACTTTCTAAGAGATTAGATTTATTAGCTGAATATGCACCCGAAAAGTTAGAGTTCTTTCAATCTAAGTAAATAAATTAAAAATTGCCCCTTTAGGGGGGCAATTTTATTTGATTATTAACTTTATTTCACTTATATTTGCTGTATGAAAGAAATACAAATTGATGGTAGAATTTTACAATATGAAGTTTTTACCGATAAATGGGAAAGTAGAATAACTGTTTTTTATGAAGGTAAAGAAAGTTATCAAGAAAGAAAATATTTCTTATTCGGTAAAAAAATTACCAAAATAAGACCTAAAGAAATTTTTAGGATTCATTATGCAGATGCTAATGACCCTAAGTTTACAAAAGAATGGTGGTTAAAAGCAATTCGTGTAAATTTAGATATTCTAAAAAGACAAGAAGAAATTGATAGAGGAGAACTAATATAAACTAATCATAGTGTGTGAAAAAAAGAGACCGCTTCGTTTCTACGAAGTGGTCTTTAAACATATTAACACATTTTTTTAATAAATAACCTACTTCTGATTTCTCCAGATGTTTCATTATCCGCCTGTCTATTTATTGACACAGCAAATATACACCTTTTTAAGTTATTAAACAAATATATTTTTAGAAAAAAGTATTTGTTTAGTAACTTCAAAACCCTTATCTTTGCAGTATGAATATAAAGGACATATTAATAGGGATTACGTTATGTACATTTGGGCAAATAGCATCTTTTATGCAATTACAAGCGAGTGTAAAGTTTGGATGGGATAAAAAATATATGTTAATTTTATTAATATGTAGTGTGCCTATATCGTGGATATATATTAAGTCAGTTCATTTTTTTATAGATGGATTTAATGGATTGATTTGGCCCTCAAGACTTTTGGGATTTGGTGTAGGTATAATTGTATTTACTACAATGAGTTATTTTATATTCAAAGAACCATTTACCTTAAAAAATAGTTTATGTTTATCTTTGGCTGCTATAATAATTTTAATTCAATTATATATGAAATAAAATTTGGTGAATAACTTATTTATCTGTATATTTGCAGTATAATATATACATTATGACTTATCAACAATTTAAAGATAAATACTATCAAGAAATACTACCTAATAGACACATTGATATTAGGAAAGGACAAGCACTTATGAACTTCTTAGGTGATATTTGGTTTGCTGAATACAAAAGAATGTCCTCAAAGTTTGCCCCAAATGTAGATTGTTTTTATAATGATAATCTTATCCCTGTTGCTTTATGCCATTTACAAAATAATTGGTATAAGTTTTATGAGGATATAAAAAAGGTTTATTATGTCAATCATAATCTTGTTGATTATAATGATAATAGAACAGGAACTTGTTATTATATTAATAATAATGAAATTGTATTTTTATTTAATTTAGAGGTATCATATATGGATAGTATAGAAGATAAAGTTAAACAAGAGTTAATTTCTTTAGGTTTTTCAGAAAATATTTGTTTAGTAAAATTATAAGTCTTATATTTGCTTTATAAAATAAAAGAATGAAAAAATATTATTTAAGAATTTTGGATGGTACATCAAAAGGTTATACAGAAGTAGTAGTTTGTGAAAGATTAGATATTATTAATAATATTTATTACTTTGAAAATACAGAAAATGAAAGAAATGTAGTAAAATCATATTATCCTGTTAATAGAACAATTATTGAACAAATAGAAAAAGTTTAATTTGTTTATTAACTTTAATTATCGTATATTTGCTCTATGACAAAGAGAATATTTAAGAGTTTAAGTATTAGGTTAAAAGAAAGAGAACTAATCAAAGGTGTTATTAATGCGAAATATGGTCATGCTATTTTGTCTTTATCGGCTGAAAAGTATTTTCCAACAAAACATAAACCTTCACCTAGAAGAAGTAATGAAACTGAAATTTTTATTACTTTTCATAATTTTTCTATTGAAGAAAATTTGATTACTTTTCAACTAAGGGAGTTTTTTACAAGTCCTAATAAAATGTATAAAGTAACTATACCTTTTAATCATATTAAACAAATTGATTATTAAAATAAATTTGTTTATTAAAAAACTTTTCCGTATATTTGTTGTATAAAATAAAAAGGAAAAAATGAAAAAATTGTTACTTGGCTTAACATTAGTGTTGGGGTTAGCTTTATCAAATTGTACCCCTAGTGTAGATACAGGTACGGTGTATTCTCAAAATTGTTCTTCTACATATTCGTATTACTATTATTACTATGATAGTTATGGGTATGCTCACTATTATATGCAAACTTATAATGTTTATAAAGATGCGATAGGTTGTTATATTTTATATTACAATTATGGTACTTTAATGAAACATTATATTTAATTTGGTTATTAACTTTGTTTATCGTATATTTGTATTCAAATAAAGAAAAATGGAAAAAAGTCTAAAAGTTGTTGTAGTTGCCCCTTTCAATACTCCCGATGTAGAATTGAAAAAACAAAGAGTTCATACAATCGGTGTATATTGTGGTGAATTGTTTAAGCAAGGTATCGTTCCTGTTAGTGCATTATTACTTGGGTTGGCTATTGCTGAACACAATCAATTACCTACTGATACTGCTACTTGGATTAAGTTCAATAAAGGACAGATTCGTTCTTGTGATGAAATGCATGTTTTAATGTTGCAAGGATATTTAGATTCTATTGGGGTTCAAACTGAAATTGCAGAAGCAATGGAATTGGGAATTAAAATTGTGTATGTGCCTTACGAATTAAGATAAATTTTGGAAAATTAAAATATTTTCCGTATATTTGTTATATAAAAATATACTCCGAAAAAAAGATGTAATTATTGAAAAATGATATTTAGTTGCTAAGAACTAAAATGCTTTTAATAGGATATTGACAAGATTACTCCGAGATAGCGTGTAGGATAGCTGTAAAAAGCGTAATTGTTATCTGTAATCTTTTATGGACTGAACTACCACCCATAAATAAATATTTCACTTAGAAATGAAAGTATATTTTTTTATTAAAAAACTTTTTCGTATATTTGTAATATAAATAAAAAAGTCGGTGTGGTGAAAATGGCTATACACAATTGGTTTAAGCCCAAT
>Ga0209189_1002880_pt1 | contig 11800 bp, 7 predicted proteins | sample C_130820_EF_Meta_FD_187308 | JGI IMG/M metagenome (GOLD analysis project Ga0209189, IMG submission 187308) | Freshwater microbial communities from Lake Croche, Canada to study carbon cycling - C_130820_EF_MetaG (SPAdes) (version 3) | ecosystem: Environmental > Aquatic > Freshwater > Lake | place...
ATTTCGCCGCTCCTGCCGTACGCCATCACCGGAGTCCTCTGGTATCAGGGGGAATCCGACGAGGGGGAGTGCTCCCTCCGCCACCGCATCCTGCTTCCCCGACTCATCCGGGATTGGAGGGCTCGGTGGAAGCAGGGCCCCTTTCCATTCCTCATGGTCTCGCAGGCCGGATTCGGCTCCGGGGAGGGCCCAGTTGTCGAGACGCCCGGGGGCGCCGGCGGGAGCGTCTGCCGTGGCTGGCCCCGGCTCCGCGAAGCGGTCTCGGAGGCCCTTGCGCTCCCCTTCACCGGCATGGCCGTGGCCACCGACCTCGCCCTTCCCGGGGAGCGCCATCCCCCGGGCCAACTGCATGTCGGGCGCCGACTCGCCCTGCTCGCCCGTCACCGGGTCTACGGCGAGGAGATCCCCGATTCCGGACCGCGTTTCCGTTCCATGAAGATCGAGGGGAGCGGAGTGCGCCTCGGCTTCGAGAGCCGGGGAGGGGGGCTTGCGATCGCTCTCCCCCCTTCCCGGGAGGAGGGTGAGGGCGGCTCCGGCACACGGGTCGCCACCTCGCTCCGGGGCTTTGCCCTTGCGGGGGAGAACCGCAGGTGGTTTCCGGCCGCGGCCCGCATCGAAGGAGAGGAGGTGATCCTCTCCAGCGACTCCGTGCCTCATCCGGAAGCCGTTCGCTACAACTGGAGGGGATATCCCCTCGGGAACCTATCCAACAGGGCAGGGCTCCCCGCCCCCCCCTTCCGTACAGATCGGGATGATTCCTGATGGAGGCTTCGTGCCACCGATGCTATCCTCATTTACAATTGCCTTCTTCAGGGTAGATTAAGATACCAGATTTATGCCCCCTGAATCCCAGCGCCAGAGTATCCCGACCGTGGTGACTCGCTTCCATAGGGGGGGGGCTCGTGCGAGCGCGGCATCAGGATTCAGCCTGATCGAAGTGGTCATCGCCATCGGTGTGTTCGCCTTTGCGATCCTGGGAATCATCGGCCTCATGAGCACCGGCGTCACCATCAGCAGGGAATCGGTCCAAGCCTCGACAATGGCCCAGATGTATCGCGAGGGGGAGGGCTACCTTGCCACCAACACCAACTCCACCAACCTCTGGTTCTCCAACGAGGGGGTTCGGACCAATCCCAGCACTGCGGTGTTCCAACTAAACCTCACGGCCACGAACTACACCAACGACGCCACGCAGGGAATTTTAGCCCGGAATCTCTCCAGCTACCTGGCCGTCGTCGTGCGCTATCCCGCCACCAACTCCATCCTGGGATCCCGCTTCATCCAGACCACGGTCGATCCCACGACCATGAGGAGCAGCTGTTTCTGGTAATGAGCCCGCATCCGATCCATGCGCCCCGGGAAGCGGTGGCCATCCGCAACGTGTCGGCCAAGGGAATCCGTGCTTCCGCACACGCCTTCACCCTCGTCGAGTTGCTCCTGGCCATGGCGATCCTCGCGATCATGGCGGTGCTCATGCTTTCGGTCACCTCGGCCTCGCAGAAGGTCTCCAAGCAGACCATGAACCGTGTCGAGGAGTTCCGCGAGTCGCGCAGGGCCTTTGAGCGGATCAACCAGCGTCTCGCCCAGGCGACGCTCAACACCTACCACGACTACATCGACTCGGGAGGAAACGTGCGCACGACCAACAACTCCTCCACCTTCGTTCCCTACAAGTATGCGCGCATCAGCGAGCTTCGTTACCTGCAGACCAATGCCGCGGATCTCATCGGCAGCCTCCCCTCCTCGATCGGCACGAATTGCGTCGGACAGGCCCTCTTCTTCCAGGCCCCTTCCGGGAGCGTCACCAACTCCTCCCTGAGCGGAATGAACTCCCTGCTCAATACAGTCGGCTTCCTCGTGGTCCAGGGGGATGACTCCGGCCTTCGTCCCTCCACCATGAGCACCCAACCGGTGAAAACCCGCTACCGCGTCTTTGAACTGACCGAACCGAGCGAGAGCCTCACCATCTACTCGCTCACCTCGGGAGGTGGGGCGATGACCAATACCACCGCTTGGTTCACGACTCCGATGGGCAATTCAGCCAACTACCATCGGCTCGCCGACAACATCGTCGCCCTGCTCTTTCAGGCCCAGTACACCGACACCAACGGCACCGCGGTCTCCACGAACATCTACTCCAGCTCCCCGGTCAATGGAACCACCACCAAAAATCAGCCGATCACCGAGAACAACCTCCCCCCCAGTGTCCGCGTGAGCATGGTTGCCGTGGACGAACCCTCCGCGCGACGCATCGTCGACACGGGCATCAGCCTGACCAATGCCACCGACGACGCCTCCCTGGACGCCCTCATCGGGCAACTCAGGGGTAAAAACCTCAACTACCGCAAATTCGAGTCCATCGTCGGGATCGGCTCGGCAAAATGGAGCGCGAAATGATGAATTCCCACACGTTCCGCAGGCTCGGGCTTCGCGGGCCGTCCGTCAAGGGATCACCCCTTTCCGGCTTCACCCTCGTCGAGCTTCTGCTGGTAATGGCCATCATCATCGCCATGACGGCCCTGATGGGTCCCGTGATCAGCGGGATCCTGGGGGGATCCCAAGTCAGCGCGGGTGTGGAGACTGTCCAGGGTGCCCTGACGACCGCCCGCCAGATCGCCGCCACGAAGAACAGGCTCGTCGAGTTCCGCCTGATCTCCATGAAGGACCCGGCCAATCCCCTCTCCTCGAGCGCCATCAGGGCCGTCCAGATCCTGGAGAACCGGGAGAGCGGCCTCACCCCGATCGGGAAACTGCGCCCCCTTCCCTCCGGAATCATTATCGGCACCAACACCGACTTGACCTCCCTCGCGGCTCTGGTCACCAACAACGGCGACATGCGCCTCCCGAATGTGGGCACCGGCTACACCTACGGATGCTTCCACTTCAAGCAGGATGGATCGACGGATCTCCTGACCCTCGTGCCGGGAACCAATGCCATCATGACCCTCTACGACGGGAAGATGCCCGGCACCCCCCCGAAGAACTTCGCCACCCTCATGATCGAACCGGCCACCGGAACAGCCGTTCTCTACAGGCCATGATCGCTCCCATTCCCGGCAGAAACCCGAACCTGCAAACCCGAACCAGAGACATCCACCCCTCCCTCACCATGGCCATCCGTCCATCACGCATCCCCGGTTCCTTGTCTCCCTCCGCCTCGCGTTCTTCCGGCGCGGCCCTGATCATCACCCTCTCCATCCTTGTGCTGGTGACGGCGTTGGTGGTGACCCTCTTCCTGACCGTGAGCAACGAGCGGACCGAATCGGCCGCCGTGGCGAACCAAGGCGACGCCCAGCGCCTCGCGGACGCCGTCACCGGACTGGTGAAGTCGACCATCACGCAGGCCACCGCGGGCTACAAGACCAACTCGGGAGGGACAGCCTTTGACACGAACTCCCCCGTCGCCTGGGCCTCCCAGCCCGGCATGATCCGCACCTGGGACACGACCGGGCAAGCCTACCAGTTCTACCGGCTCTACTCCTCCACGAACACCATCGTCACCACCGACACCAATGCCCTCTCAGGCGACTACACGGCCCTGACCAGCTGGAAGTCCGGAGCCCCCGCCTCCTCGGGCTCCTACAATGCCCTCTGGTGCGACCTGAACTCCCCCGCCTCCAACACCACCGGGGGCCTCACCTATCCCGTTGTCACACCACCGGCCGATACCCGCTCCGGTTCCGGCTCCGCCAACATCGACACGACCAACGGCGTCCCCACCTCCTGGCCCGGCGTGGTGTACAACACCAACCAGACCGGCGTTCAGGGATTCTCGGTGACGAGTTCCCCCGGCTACACCGGCTCCACACCCGGCCCCACGAACAATCCCGCCCCCATGCCGGTCGGATGGCTCTATGTCCTGCAGGACGGGAGCATCTGCACCCCCGCCAGTGGGAGCACGGCCGCCACCGCCATCATCACCGGGGCCTCCAGCAGCAATCCCATCGTCGGCCGCATCGCCTACTGGACCGACGACGAGACCTGCAAGGTGAACATCAACACAGCCAGCGAAGGGGTCTATTGGGACAAGCCCTTGACGGCCACCTGGGAGGATTCTGGATGGAATCCGAACGGATCTGGCACGAACGGATATTCGTTGCTTGTTCCGGTTCAGAATGAGTTCCAGCGACTCGCGGGCCATCCCTCCTTCACCTCCCTGAGCGCCATCTTCGGCGGATGGCTCCCGCGGCCCGATATCGGGTTCACGAACTCGGGAACGAATGCCGCCTCCGCCTATTCCGGGGGCTCTTACACAGATAATATCCTCCCCTACTACAATCTCGCCATCCGCATCGGCGACGGCGGCACCAAGGGGGGGACCCGGGTGATCATCGATAATACGAACACCGGCAACACCGTGACCCTCGACAGCGACCGCCTCTATGCCACGCCCGATGAGTTCTTCTACGGCAGCACGACCAATGTCGGCAGTCCGAGGCTCACGAACAACGCGGCACTCACCAACTCCACCATCAGCAGGACCCGGTTCTTCATCACGGCCTCCAGCAAGGCCCCCGAGACCACCCTATTCGAACAGCCCCGCATCTCGATGTGGCCGCTGGATAAAACCAATGCAACCTGGAACGCCAAGGATCAGCTCTTTGCTTTTGCCTCCACCCTGAGTCTGAGCAACGGATCGGTTCCCTACTACTTCCAGCGCGCCTCGGAGTATACGGACGACACCTCCCCGGGCTCCTCCCAGAGCACCACGAACGACATCACGCTGGCCGCCAATGCCAATCTCCTGGACTACCTGAACTCTTCCCTGAGCCGCCCCGTTCCCGGATTCGGGGCCTCGATGTCCTCAAAGTATCAAAGCAACTCCCTCCAGCAGATCGAGATGGAGATCTTCGACACCTGCCGCTCCCTGATCAACATCACCTCCCGGAATCTGACAAACGGGGCGAATCCGAACGGCTACTCCTATGTCCCCTACCCAACAAATGTTCTGGATGGGCATCAAGTCGTGGGCGTGGGAGGGGTCGTCCCCGCTCTCGGGACGATCGGCGGGGTCACGGTCAAGGGGCTTGGCCGATTCCCGACCATCGGCGAGGTGCAGATCGTCTTCATGGCAACTTCCATGGCTGATTTCACAAGGCCATATCCTACTGTCACGAAAATATTTACCTTCACAAATGGCAGCAAAATTACCAACAGCACCTATAACTCAAATTGGGCTGATGCGGCATACAATACTAACTATTTTTCCAATACCTCAAATCCCCCTACTGACATTACGAATGTAACGATAACAAACGGCCTTACTGTTGTTACCAACACCGGTGCAAAAATGTATGCCGATTATACGCCGCGATGGAACTCTACCAATTCAACATATCCAATCCTTGGGGTGCCGCTTGCCTACAACACAAGCTATATGTCAGCCAATGGCATTACCAACGCAATCCTCTCGATCACAAATACGAATACAGCGGGTGACAACCTGCCCGATATCATGCCGCTCTTTAGGACGGCTGGTGATATTGGCAATCCTACGAACTTCTTCATCGATCCCTCCACCGGCTGGATCAAGAACCTCAAAGGCAGCTTTTATTTCACCAACAATGTCGTGGCCGGGTCTCCCCAGACCACGGGTGTCAGGGCCTTCCTGCTGATTCATCCGATCATCCCCGCCCCGGGAAATCCCGTCATGTCCCCCGCCGTCCGCTATCAGGTGGGCGGCCTCGATAGCTTCGCAATCACCAATAGCGCCGGAGTCTCTACTCCACTCGGTTTTCCCGCTTCCAATAGCGCGGTGGTGATCAACCGGGGGGTGCTCTATCCCTATAAAGGTACAGGATGCCTGGTCAATCCCGACCACGGGGTCTTTGGGGAGCTTTGTTATAACGATCCATGGGGAACCGCATATGGCAAAACATCGGGGATATGCAATGGGATCACGACCACCCCGAACCTGAATGACTCCAAGGTGGGGATCTTCCCACTTGTCGGAACCAACGTCCCGGTTCCCGCCGCCTGGCCAAGCCGATATGGACAGCTCATCAATGCCCCTTTGTCCACCAACAAGGTCACGAACATTTTCCCCGTGACAAACATCATCGGGGCCGCCGCTGCAGCCAACTACTACGCGGGCAATATGATGGATCTCAGGGGATCCGGCTACACCAACTACTCCACGATGGCCTTCAGCGGGGGGACCCTGACCATCTCGATCTATCCCGGCAGTGGAAACGCAGTGACGAACCTGATCCAGACGGTTCGGATATCCTTCCCCCCCGCGACCCTGCCCGTTCCCTTCCTCTATCCGCTGTGTTTAACCAATACCAACATTGGAGACCTGGATACCGATGATTTTTGGACGAACGATGTCACCAATACGGCGATCGCCTATAACAATACCAACGGTCTCTTCTTTTCCGGAGGCATCATTGCAAATGGAGTGACGAACGATGCAAGGGTGTTCAACCAGCGGATGACCAATGTGAGTAGTAGGACTGGTGCTAATGGTTATTACGGGGGGTTTTCAACAGCTCCTGGTTCATGGCGACCCGAGAGCATCATCCGGCGCGGGGATGTGGTCCGCAGCGTCTATCTCGACCCGAGGGGCCCGTCGAAGGGGGACATCAGGATCATCGCCGGCCTGACCGATGTGGCCACGAACTTCTTCACATCCTTTACCAATTATGGAAACTCCTCCTGTCTTCAGGCGGCCGGCGCGGGATTCCACATGATCGATTCTACGAGAGCTGCCCTGCTCTACGGGAATGCATGGGTGAGCAGTAATCCGACGTCTTTCTGGTGCCCTTGGTCTCCCCAGTTGACCAATGCCAACGGACAGTTAATCAATCCGACCAACAACTACTATAATCCCAATAGTGGGAACAGGGGGCATGCCGTGAATCCGATCGTCCCGTTCGGCTTGCTGGTGGCCAGCAACTTTGCAGGGCCCGGTGACTGGAACACCGGAATCGGATCGATGTTTGACGGGGCCTACATCAACTCGGCTGATCAGGGCTTTGCACACACAAATCCATCCGCCAATCCTTACTTTACGGTCAATAACTCTGATCCCACGGCTCTGGATGCCACCACCAGCTTCTCCCCCAGCAGGCAGGTGGTCTCGCCGGTCCTCTTCGGCTCGCTCCCTTCGGGGATCACTCCGACGACACCCATCAACTCGGAGCCGTGGCGGACCCTCCTCTTCTGCCCCAATCCCCCGGCTGGGAACAGCCATTCCGGATTCGGAACGGGTGTTGGGGCAGGCCCCAACGCCCGGGCCCCCTTCACCAAGCTTCCCGACCATCTCTTCCTCGACTATTTCTGGATGCCGGTGGTCGAGCCGTACGCGATCAGCGAGGCCTTCACGACGGCCGGGAAGGTGAACCTCAACTTCCAGATCGCCCCCTTCTCCCACATCAACCGGTCGACCGGTCTCTACGCGGTGCTCAAGGCGATGAAGATGCCGGCGCTTCACAATTCTCTGGGTGGAAATCCAGCCCCCACTGCAATCAATTACAAGCCCGATAATTGGTCTGCAGGCTCGCAAATTACTAATTCCTGCCGGTTCAACATCGATGTCGACGCGGTGGTGGCCGGGATGAATGCCACTCGTTTCGGCGCGGGCGACATCTACCATTCCGCCTCCGAACTCTGCTCGATCTTCCTGGTCCCCTCCCGTCAGCCCGGCGATACCAACACCATCAACGCTACCCCCGATACCCCTTCCTCTCCTCCCTTCCCTGGCCCCGGACTGGCCAACGCCACGAACCGATACAACGCCGTGACCAATGTCTCGACCGGTTGGTGGAGCAACTTCCAACTCACCGGCGACAATGCCCGCGAGACCCCCTACGACCAGATCTACTCGCGCATCACCACCAAATCGAACGTCTACACCATCCACATGCGGGTGCAGGCCCTCAAACAGCTCTCCAACCGTGCCGACTGGACCAAGTGGAACGAGGCGACCGACCAGGTCCTCTCCGAATACCGGGGCGCTGCCACGATCGAGCGCTATCTCGATCCCAACGACACGACGATCCCCGACTTCACCCAGTCCGCGAACTTCTCGAAGAACCTAGCCCCCTACTACCGCTGGCGCACGGTCAGCGAGAAGCAGTTCGTCCCGTAACGGGAGGTCGGCGGGAGGGGAAAAGCCGCGGCGGCCGGACCGGCAAACGCCCCGGGTGTGAACCCGAAACCGGCTCCTCCACCAGCTCCACCCCGTCCAAGAACGCCGGGGGCCGCCCCTGCTTCGCCCTCAGCCCAAGGCCGAGAGTTTCTCCCAGAGCTCTTTCTGTTCCGGAGTGAGCGACTCGGGAATGGCGATCTCCACCACGGCGTAGAAGTCGCCGCGTCCACCCCCCTTCTCCGGGAGGCCGCGTCCCGGGATGCGGAACTTGCGGCCGTTCTGCGTCCCCGCGGGGATCTTCAGCTTCACGCGGCCGTCGGGCGTCGGGATCGTCAGTTCCCCTCCCAGCACGGCCTGCCATGCCGGAACATCCGCCTCGTGGTGGATGTCGGCCCCCTCGAACCGGTAATCGGGATGCTGTTGCAGTTTCACGCGCAGGTAGAGATCGCCTGCCTCGCCGCTGGCGCCCGGGCTCCCCTGACCGGCGAGCCGGATCCGCTGGCCCTCGCGCACCCCCTTGGGGATCTTCACCGTATAGGTCTGGACCTCGGGGGAGTTCCCCTTCCGGAAGGAGATCTGGCGGGTCGCCCCCCCGAGCACCTCGTCGAGGGTGACGAGAATGTCGGCCTCCACGTCGCGCCCGCGCCGGGGGGTCTCCTCGAAATCAGCCCCCCCGCCGAAGCCTCTCCCCCGGCGCGTGCCGAAGAACTGCTCGAAGAAATCGCTGTAGCCGGTCCCTCCGAAGTGGAACTCCGAGGCGTCGCCGCCCCCCCCGTGGCCCCCGCCTCCGAATCCCCCGAATCCCCCGAATCCGCCTGCCCCGCCGCCGTTTCCTTCCCGCCCGCCCGGGAAGCCGTTCCCGGCGTGCTGCCAGTTGGAGCCGTACTCGTCGTATTTCTTCCGCTTCTCGGGATCGCTCAGCACCTCGTAGGCCTCGTTGATCTCCTTGAACTTCTCCTCGGCCGCCTTCTTGTCCTTGGCCAGATCGGGATGGTGTTTCCGCGCAAGCTTGCGGAAGGAGCTCTTGATCTCGTCGGCGGAGGCTGACTTGGAGACTCCGAGCGTCTCGTAGTAATCGCGGAACTGGGCGGCCATGGTCGTGCCGGCAATCCTACCGGCGCACGGCCCGTCTGACAATCCCGCCATGGGGAGGCCGCATCCATCGACTCGAACCCGAGGAGACCCCTCTTTTTCCTTCGTCATGCCCCCCTTTGCCTTTCAGAATCGCCGCATGGACCAGCAACTCGAGATCGTCATCAACCGGGTCATGATCGCCCCGTGGGCGGACCGCCTGATGGCATTCCTCACCGACTACGGTGCCTGGGCCCCGTGGTTGCTCCTTCTGCTGGTTCTGGGTCTGGTGTTCGGTGGTTTCCGATTCCGCGCGGCGATGCTCGCCGCGGGTCTGGCGGTCGGCCTGAGCGACGGTGTCGCGGTGAATCTCCTCAAGCATGCCGTCGCCCGCCCCCGTCCCAGTCAGGTGGAACCGGGTGTCCGTACCGTCGGGTTGGGGAGCGCGCCGCACGGTTGGCCGAGGATCGCCGGAGTCCTTGCCGAGCCGGTGGTGATGTTTCCCAACGGCACCGGGCAACCCGACGCTCCCGGAATGCGGGTGGTGGAGAGGCCGGTCTCCGGTCGATCCTTCCCCTCGGGCCATGCGGCCAACAACATGGCCGTGGCGACGGTCCTCCTGCTCTGCTTTCCCCGGCGGGGGTGGATCTATCTGCCGGTCGCGCTCCTGATCGCCTACTCCCGCATCTACACGGGATCCCACTGGCCGCTTGATGTCGTGGCGGGGATGCTGCTCGGTATCGCCGGGGGATGGGTCGCCACGCGTCTCCTCGAATTCCTCTGGCGCCGCATGGGCCCGAAGATCCTGCCCCGGTTGGCCGAGGCCCATCCGGATCTCTTTCCATGAAAGGGAACACCGGCAGGGGGCACCCCGTCGCGGCAGGCCGGACGGCGATCATCTGGGCCGCGGTGGCGGCCCTGACGGCCCTGACAGTCCTACGGATCTCGGTGGCCACCGGCGGGGCAATGAACGGGAAGGAGGCCTTCCTCTCCGTCTGTGCGGCGCATCCGGCGTGGGGATACGTCGAGGGGGCCGCGGGAACGCCGCTGCTCTTGGCGCTTTTCCGGGCGCTTGGTGTCTCGGGGGTCGCGGCGCTCCGTTGGATTCCGCCGCTGGCCGCGCTTCCCCTCTCCTGGGCGGTCTGGTGGATCGGCAGACGCGTCGCTCCCCATCGCCCCGCCGTCGCCCTCTGGTCGGTACTCGGTCTCAATCTCCTGCCCCCCGTGACCCTGGCCGCGCTCGTGATGGATGGAGCCATGGTGACGGCCGCCCTCCTCCTCCTGACGGTGGTGGCGGGATGGAACGCCCTCCTCACGCAAGGCGCAGGCGCCGTGAAAGCGTGGGTTCTCTTCGGCATCTCCCTTGCCGTGGCCTCGCTCTTCTGGATGCCGGCGGGATACCTGCTCCCCTGCGCGGTGGCGTTCCGCCTCGTGCATCACGGGGCGAAGGGGTTTCCCTGGAGGGGTGTGATGGCGGCCTTGGGGTTGCTGCTCTCCGGATGGATCGCCCCCGTCTGCTGGAATGTCCGTCACGACTGGATCGGGTGGAGCAGCGTGGCCGCCGGGTTCGATGCCATCGCCGCGGGGCGCCATGCGATCCCGCTCGGGCTTCTGGTGGCTTTCTGCGCCGTGATCACCCCGTTCCTGACCCGCCTGGCCCATGCCGGCCGGGGATGGGCCGCCCTGCTCCTCCTCCTCGGGGGGGTGATGTCCGCGGGGAGCGGCGTCGCGCTGATGGTTCCCTCGCTGATTCCCGGGGGGCTTCCCTCGCCGGTCGGCGTGCAGGGCGCCGATGCGGTGGCTGACGAGGTGCTCCGGATCCGGAAGGAGCGTCCCGATGCGAAGGGGAGGGGGTGCTTTCTAATCGCCTCCGATCCCGGTCTGGCGGCGCTGTTGGGATCGAGGATGGCGCTCGACTACCCGGAGCGTCCCGGCGCCCCCGCGGTCTTTGCGGCTGAGTCGCCCAGCATGAACAGCTCCTACGCCCTCTGGCCCTCCTATGCCGAGGCCGTGGCGTCGGGCGTGACGGACGCTCTCTACACCGAGGAGAAATCGGCCAGCCCCTTCCTCGGTCGCAACGCCCTTTACCTCACGAGGGAAACGCGGAAGGAACTGCCCCAGACCATCACCGGAGCCTTCGGCGCGGTGGGATTGCTCGAGGAGCTTCCCTTGGATTGGAACGGCCACCAGGTCACCCTCCGCGTCTACCAGTGCGAGGATTACCGTGGCCTCCCGCTGTAGGGGGGTGGTCGTTTGCGCTCCGGCCGTGTCGGGCCGCGGCGCCTCAAATCCCAAGACTACCCACGCCGCCTGATGGTGACGCGCTTGAGCTTCGCCTCGATCTGCTGGCTCTCGGTGGCCAGCGCCGAATCGTCGCGGAAGGTATTGTGGACGAGGCGGCGGTCGTAGGAGTTCAGGGGCTCGGTTTCGATCGGACGGCCGTTTGCACGGACCGCGTCGGCAAGCTGATGGATCCGCTTCAGGAACGCGTCGTCGCGGATGGTCCGGTGGTGCTCGACGTCGACGGTGACGCGCGGGGCCTCGCGGTTCTGCGAAACGAGGATGCGGTTGACCAGAAACTGCAGGCCCTCGAGGATCTCGTCGCGTCGGCCGATCAGTCGCTCGGGTTCGTTGGTC
>Ga0209189_1002882_pt1 | contig 11797 bp, 10 predicted proteins | sample C_130820_EF_Meta_FD_187308 | JGI IMG/M metagenome (GOLD analysis project Ga0209189, IMG submission 187308) | Freshwater microbial communities from Lake Croche, Canada to study carbon cycling - C_130820_EF_MetaG (SPAdes) (version 3) | ecosystem: Environmental > Aquatic > Freshwater > Lake...
TACCACAAGTTTGAGGAGAATATTCTTCAACTATCTGAAACAAAACTTCTTGATAATTTGCACGAAGAGTGGGTATCTCTAGCATATGATGAGCATGTAAATACTTTAGAAAGATGTATTTGCAATAGAGAAATTGGAAATGTTTATAGATATCTTAATATGAAAACTAAGCGGATGATTAATGTTGGAACAGATTGTGTAAAAAAATTACGATTAAAGAATTGTAGATCAGCAAGATCTATTCTAACAGGATCTATTAGCGGAACACGTGGCAATTATCAACAAATTTGTGATCTTATAAAATATTCTAATGAGAACTGGCTAACTTTCTTAGAATCTATTAAATCTAAGGCAAATTCTGATTGGGATAATCTTATAGGTTTAACTGAAATCAATAAGATTATAGAATTTCTATCTGAAAATGGGGTTGAATGTAATGACTTACATGTAATAGTTAGTAAGATTCAAGAGAGGATTAATCAAAGGAATCAATTAGCAGAGACACATAGAAGATGGACTGAGAATATACATATTCAAGAGCAAATTAAACGTAATGAGGAATACAAGGAGAAAATAAGAAAATTTAGATTAAAACAAGAGGAAGAGTTACGCATACAGAGACTACAGCGTGTAGAAAGAGAGCGTAAGAAACAAGAAGATCTTGAAAAACTACTTGCACAAAATGCAGCAAAAGAAAAGGAGCGTTTATTTCTAGAGAAGAAAGCACAATTTGGAAAAGGTATACGAGAAAAAGTAAGAAATGAAATACCGAGATGTGAAAAATGCAATAGACTACAAAGATGTAGCAATTGTTCCTTTAATATAACAAAAAAAGTAAATCAACTATTAGAAGAAATGATAAATTAATTTACTTACGGTTCTTCCGTGTCTTCCTGTTACCCCCTTTCAGATACGTAGGAGCACTCAGAACCTTACGAGTATTAAATTTCTTAATCTCACTCAACTTCACCTTGTAATCCTTGATTAGGTGCTTGATTACACGCACCACATTATTATGGGTCTTAAGAAGGTCTACCTTTCTTTCGGCATATTTAGGGTCCTTTACCATTTGAAATAAGGCATCGCGCAAATGCATCATTCCATTCACAGTGCTTTGTGCGTAGGAATACTGTAAGTCGGGGTCTTCTACTGCGGCAATACGACCAACATGCTCTAATTCTGACTTTGCCCATTCCATAACTGCGCCAACCGTTGTGTTATACTTGTGCTCCATTCTACTATATTTATATATTTTTATAATATTCAGGAACTTCTTTGATTAAATCTCTACAACCAGATATAGCACCTTGTTGAATTAAATGTTCCTTTCTTTTTTTCGTAAATGATTTCAACCATTTATTTTTTCTACCTTTACAGCCTTTTTGACAATATATATCATCGCAATTTTTCAAAAATGCAGTTTCAAGCAAGTTTGCTAATGATTTTTTATTTGTTTTACGGAGTTGTTTAATTGTCTTATATTTGTATTTTTTATTTAATTTTTTACTAAATTCTAGTTCAACTCGTTCTCTTTCAGGCAGAAAAACTTCTTTACAAAACTTTTTACATGTTTTATTTTTTGGTTTAACTATTTTATGTTCCATTTATTATAGAGTTAGAAAAAAATTGGCGTTTTACTTAAATACACTTTGATAACGATTATCTTTATCCATCTTGGTTCTTTCGCCAAGAAATTCAAAATATCGCTTTGCTAACTGATACTCTTTTGGCTTCTTTTGTTTTAGCACCTCTAAACGAACTTTCATAATCATTGCAACTGCCCAGATTCGTCTATGTGGATATTTCTTTGCCTTGTATAGCTTTTCTAATTTTTCTATGGTATTCTTAACATCGTCAAGTGTTTTATACTGAATTGGTATGGTATCATGTGGATTTTTATCTGTATATACATTAAATGAGGTTTTAGGATTATTTGGATTAAATAAGAAGTGTTTTTTCGTTATAGTTCTCTTTCCACCCTTTTTTCTTGTCTGCAACTTATGTTGTAAATATATATTACGAGTATTAAAGGTTAATGCGGATTTATCGGTCGCATGTAAATCAACAGGAGGTGCTACACCTGCTTTGCGTGCTTCTTCCCATCTTCGTGCACAAAGACACCATTTATTGCCGGATTTTAATCCAGGAAAATCACCTTGTGGAGTTATTAAATCATTTCCTTGTTTTTTAGTAAAGTTTAAGAATTCTTTAGTGACCTTGGCACAAACTACATGCGTCCCGTTATCTCCTTCTGTATTTGTGCAGTAACCATTACGAGTATATCCAGTAACTGGATTTAATGAACATAGTTTAATAGGTTCATTCAATATACTGGTCATCTAAATAGTATTTTTAGAAAAATAAAATGCGCTTAAGCTTAAGCTAAAACCTGGTAAGCATAGAATGCCGCAGCTGCACCTGCGCACTGGGATACAACATACCCAACAAAGTCCATTGTTCCTATAGAACTCTTGAGCAGCATTGCCACAGAGACTGCAGGATTTAAATGTGCACCAGAGACCCCACCTAGTAATAAGATTAATACGGCAAGGGTTGCACCAATGACTAGTGCATTACCGGTTCCAAGAATAGACATTACTAGTAAAAAAGTTCCAAGAAATTCAGCTAACAAGGGAAATCCGTCCATTTTCTTCTATTACTCCACAATCTTTTTTAGCGGCTGCTCCACATCCTCAATTGCCCCCTGAGTGAAGATTCGAGAGCATATATTCATCGTCTCCAACTCCTGAACCAGCAGCTTGTATGCATAGGGAATCTGGATTGACGCGAACTCCGTAGTATTCTGGCATCCCTTGCACATCCAGATATTCGCCTCGGGATTAGCAATCGCCAGGAGACCACATTTCCTGCAGGTATAACACTTGAATCCATCACTACACTCCATAAAGCGCTCCTTTGTGAATTCCATGATACCATGTGCAGCAACACAATCACGCTCCATCTCTCCAAAGCGCAAGCCACCTTCACGCGCCCTGCCTTCGGCAGGCTGTCTCGTGAGCATGACCAGAGGTCCACAGGCTCTACTATGAAGCTTATCTGCTGCACAGTGCCTTAGCCTCTGGTAAAAGCAGGGACCCATGAAGATATTGGTTTCCATCTGCCGTCCCGTATGACCATTATACATGATCTCATTGCCGTAGGGCTCCAGCCCGAGGTCATCACGAAGCACCTTGGCCAAGCCATCAAGTGTCATCTTCTTGTTGAAGGGAGTCCCGTCACCCAAGCAGCCCGTATGACACCCAATCTTCCCTAACAAGGTCTCCATCAGCTGTGCAATAGTCATGCGAGATGGAATACAGTGGGGATTAATGATGATATCGGGAATAATACCCGATGCAGTCTGAGGCATATCCTCAGGCTCCAGAAGCATCCCACATGTTCCCTTCTGTCCATGACGACTTGAGAACTTATCACCAATCTCAGGTGTTCTCAGCTCTCTCATGCGAATCTTCACGAAGGAATAGCCCTCACCATTTCTATTCTTGAAAATCTTGTCAACAAATCCGCTCTCATTGTTTCTCGGTGTTCTGGAAACATCACGGAACTTCTTAGCTCCTGCTGGCAGCACCATGCCAGTTGGCACCCTGAGGGGAACCACCTTGCCAACCAGGATATCATCTGAATTTACGAAGGTATTCTCAGGAATGAAGCCATCTGCAGCCAGCTTTCCGTAATTGCCATTACGAAGCTGCTTGGTCATCTCAGGGTCAGGACGACCAAAGCGCTCCTCCTCACCCGACGATTGGTTCTTCTTCTCCTCATCCTTGTAGGTTCTATAAAAGATAGACTGGAAGAGCCCACGGTCAAGTGCACCCTTGTTAATCATGATGGAATCCTCCTGATTGTAGCCACCATAGGCCATGATGGCCACAATGATATTGCGACCAGAAGGCATTGAGTAGGCACCATAATGCTTACCCATTGTGGGCGACACTAGAGGCAGATTGGGATACATGAGCATATGGGCCAGCGCATCAAAGCGCTCCTGGTAATTCTGGGCAAAGACACCCATCGCCTGCTTACCCATCGCACACTGATATGCATTTCTAGGAGACTGATTATGGTCAGGGAAGGGAATTGTAGAGGCAATGGAGCCTAGAATTACGCAGGGATGAATCTCAGCATGCGAATAGGAATCCGCCTCAGCGGTAGGCATCGAAATGAGGTCACCTGGCTCCATAGCAATCATGGCCTGCTCAGTCTCGCCGGCATCAATATACTCCATCAGATGATGGCCGGCGGGGCTCTGCCACCGAAGAATATCCTCCCAGCACTTGCAAGACTCAATGGATGTGATGAGCTCCTTGCGCTGGGGCTCAGGAGACCTCGCAATATCTAGGATGGCTGGGGCAAAGTAGAGAGGACGAACAAGACGACCTGCCTCAGTGCTCAGCCAGAGCTCCTTGACCGTCGGCTTCCACACAATCGCAATCTGTCTCTGAATAAATCCAGAGCGTTTAGCCACACGTAGCCGAGTCACACATGCAAGTGCAGACTCAGGAGGAAACATGCCAATCCACTTGCCATTGACAAAGATACGGGACCCCTTGAATAAGTCCTCAATAGGAAGCTCACGAATTGGCTGAAACTCAGCCATCTTCTGGATGAAATCCAGGACAACGCCAGTATTGGAGAATTGGGTAATGCAGGCCGTGCTGGCCAGATTCTTCACCACACCAACTGAATGACCCTCTGGTGTCTCATTAGGGCAGATATAGCCCCACTGAGTATTGTGGAGCTTACGAGGTGCAATGAGCTTACCTGCGGTCTTCTCAATTGGCGTGGAAATACGACGCAAATGTGAGAGTGAAGACACATAGTTCAGTCGGCCCAGAACCTGAGAGACACCAATCTTGGGAGGTCCGCCGACCTTGGCAGAGCCAAAATTACCTGTGGACAAGGCGGACTTAAGACCAACCTCTACAATTGTAGACTTAATCACCTTGTAGAGATTGCTCATATTTATAATCTCCTGGAATGAGCCAGTAGCTCTCCATGAGCCACCGTGAATTTCTTTGGCAATCGATGCCTTCATATCCTTGAGCATCTTGACCTGGAAGAAGGTGCGGAACAAGTTGGCCAGGAGGAATCCAGGGGAATCCACACGCTTATTGGGATATGCATCACGGTCATCATTGTTAATCCGCTTATATGCCACCCAGAGAAGTTTACGAGTCATGTGGGCGAGGAAGCATGCCTTCTCATAGGATTCCTCGAGCCCACCGATATGCGGGTATAGCTCATCACGCAGAAGGTCCTCCACGGTAATAGTGCGTGCAGGCTTGCTGGTCCAGACATTCAGATGTCTCTTCATCCAGAGCAGGGCATCCTCCTGTGTGAGCACGGCAGCGGCCTCGCCAATAGATTCCACAATGAGTCCCTCGAATACCTGGTCCTGGTCATTGCCCAGAATCATCTTAACGATTTTTTCATCCTCTAAGACACCCAGAGCACGAAACAGAATAAAGAGAGGAATCTCAGTCTTCATGCGGGGAATGGTTGCACGAAGATACATGATTTGCTGATTCTTGGGGTGATACTGAATTCTCACGGAATTAGACTTGGGCACTTGCTCATTCATGGGGCCAATGGACTTGACCTCGATGACTTCCCACTCCTTGGCAGGATTGCGGTTATTACGGAAAACTACAGGGCGATTCTCTGACATACGCTCCTGTGAAATAATGGTGCGCTCACCGCCGCCGACGATGAAATACCCACCGACATCCTCAGGACACTCGCCGAGGTCCATTGGGTGCACATGCTTCTGCTCCTTCAGAAGGCAGAGTGAACTCCCAACCATTACAGGAATCTTACCCAGATGGGCATTGGGAAAGACGCGTTGATGAGTGGCAGTGCGACCATCCACATTGTCCGTGCGAATCGTAGTGACCTTGATATCCACAGTGAGGGGGGATGCATAGGTCAGGTTACGCAGGCGTGCATCATTGGGAAGCATGGGCAGGACGGCACCATTATTCTCAAAGATGGTGGGCTTGCGGAGTTGGGGCTTCTCGAACTCAATTTGAACCTCGTATTCGTAGCGCACAGCCGCACGCTGCACGGTTGCTGCTGCAACCGCGGCAGCAGTAGCGGCGGCAGTAGCGGCATCCTCGACCTTTTGGCCCATGAGGGCATTTGCGGCTGAGGTGGACAGGCCGGTTGCGGCGGCTAGGACAGACCTGGGACCAGAGAGAGGAATCTCAGGGGAGCCCTTTATAATAACGGGATTTGTGGCTTGCAGAATCTCAGGGACATCGTGGAGAATAAAGTGATTGAAGGATTCGATTTGATGGGAAATAATCTGCTTCTTATCCATCTGCTGGAAGAAGGAGTCAAGGATTTTAGAATGATTTGGAACGGACATCTTGTGTTTATTGTTTTTATTGAGTTAATACTCAATTTTTATAGTTAGGCCTTTGGCTTTTGACCTTTGGCTCGTTTTATTAAGTGTCCTTTATGTCTAAATTAAAGGTAAGATGGATTCTAATGTAAAAAGTCTTACTATTACGGGAACTGCGGCAGAAGATGCCACGCGGTTCCGGCAAAAAGGCTCTAGGAGAAAGAGAGTAAAGGAGCAGGAGCCTCAACCAGAAAAAGAAAAAGAAAAAGACGAACAATTTATTGAACAGGTAAAAAAAATATCCCTGGTAAAAACTACTCCTGTGATTCCTCCAGCTATTCAGTCTGCACAAGTGAAACAAATACAACCACATACACAAACACAAACACAAATACAGCAATCCAATGTAATTCTAAAGCCCTTGAAGCAACCCAGGGTTAAATTACAACCAAAATCTGGTCATACAGCCCCTACCAACGGATTAGATACAACTAGAAAAGCCAGAAGGATTCATTTGTCCGTTGGTAATTTAACTCACCGATTCACTCGTGCAAAGAGACTCAAAGATGACACAGAGAAGAAGCCAATGTCGTCAATTAGAGAGTATTTAGTGGGAAAGGGTGTAATTCAACAGAAATCAAAGGCACCAGAAAAAATGTTAAGGTCAATGTATTCTGATTTTATGTTACTAAAGGATCAAGCCTTATAATAGATAATGGCAGAAGTTTCAGAAGGAACATCGGCACCGCCACCCAAACTAGCAAATCTTAGTGAAAGGATACTAACTGATGATGATTTTCTACAGCTGGCAGGTGTTCCTAATGTAAATATATCAGGTTGCTCTGGATTTACCAATGCCGCCTTTAAACATTTAAAAGGCATTCACACGCTCGACATGAGCTACTGCAAGGGAATTACCGACGCGGCCTTTGAGCATTTAAAAGGCATTCATACGCTGAATATGAGCGCATGCACGGGCATTACGGGCAATGGCTTTAAGCATTTAAAAGGTATTCACACGTTGAATATGAGCAGCTGCAGCCAGATTACAGACGCAGTGTTTGCGCATTTACAAGGTATTCACACGCTAGACATGGGTGACTGCTGGAGAGTCAATGGCACTGGCTTTGTGTATTTAAAAGGCATTCACACGCTGAATATGCCCGTATGCAAGGAAATTACGGACGATGCCCTTGAGCATTTAAAAGGGATTCAGGAGCTGGATATGGCCGGCTGCACCCGCATCACGGACGCTGCCCTTGAGCATTTAAAAGGCATTCGCGTGCTGAACATGAGCCATACTAATATTACGGGCGATGGATTGTCTCTCTTAGGATGTGATATAACAGAATTATATCTACGAGGTTGTAATCAAGAATGTATCTCTAAAGCAACCAAATTGTTTGGTGTAACAGAAGAAGAACCTATAGTAATATGGCACCGAAATTGTGAAGGGTCAAAAGGCGGTAAAAGAAAAAGAAAAACTAGAGGTAAAAAGACTAAGCGTAAAACTCGTAAATTAATAAGGCATTAAGGCATACTCTTGGAATTATCTTCTAATTTTATCTTACTAAAGGTTCTGGCTCTGTAGCCTCTGTAGCCTCTGTAGACTCGCATTCATGGGATTCCATACATTCATTACATACCAACATATCACATTTCTCACACTGGGTCGAATCGGCTGCACACTCTTCACATATTGCATTTCCACAGTCTTCACAGAATCCTAGCTCTCCCTCGTGAATTGCCTCATCGTCCTGACATAAATCACAGGTTGTGTATTTTTTAGAGCAGCCCCATTGAGTATAAGTTCCACAGAGATACCCATCAACCGTTTGCTGTCCACAGCATATGTCATCGCAAATTTCCAACTTACAATTTTCACACTCTAGTGTTGCAGGTTCTCCGCATTGACAGTTAGTTTCAGTAGCCATACTATGTAATAACGAATATATTCAATCAATTTTTAAATGAAGGGCTAAAGCGGACCTACTACATATAAGTATAATGCCCAACATGTATCAGGAATATCTGGAAAATTACAAAGAACAGACAAAGAAATTTGGCCCAAAAGTAGCCATATTTCTCATGGTAGGAAGCTTCTATGAGATGTATGACGTTTTAAATCCAGAGACAGGAACTGGTAACACATCCTTTTCTGAGCTCATTGACCTTTTGGGTCTCAAGGTCTCAGTCAAGAAGGGTGAAGGTCCAGATGGCTTAGATAGGCTCGTTGCAGGAATTCCAGATTCCTCGGTGCATAAATGGGCAGCTAAGCTCACTCAACTCGGTTGGACAGTAGTTCTCGTAGAGCAAGTGAAGAATGTGCAAGGCAAGGTAGTAAAGAGAAATGTAGAGCGTATCCTCACTCCAGGCACTCATATAGAAGCAGCTACCGCTGAGGACCTTTTCATCACCTTTTGTTGTATAGAGCAGCACGAAGCCAAGGAAGCTCCGCATATTTCCATGGCGTCTATTGACCTAACAACAGGTCATCTTCATGTCTTCACTGAAAAAGCCCAAGGCTCAGAAGAAGCCTGGACCTCTAATGAGGCCGTGCAATTCATTGACTTGTATACACCAAGAGAAGTTCTGTGGTCTATTCATGGTTCTAAGCATTTTATGGAATCCATAGAGCAAAAAAAGCTGAAAAATATCTTGGGTTGCTCTGCTGCAGTGACATTTCACAGACGCGATGCCCTGACTTCTGGAGCTTGGACAAAGCCAGAATTCAGGGAGACCTTCTTAAGAGAGGCATGTAGTTTAAAGAGTCTCTTGCCTACCCATGTTGCCTTACATTTGGCGCCTGGCTCTCGTGCAGAGACTGCACTGCTGTCTTTATTAAATTCTCTAAAAGACTTGTGGCCTTCTATGAAGCTGGGGCAACTCATGGTGTATCCATGGATTCCTGGCACCATGTTACGCTTAGGAGAGAATGCCTTATTTCAGTTGCATATGCTTGTTCAGGGGTCAAATTCAAATTCAAACTCAGGGAAAGACGTTCTCAGCCTCGTAGACAAGACTCAGTCACCAATGGGAACCAGGGGTCTCAGGGAGCGCCTCTTAAAACCATCTGCCGACCCTAGTATAATTCGAGCTAATCTGGATGCAGTAGAAGCCTGGACAACAAAAGACGTGGAGCCGATCGTAAAGAGGTTGCGTTCTTTAACCGATATTGACCGTCTCTATAGAAAGATTCAACAGGGCTCTTTGCAAGCCACGGACCTCATAAATCTCGATACTACATTCAAGGCAATGCAATGGATTTCTGTGTCTGAGCCTCAGTGGCAGGAAGAGCAGGAAATTATCGTAAAAATTCGCGACACGGTCTTTACACTATTTAATGCTGAAAAAGTCTATGCGGCATCTGATGATATTTCTCTTTTTCATCATGGTCTAGTTCCAGAGCTTGACCTAGTTGAAACACAGATTCTTGAGCAGAATAAAAAGATAGCGGCATGGATTCAAGCTAGGGCTCTAGAAGCCAATGTGGCTGCTGACGTGTTCAAATTAGAGGAAAGAGAAAGTGGCATAATCGTAAAAGGGCCTCGTGCTGTAATTCAGTGCTTGAATGCATCAGGAAAGCTGCCTTCTACAGTTATAGCAAAGCTAAATAAGACTGGCTCATATCTCGAATCACCAGAGCTTGACCAAATTTCTGTGATTATAGGAAGGCTCAGGGATTCCTTAAAGCGTAGGCAGAGCCTCGCTCTTCTAGAGCATGGAAGTAAATTAGCAGATGACTTATTTTTGCCTTGGACCAAGGTATCTCAATGGATTACTAGTGTGGATGTGAATAGCTCTTTAGCAGTAGTGGCAAAACAATATGGCTATGAGAAGCCTACCATTATAGACTCTAATGAAAGTTCAATTCAGATTCAGGGTCTGAGACATCCTCTTTTAGAAATGCAGGACAGAAAGATTCCCTATGTTCAGCACAATGTGGGTCTTGGTTCTGCTCAAGGGCAGCAAGGTTGGCTACTTTATGGTCTGAATGCCTCAGGGAAATCGAGTCTTATGCGAGCCGTTGGACTTGCCGTTCTCCTAGCTCAGGGTGGCTCATTCGTTCCCTGCAGTGGGATGACTCTAGCACCTTTTGCAAGTCTACATACCAGAATCATAAATACCGACAATCTGTGGATGGGACTCTCCTCTTTTGCGGTAGAAATGTCTGAGATGCGTGAAATTTTCAGAGAAGCTGGACCCCGCTCTTTAGTCCTGGGAGATGAGTTGTGCTCTGGAACTGAAACAACTTCTGCAACTGCCTTGGTTGCCGCTGGACTCAAGGGTTTATTAAAAAGAGGTGCACGATTTCTCTTTGCCACACATCTTCATGGACTCTCAAGTATTCCAGAAGTTATTCAAGATTTACGACTCAAGATTTGGCATCTTCATGTGGAATATGATAAATTGAAGGACAAGTTAGTGTATCATAGAACTCTGAGAGAGGGTTCTGGCTCATCACTTTATGGACTAGAAGTTGCAAAGGCTATGAGAATTCCGGATGATATTTTGGAAGATGCAATTCTTTTTCGGAAACGGTTGGCAGGGGAGGCAGAGCTTTCTGAATCTGTTGGCTCCTCTTGGAATTCTGGAATTATAAAATACAAATGTGATTCTTGTAATAAAACGGATTTTTCAACTCTTGAGGTTCATCATATCATGGAGCGTAATAAAGCAAATAATTCAGGTCATCTAGCCGATAATTCTAATGTGCATTCTCAGGCAAATTTAGTGGTTGTCTGTGACAAATGCCATGATGCGATTCATGGGGGTACCTTAGCCATAGGACCAATGGTGCAGACATCAGATGGAATGGAGCGGTCAGTGACTACAGTCACAAGCAGCTCTATAAAATCAAAATGGTCAGATGAACAACTAAAGGAAATTCATGATGCGGTTGCACGATTTCCTAAATTGTCAATGGCAAATCTTTCAAGATATCTTTTGAATCAGCATAATATTCAAATTAGTGGTCCAACCTTGAAGAAGATGATTAATTAGGGCCCGGTGGAGCCAGGAAGTCCCTTTAGACCCTGGGGCCCTTGGGGCCCGGCAGGTCCAACGGGGCCAGCAGGGCCAGCAGGGCCATCAGGGCCAGCAGGGCCAGCAGGGCCAGCAGTTCCAGCAGGTCCAGCAGGTCCAGCAGGACCAGCAGGGCCAGCAGGGCCAGCAGTTCCATCAGCTCCCGGAGGGCCAGCAGGTCCAGAAGAGCCAGTAGGACCAGGGGGGCCAGGAGGACCTGCAGAACCACTCGACTTCTGTAGGGTTGTAATTACAAATTCAAGGTCGCCAAGTTTCTTCTCGAGCTCAGTAATCTTGGTAGTCAGACGTTCAATCCCGCCACGAGCCTGGTTATTACGATTATAGGAACCACTAGAAAATAGCACAGAAGACATCTCTGTCTTTGAGGTAAGGAACTCTTATAATGAA
>Ga0209189_1002891_pt1 | contig 11783 bp, 19 predicted proteins | sample C_130820_EF_Meta_FD_187308 | JGI IMG/M metagenome (GOLD analysis project Ga0209189, IMG submission 187308) | Freshwater microbial communities from Lake Croche, Canada to study carbon cycling - C_130820_EF_MetaG (SPAdes) (version 3) | ecosystem: Environmental > Aquatic > Freshwater > Lake...
GCACTGAATCTTCGGCTGTGTCATAACTTTCATCCCAGATACCTTCAAATGTACGGAACCCATAACTGCGCAAGTATTCTAAACTGCCCTGAGTACCCACAATCACAAAAGGCATGCCCAAGGCAATGGGTTTGAATGTCTTTTCTGTCAAATGATGTCTACGTCCTGTGGCCACAGTTTCTGTAATAAGATACAGCAAACTTTCTGCTGATTCATCAAATAAACTCAGCCAACATGAATGCATGGGGTGATCAGTTTCCCCCTCAAAATTAATGGGCAACGCTTGTTGAGCAAATACAGACTCAATGTCAGGATATTTGGTCGCCAATGGCCGAACAGCATCCAGTATGCTGATATTCTCTGCAGGGCACACACTAGGACAACTGATATGATTGTTCAACAGTTGATTCTTGAATATGTGATACAGCACTTCTAGTCTGTGCTGTCGCTCACCTGCCACAATACGATTGGGTGCAATAAATGTTCGAGTTATGGTACGTTCAGCAAACGGTGCAATTAGAAAAGTCTTATCATATCCACGATACCAATCCAATGCGGCCCAGCCATGAAAGAAATAGTATAAAGATTTCCATCGATATTTCTCACACACGGTTTCGACATTTTCACTGTCACGCTCGCTGGTCACAATGTATCCGGGTGCAACAAAGCCAGGAGGTCTTGGACGCTTGCCTGCTGATTTATACCTACCATTATGTCGTTCCCAATAGTACTCAGAATATAAATCTTCGTTTAGTGTAACAACCTGCTCGAAAGTGGGCTGGTGTCTGCTCAAATGAATAGGCTCTTGGTCGAAAAAGAATATATAATTGTGTTCGTGATAATCGTCTCTACCATAGTTCATCAGGCTGTCCGGATCGCTTCGACCAAATGGTTCACAAAACCATTCTCTAAACCCTGGAAGATTTTTTCTAAGCCAGGGCCAGAATGTGTTGTTATAAAGTTCATCTATTCTAATCATGTTTGACGTATTCTATTCGGAAAAAAAACCCAATTTGTTTGTGCATGAGCGTGAGGCTGAATCAATTGAACATGCACAGAGTCTTTGCAATACACGTTTCTTTTGGTGGGTATCATACTTATGTGACTATTCTGACTGGGATTGGCTTTGGGAGCCGGTACCGTGGCAAGCCGCGCAACGTCATGCTTGGCCAAGTCAATGGCAAAAAGATTCAGGTACATATCTAGTGCCTAGATCGGGCTATACTGACACAAACTATCACCACACACCCAGTATTGTACGAGTTGGCAGTGATCTTGTCAACTGGCACATGCCCAACGGTATTGAATCATTTGATACCACCTGGCATCCGGATCCAACAGACCCACCTTACATATATCAATTTGGCACACAACACCAACGCACAGGAGGTCCGCAGTATCATGTGCCCGGCGCCACAGATATCAAGTTTGCAGATCAGTTGCGTGTGATAACCAGTAGAGTGGCCACAGCCATATACGAAATTGATCACCTGGACGGCGCCGCAGGGCAGATACCCAACACCACTCGACGTGTGCGTTACTTTGACAACTATCGAGACACCTTGATACGCCTGGCTCGGAGCATAGGTCCTGAGCATGAGTTTGTATGGATATGTAGTTCAATTTGTGATTACAGCAACTTTGACTTCTCGTGGCACCCTGAACAATGGCAAGCCGCGATGTTGCATGTGTTTGCGTCAGATGGTGAAAAGTTTGGAGACACATTCTTCATGCATGTGCCTACATTTGCTCGCCGTGCAGAGCAGGTGGCTTTGTTGGAATGGTACGACTGTAACTTTGTTGCAACCAGTATACCACGTAGACCCATGCCGGTTATTGTGCATGATCTTGACAGTCAAGCAGATGCAGTTCGCACACTAGATTGGGCAGGACCTGTGGCCTTGTTTACCAACACTGACTATGCGTCGGGCAACTTGGTCACAGTACCACTATGGAGGGAAAACGTCAAGACTATTGTGCCGCTGAGTGCAGGTGCTACCAGTGTGATTGTTCCTCGTACAGCAGTTCCTTACATCAAGACGCAGTTATACGATTATGCCTACATAGACCGAACACATCGCATGCTCAAGGATGAACCCCTAGACATTGTGTTTATTGACAATGGCGAACGTGATGCCGACAGTAACTTTACACACCTTAATAGTGTAACATACAATTTAGAAAATAGACTACATCGAAGTTCTGGCGTGACGGGTCGTGTGGCTGCCTATCACTCAGCGGCCCTACTCAGCACCACACCTTGGTTCTTTGCTGTGTTTGCCAAACTGCAAGTGAATCAACACTTTGACTGGTCCTGGCAACCCGATCGCATGCAACAGGCCAAGCATTATATCTTTCATGCCAGAAACACCATTAATGACTTGGAATATGGTCATCAAGGCATGATTGCTTACAACAAAAAACTAGTGTTGGAGAACACAGGTGCTGGACTAGATTTTACACTGGATCAGCCACACGAAGTTGTGCCTATGTTATCAGGTGACGCTATATATTATACCTCAAACTGGGTTGCCTGGCGCACAGCATTTAGAGAATGTTTAAAATTGCGGGCCAGTTTACCTGATGTGGAAAATGAATACAGATTAAAACAGTGGCTCGAGGTAGACCGTGATGCAGGCCAGTGGAGTTCAAAAGGTGCGGCGGATGCTGTGGAGTACTACGAACAAGTTGGTGGAGATTTTGAAGCACTCCGGAAGAGTTATGAGTGGGACTGGCTGGCCACGTATGCCTTGGTCAAACGATCTCTAACAACTGATCGATGATGTATTCTACTTCAAGGTCTGTAAGTTCAGGATAGATAGGCAAACTCAGACAGCGTCGACTTAGAGCGGATGCTGGACTTAGCAATCCGCCGGGATTGTCCAGGTGCTGATAAGCAGGCAATTCATGCAAGGGTTCAGCATAGTGAACTTTGGTTTCAATTTTGCATGTAGCAAGATTACGTTGCACCGTGTCTCTGTTGTCCACTTCAATCACAAACTTGTGATAGCAATGAGTTGAGAAGTTGCTGTCGTCAATTAAGGAACGTACATTGCGCTTCTTTAATTGCTCAATCCAGTGTGCCGCAATCTCAGCCCTACGTTTCTGCCAGGCGTCAATATAACGAGTCTTGATCATCATTTGAGCACAGTCCGTCTCACTCATTCTTGAGTTTGTGCCAGTTTCGGCATGGCGTGTGTGCTTGCCATTGTTCGCCCAGTTTCTTGCATAGTCTAATAATTTACGATCGTTACTGACCACAGCGCCACCATTGCCATAGTTGGCCAAGTTCTTGGTAGGATCAAAACTGATAGCAGTAGAATCACCTTGTCTCTTACACCCATCGCTTAACCAGTGTTGGGCCGCATCTTCGATCAGGACGGCTCGACTTTGAACTGGCCGCATGTCACGCAAGGCTGCACCATACAAGCCCACAGCACACACAGCATGATAGTGTGTGTCCAAGTCATTGATCATCTTTTTCACGTCAAGTTGACCGTAGTAGTCAGTATCCCCAATTATGACTTGCCAACCTGCACGTAAAAAAGCATTGGCTGTGGCTGGATAAGTCAGCGCAGGAACAATCACTGCGGGAGATATGAGATTACCTAATTCATGCGCAGTTGGATCAAGATAGTAACTGGCCAGGATCTCCAGTGCTTGTGTGCCTGAGTGGCAGGTCACAGCATAACTCATATGATTCTTTCGAGCCAACCAGTTTTCAAACTCAGCAGTGTAGTTACCCGCCATGAGAACACCTGAACGTAAAACTTCATCAGTCACATCCAGTATTTCTGTACGGAGGGTATTATACTGCTTTTTTAGACCAGTAAACGGAATTGTCAAGCCAGTTGTAGTAATTTTCAAATCCTTGTTCAACGTCTACCTTGGGATCATATCCAAGTATGGTTCTTGCACGATCAATATTTAATGCACCACGACTTGGGAAGTCTGCATCCCGGTCACGACATTCAATGGTGCCTCGGCCCACAATCTTCACAATCATTTCTGCGGCTTCTAGCAAACTGACACTGTGTGATCGGGTAATGTTGAATGTTTTGTTGGCACTCATGATACGTGTGCCTGCCGCAACAATACCATCTGCCGCATCATCTACGTAGGTAAAGTCCAGGGTCTCTCCTGCACCGTTGACTTGCAGTGTGTCTCCTCGCATGGCAGCCAGCATGAACTTTGCCACCACTCGGTCTTCGACGTCCAAGGGCCCATACACAGCACTGGGACGAACGACACAGTAATCAAAACAACCACGGCGATGATAATCTTTAACAAGGTCTTCTCCTGCAAGTTTCATAATTCCATACTGACCAATAGGACGGCAATCACAGTCCTCTAATACTTGATCTTCAAAGTCACCGTACACCATGCTACTGGATATGTACACCACACGCTCTACACCGTGCTTTTTGGCACTCTCGCAAACGTTGATCAAACCTTCCATCATGACTCTGGCACCCCAGGCAGGGTTGGCATTCACAACTTTCTGTCGTGGAAATGACGCCATGTGTATGATTACATCGGGCTTGTGATTTTCTACTGCACGATCAAATGCCCACGCATCTGATACATCAGTGCGATATATGTCCTGTGTTTTGATCTTCTTGCGTCGCTCATCCAACAAGTACTCGAGTTCGTCTTGTGGGATGATACCGTAGTTGGTCATGATGTCCACAATCACAACTTCGTGTTCTTTATCTTCTAACCGCTGTACTACGTTGTGGCCGATTAGACCCATGCCACCTGTTACTAAAAATTTACTCATTTATTATTTCCCCATTTGAGTTGCCAAAAAGTTTCGTTTTGTTCGCTGAGTCTGGCCACAATACGGTACAAGTGCCCGTAACTGTGATGATCTATACCGCGAGTCCAGTAAGGTTTGTCCTCAGCATTTTCCATTATAAATCGACCAGCATCTGATTCTTGCCATTTCCAAATAGGCTCTGCTACAAACAAGTCTGGATCTTCTACATCGCCCATGCGGATTTCATGCACACATACGTCGCGAAAACGTACTGCCCGATTGTTGATGATTTTGACTTGTTCAGGTTGCCAATGCTCTGCTTGCTCTTTGTGTGTAATTGCCATACATTGAGTATAGCAGGTGTGTTAGTTTTTTGCAACCAAGTCGGTGGCCAGTGGGAAGATTGCGGCGATAGCCTCTGCACAAGCAAGAGCCACTGCTTGATGTTCTAGTTGTGTGCCATTACCACTTCTTAACTCGACAAAATGAATCCATGATCGTAATGTACCATTCATGTACAAACGACTTTGGATCAGGCCTTCGGGTAGCACAGCACGTGCCTGTTCTTTGGCAATGCCGTTCTTGATAGCCCATTCGTACTCACGTTTGGCTGCGTAGATAACTCGTTGTTGCGCACGATACCACTCGTTCTCCAACAAGTGGTCCGCATGCTCTATACTGTTCTGTCGATTTTGTGGGTCTTGGAGTCGTCCACTGCGGGTAACAAACTTAAGATCTTTTGTCGGGTCAGCATATCGTTGAGAGAACTCTTGGAAACTGAAACTTCTGTGTCTAAGGATTTGCCGTGCAATATCTCGTGTTGTCGTAATTTCCATGCAAGCACTGACCATTTCGAGTGGGCTCCAGTGTTGGTGTTGGACGAGGTAACGGATGAGTCGTTCGCTGGTTTCATTGTTGAATTGGTTTGAAGGGTTTGAGACTCTAGCGCAATAGGCAATGAGTTCTTGGGCGTCTGATATGCCAAGATCTGTGAATTCAGATGTTGGTTGTGAATACGAGACAAGTCGGACATTCATAGATCTTTTAAAAGTTTATCAGTTTCGGGCTGAACAAGTTTGGCAACCTCAGTGACATCGACCACAAAGTCAATGTCACGAACTGTGTCTCCAAGTTCAGTTAGTGTACGGGTCAAGATAGTTTCAACTTCTTCTAGATCAAGACCCTGTCGTCTTAGTGCGGCCAGATTAATTGTTTTTTGACGGCGATCATCTAGTTTAATTACAACTTTTTTGATGCATTCAAGTGGGACTTCTGTTTTATTGACTTCTTCAATAATGTGTTCCCACTGTTGAATGAACTCATCACTGAACGGCATCGGCAGTCACTACCTTGGATTTAGGAGGACGACCTTTTTTTGGTGCCGTGGGGGCGACTGACTCTGCAACAGGTGTAACATACTCTTTTGCATTGACACTGGGATTCAACCCCTGTGCTTGTTTCTTCATTCTAGCCGCTTCGGCAATCATGCCTTTGGCTTCGATTTCCATACGTTTGGCCTGTGCCAACATATTGGCCGCAAGAGTCTTGTCATCTAATGCGCCGTCAACGGATTGCAATGGTGGCACATAAGGTGTGGCTGTGTCTTGTGCCTTGCGTTCTTCTCTACGTTTGAATTCTGCTTCGGCCTTGCGCTTTTGCGCAGGATCAACCATGCCGGCGCTGGCATCAAGTTCTTGCAGTCGCTTGAGTGCCTCTCCGCCCTGTTCCATTTCGCGGATGATTTTATTCATCTCGTCTAACTTCACACTGCTTTGTGCGCTGGGAGTTACAATCACTTGATTGGTAGAAATCTTCTTGATCATACCTTCACGATGCAGGGCCTCCAGTTGTGGACGACCGTCTGGCAACAAGTTGCGGTGCAACACTTCTGACAAGTTGGTTGCAGCCTGTCCCGGGGCACTTTCCAGCGTGGCCATGATGCTGTTATGAATGTGTGTGGGCATGGTTTCTGGATATACCACAAGGCACATGTGCTCCTCGCCAGGTACTTCTCTGTAGAGAATAGCAACCTTGCGGTCACCGTGTCGTCCTATATGTTTAAGCATTTTGATCTCCTTGTGGTGGTTCTGCTTGTTCTGCTTCTTGGGCTTTTTGTTGTGCTACAACAGCGTCCAGGAAGGCGGAAAGTTTGTCGTATGCATCTCCAACCGCTTTCATTTCTGCGGCTCGGAACGCACCGCGAGTACATGCGGCATCGATGATTTGTTTGAGACTCGCCAAATCGGCAATAGTAAGTTGTGTATTTTCCATATAGATATTTAACGACTAAATGTCAGAAGTTTTTATTTTTTACACGATTTTGGGCAAATTGCTCAGGCCCAACTGCTGTCTTATGTGTGCTACAGGTATGTACAGATTGGTCAAGTGTGGCATGCGAAGTCTCAAGATTTGTTGGTGCTTGTTTTTTATGGCATGCAAATGTTCAAATCCATTCATCTTGAATCGACGTTTCATGTTGGGCCACTGTTGATGTAACACTAGAATTTTTTCAGGACTGAATCCCATGGCGTTGGACACAAAATAACCAGCATCTTGACAAACCACTTTGAGTACAGGACTGTCCAAATAGGCTGCCAGCAGTTCTGGTGTGCATTCAAAGAAACTGGGATAATGCTGATTGCCATGATTGCTGTTCCAATGATGACTCATCAAATGTCCCGGATCATATCGCACCACTGGAATATTTTCGTGGCAGGTGATGGGCTCTTCACGTCCGCCCATGATCAAACTGTAGCCTTGAGCATCGGCTTGTTCCATCAACCAAAGTTGCAAGTATCTAAAAACTTCGTGACTTTGATATCCTTGTGTGACATAAGATCTTGTGCCGTGTGCCATGAAGTCTAGTATGTCAACATCCAGCACAATAGGTGCAATGTCATGTTGGGAACAAAAATCAAAAGCACAAGATATATCTGCAGAATTATAATCATCGCAGAATTTCATGATGAAAACAGCAAAAGGTATCTGTTGTTCCAACAAACTACGACAAATAACTTCACTGTCGATGCCGCCACTGAATGCCACTGCCAAGGGCCTTGTGCTGGTCTCAGCAATCAGTTGCAGAGTAGTATCGACTTCTTGTTTTAGTGCGCCTGGCTGTCTAGAAATTGATTTGAAACTGACATTAAATGCACCTAGAGTGTAGTTGATTGCCAGCATCAATTAACCATGCAAGAATTCGTTTAGGCGATGTACTGCTTCGTCAAAGTCCACTGCCCAAACTCGTGCTTCTAATATGCTACCTGTAATTTGCATATCAAATGGTATGACTCCCTGAAAACGGAAGTCATCGGGAAGTTCGGTAGTAACTGTAAATTCCTGTAAGTTTTTTGCCCTAAAGATTAAGTTAGTGGCCATGTCGACTGAGTTCATTTGTACTCCTTAATGTCCTTGTGCTTGACAATGATAAAGTTATATATGCGATTGTCAAACCGGATAGGTAAATCTAGGTGTACTGTGATCTCAGGACCGTCCCGGTGGTTGAGTAAACGATCGTTGCCAACTGTGCCCACAAACGGGATTCGGTTCCACTTACCTGTAACTCGATCGCCTATGTCGTATACATGTTTGTAACCGATACGGTCGAAGTAATCAGTTTGGTTGCCCATGCTGTCCAATTTTTTTGCCCGAAAGCAACAAGTTTGCCACTGAAACAAACAGGCTCAAACAGCCATAAGTCATATCACCCCGAGCAAAGTAATCTGCGGCGGTCATTAATGCAATACCTGACACAAAGCCAGAAATAACATCTTGGTGTTTTACCATCCAGTTATAAAATTTCATACTAAATCCTTAAACATTTTTTTACGTCCGGCTTCACCAATGTGATAGTCGAACAATTCCCTTGTGCGTTGCAACATAGCACAAGCCATCATCAATTGATCCTCACGATCATCACACATGAGGATCTGTTGCTCAACAGGTGCCATGAGTTCCCTCATGCGCTGTTCTATCTCGCTCATATCTTTCTTTCGTGAACCATTGATTCAAATGTGTTCCACAAGCGATCAAATTTACGCTCATAATATTGGGCTAGAGCCGCAAACTCCTCAGATGTGGCACTCTCGGCCACATATGATTTGATGTCGTCAGTGATGTTCCAGCACTGTAAAATTTCTTGCTCAAGATCAAAACGATCTTTTGTTTTCTCAATCATTTCAATTTCCATTGGGGTTTCTCCATTCCTTCCGAACTAGTCGGGCTTCTTCAACAATCCTTTTGCCTAAAGTCCATATAGGGTGCCAAAAGTATCCTAGTACAAACCCATAAGCAAACGGTGTTAATGCCTGTAAAAAGTCGTTCATAGTTCAACTCCAAAATGTTCTTTGATCCATCGACCCCAAGGAATACCTCTACAGTAAATGGTTTGCCGATCAGCCTCCGCGGCACATTCCTGAACAATCAACTGGGCGAACTTTTCTATATCAAAGTGTTCGTCAATCATAAACGTTCTGTCGGCATACACTTGGTTCCAAGCGCCGCACTCACGTGCAAATTTTTCTATGCGTTCATTCATACATGACCTTTGACATTTGCTATACTGGTGCTAACACATGTACCTTCAAATATATTAATTTTTCCTTGGCCTGCTTTTGCTACCATGTCTTGCATGTATTTTTTCTGCTCATCTATAGATTGCATACATTTGACCTTTGATGTATAGTGAACATGTGGTGCCATAAATTCACAGTTGGTATTGATGCAAATCCATATTACGGGAATAAAAATATCAATCATTACTCAGCCTCGTCGTAGTAAGCAAACTGACCCCAGGGTGGCACAATAGTTGTGGTGCCATGCAAGATCCAAACTGTATCTGCATAGTTCTCATCACCCCACGAACCAAATGGCAAGCCGTCTGTGAACACAACCAGTCGCTTGGGTTCAATTTCGTTGTCTTTCAAGTATTTAAAGATACAATCAAAGTCGGTACCACCACCACCTGACACTTCGTAGTCACAGATGTCATCCAGGTTGTCCGAGTCGTATTGTGCAGGATTGTATGCATCAGTATCAAAAGTGATAACGTGAATGCGATATGCCGGGAACGAATCCATGATGCCTTGAATCTCACCCAGGAAGTCTTTCAACATCTTTTCTGAGATCGAGCCTGACGCATCTAGTGCAACAGCAATATCAATCATGGGATCCAGTTTCATGCCTGGCATCACAGCATCCATGTGCCAACCTTTGCGGCTGGCTCGCATCCAGGTATAATCACTCTTGATAGTTGACTCCAATTGCATACGCAACAATTCGCGCCAGTTCATCTTGGGCTCGGTCATGTCTTGTATGAGACGCTTGACACCTGCTGGGATATTGCCTGCACCATCCACTGTGGCAGCCGCCGCCAACATGGCTTCTTTGATCTCGTCTTTAATGGCCTGACGTTCTTCGGGTGTCAACTTGGGACGACCTTTGCCGTCTTTCTCGTCACCGGAGCCATCACCGTCGTTGTCACCATCCATGTGCTCGTCGATCATTTTGTCCAGCAAATCTGACAAATTAATTTTGTCTGCTTTTTCGTACAACTGATCATAGATCTCTTCTGAACTGAGTCCGTCATACTTGCGATCGAACAGGCAAGGCACTGACGTAATCATGTCACCTACCTTGTGCTTGACCAAGTCGCCATTTACAGCAAAGTCGTTGGCAATGTTCCACAACTGTGGATCACGACTGCCTCTACGTCCAAAGTGATCATAAACACAATGCAGGACCTCGTGTCCAAACAAGAATTCAATCTCTTTGGGCTTGAGCATTTTGATAAATCGGGTATTGTAGTAGAAGTTTCTGCCGTCTGTTGCGGCAGTGGCACACCACTCATCGGCATTGACCAGTTTCAAACGAGTAGCAAGATTACCAAAGAAACTTGCCTTTAATAGCAAACCCACACGAGCAGTGATCAATTGTTCACGCACAATTTTGTCGAGTTTGGTGTCCATGGGTCCAATAAGATCTTTGAACTTGTCAGACTCTTTTTTGTTGGTAGTAGTAGCAGTAGTCACGGGCTGGTCCTTTTGTTGCTTGTATGCTATATTATAGCAAATCCTGGATTATTAGTCAAGTAATACTTGAGTACTACTTTTTGATAGACAGAAAAACGCCACTGGATCTTGCAATAGTTTTGCCATTGCAGAGCAAGCGGCACTCGACATTCAAAACCTGTCCTTTGGATTTTATTATATTGACGTCAGTTTCAACCCAGTCGTCAATATTTGCAGATCCAATAAAGTCCATGCTCATGCTTGTGGTCACCACAGTCAGGGCAGGATCTATATTCAACACCAGGGACTTGGCCATGGCATAGTCGCACATGGAGGCAAGTATTCCTCCGTGAGCCACGGGAATTTTTGGCCTCACATGATTTTGTGCAATCTTGATTTTGATGTTGTAAACTGAATCTTTTTTGACCCAGATTGGTCCAATGGCATCCAAAAATAGATTGCCAGATTCTTCAAGTTGATACATGTCAGACATTTAGATATTTAAGTTGAAACCATGATCAGATTCTTTTTTATGGTGATACGGGATGGCATAGCAAAAACCAACTGAGTGTTTTGTCGTTGTCAACATAGATTCGATAGTCACCATACTTGACAGCATACGCCCATGTGGGATTGATGTCATCGGGTTGAGGTGCCTGCTGATTGTGACGTAGAGTGTGCAACATCCGGGCTCGAGTCTCCACGTCCTGGCTCCAACCAAAGTTCTGGTTAAACCAACGTCGGCAACGATCAAAGTCCAACACGCCAGTGCCTATGTTTATACGACTGGAGAATGCCACAAGATAGTCATAACCATGCCGGCTATACCTGTTGTCCATTTTGGTGACTTTGTATTTCATATAGAAAGGAGGGTAGTGTGACACAGCCCTGTGTATTAGATCACCACCCTCCTAAAACTTAGGCGGATGCCTGCAAGATGTACTTGCCGTAACGCTGGTGGAACTCGTCGAAGTTTTTCAACTTGGTTGGGAGGAAGGGCAAGTCGTATGTGGTCA
>Ga0209189_1002893_pt1 | contig 11778 bp, 8 predicted proteins | sample C_130820_EF_Meta_FD_187308 | JGI IMG/M metagenome (GOLD analysis project Ga0209189, IMG submission 187308) | Freshwater microbial communities from Lake Croche, Canada to study carbon cycling - C_130820_EF_MetaG (SPAdes) (version 3) | ecosystem: Environmental > Aquatic > Freshwater > Lake | place...
CCGAACCTTAAGGGAATTGACATTCCATGCCGCAATGCGGATTGAATCAGTCATCAATCCCCAGTTCCTGCAATTTACGTGTAATCGTATTGCGGCCAATACCAAGACGTTGCGCTGCCTCAACTCTACGACCACGCGTCACTTCTAGTGCTGCTTGCAATACTGCCTTTTCAAAGCGTGCGCACAATGCGTCGTACACCTCTGTATCACCATCTTGCAACATCTTGACTGCCAAACGTCCAAGTCCGCTCTCCCAATCCCCTACAGCTACTTTGGCAATTGCCGGAATGGCTGTGGAAGACTCACCATGCAAGATCACAGGCTGCTCCCCAGCTTCAGCCATGATGTCTGCTGGCAGATCGCTAACACCAATAATATTGGCTGGCGTCATCACAGTAAGCCAATGGCATAAATTTTCTAATTGACGAACATTCCCAGGAAACGGCATTGAAGCAATTTCTTTCAGAACCTCATCTGACAGTTTTTTAGGTTCGACACCCAACGATTTGGCACAGGTGAGCATGAAGTGTCTCGCCAACATAGGAATATCTTCGCTACGCTCACGCAAAGATGGCGTTCTCAAGCGAATGACATTTAAGCGATGTAACAAATCTTCACGGAAGAAACCAGCAGCGACGCGGGTATCGAGATTCTGATGGGTGGAAGCAATGATCCGTACGTTCACCTTAATCGGATCTTGACCACCAATGCGATAGAAGTGGCCATCAGACAGGACTCGCAAAAGTCGAGTTTGCAGATCAAATGGCAGGTCACCAATTTCACCTAAGAATAGCGTGCCACCATCCGCCTGTTCAAAACGGCCACGACGCAAAGTCTGCGCACCAGGAAAAGCGCCACGTTCATGACCGAATAATTCAGATTCCAACAAATCCTTAGGAACTGCTGAGGTGCTTAGGGAAACAAATGGACCTTTCGCTCTTGGACTGTGTTTATGTAAAGCATGAGCCACGAGTTCTTTACCCGTCCCAGACTCACCAGTAATCAGAACAGTGGCATGGGATTGAGCCAATCGTCCAATCGCACGGAAGATCTCTTGCATAGCGGGAGCTTGACCGATGATTTCAGTTGCTTCTTGCCGCCAAGCAGTCAAATCTTTTGTGCCTGCTTCATTGCGGGTGCCCTGCTCTACAGCGCGCCGAATTAATTCAACAGCTTTTTCTATGTCAAAGGGCTTGGTGAGGTACTCAAATGCGCCGCCCTGAAATGATGACACTGCAGAGTCCAAATCTGAATAGGCAGTCATGATGATGACTGGCAAATTTGGATGGCTAGTTTTGACGTTCTGTAATAAATCCAAGCCATTGCCGCGCGGCATACGGATATCCGAGATTAAGACCTGGGGTGAATCTTTTTCGAGAGCGTTCAGCACATCATTGGGGTTTGAAAAGCTCTTGTGTGGGATATTTTCACGAGCCAAAGCTTTTTCTAATACCCAACGAATAGATTGATCATCATCGACGATCCAAATTGGTTTCATGATGCCTTCTCCTGACTGCGATATGGAATTTGTATATGGAAATCGGTACGTCCAGGGCTGCTCTCACAAGCAATAAAGCCCCGGTGCTGCTGCACAAAGGTTTGTGCCAAGGTGAGACCTAGGCCACTGCCCCCTTCTCGCCCAGATACGAGCGGGAAGAAGATACGTTCAATAATTTCTATTGGAATACCTGGGCCGTTATCAATCACGTGCAAATCCATTGCCAACTTATAGCGGTGCTTGGCAATCGTGACAGAGCGTGCAACGCGGGTATTCAATTCAATCTGCGCAACACCTGCCTGAATCTCTTCAGAAAGCGCTTGCGCAGCGTTATGCACAATATTTAAGACTGCTTGTATTAGTTGCTCACGGTCTCCCATAATGTCTGGAAGACTAGTGTCGTAATTGCGAATGATCTTTAAGCCTTTTGGAAACTCTGCCAACACAAGACTACGCACACGCTCCAGTGCTTCATGCACATTGAATGCTTCCATCACGTGGGCTTTGCGGTGTGGTGCCAAGAGTCGATCAACTAAGGTCTGTAAGCGATCAGATTCTTTAATGATGACTTGGGTGTACTCACGCAAACCCTTTTCAGGCAACTCAAACTCCAAGAGTTGAGCCGCACCCCGAATTCCACCTAAAGGGTTTTTAATCTCATGAGCAAGATTGCGCATCAGCTGCTTATTGGCTTCCACCTGCTGGGTGACACGCTCATCGCGCTCACTACGCAATTGCTGATCAATTGGGAACCATTCCATCATGATGAGCTCAGGATCCTCAAGTGCAGCGATCACTACATGAGCTGGAATTGATTCTTGATGAATGCTGCCTGGCAAAGAATGGAGAACCATTTCTTGCCGCTGCACTAAGACGTGACCTGCCTTCACCTCTGTAATCATGTCACTCAAGGCGGTGTTGTCACCAAATAAAGCATGCACAGGCTGGCCCTCAAGTGATTTACGGGAAACATCCAGCGCTGACTCCGCAGCTGGATTCACATAAATCAACTGTTGGCTCTGAGCCTCAAATACCACGATGGCATTGGGCATCTGATCAAGCAATGTCGGAAAAAAAGGAGCAGCCGTGGCTGCTCCCTTGAACGAATTGCGCAACAGACCTGCGCTCAAGTTCTCTCCTTCGCTTACAGGGAGTAGTACATATCAAATTCGATTGGATGAGTAGTCATACGGAAACGTGTGACATCTTCCATCTTCAAATTGATATAGGCATCAATCATTGACTCTGTAAATACACCGCCACGAGTCAAGAACTCATGATCCTTCTCCAAAGCAGCCAATGCCTCTTCCAAACTTGCACAAACCGTTGGAATCTTTGCATCTTCTTCTGGTGGCAAGTCATACAAGTTCTTGTCAGCAGCTTCGCCTGGATGAATCTTGTTCTGAACGCCATCCAAACCAGCCATCAACAAGGCAGAGAACGCCAAGTATGGGTTAGCCAATGGATCTGGGAAACGGGTTTCGATACGACGACCCTTAGGGCTAGAAACGTGTGGAATACGTATAGAAGCAGAACGGTTGCGAGCAGAGTAGGCCAACTTCACTGGAGCCTCAAAACCTGGAACCAAACGCTTATATGAGTTAGTACCTGGGTTAGTAATCGCGTTCAATGCTTTAGCATGCTTAATGATGCCGCCGATGTAGTACAGAGCAAACTCTGACAAACCAGCATAACCATTACCAGCAAACAAGTTCTCACCGTTCTTCCAAACGGATTGGTGAACGTGCATACCAGAACCGTTATCGCCAACTACTGGCTTAGGCATAAAGGTTGCAGTCTTGCCATAAGCATGAGCAACGTTTTGAATTACATATTTCTGCCAGATGGTCCAGTCAGCGCGTTGTACCAATGTGCTGAACTTAGTACCCAATTCGTTTTGGCCTTGGCCAGCAACTTCATGGTGATGCACTTCTACTGGAATGCCCAATGATTCGAGAATCAAGCACATTTCAGAACGCATATCTTGGAATGTATCTACTGGAGCAACTGGGAAGTAACCGCCTTTTTTGCCTGGACGGTGACCAGTGTTACCACCTTCAACTTCAAGACCTGATGACCATGGCGCTTCTTCAGAATCAATCTTTACGAAACAACCCTGCATGTCGGCACCCCAACGAACGCCGTCAAAAATAAAGAACTCTGGCTCTGGACCAAAGTAAGCTGCATCACCTAAACCAGTGCTCTTCAAATACGCTTCAGCACGTTTTGCAATAGAACGGGGATCACGGTCGTAACCTTTACCATCAGCAGGCTCGATCACATCGCAAGTCAACACTAAGGTTGGCTCTTCATAGAATGGATCGATATAAGCAGCAGTTGGATCTGGTTTGAGCAACATGTCAGAAGCTTCAATGCCCTTCCAACCAGCGATAGAAGAACCGTCAAATGCATGACCACTTTCAAATTTATCTTCGTCAAAAGCAGAAATAGGCACGGTCGTGTGTTGCTCTTTGCCCTTTGTATCCACAAAGCGGAAATCAACGAAAGTACATTCTTTCTCTTTAACTAACTTCATCACATCAGCGACGGTCTTCGTCATGCAAATCTCCTCTATTAACTAAACTCGGAATTCAAACTAAAGGCATACACCCTTGTTTATTTCAGGCACCAAACATGCCTAATGAATGTATGTAATTTACTGAAGCAAACAAATGGGAAAGTTCATTATTGCACTAATTAAGTGCTCGATTACGGCTTAGCTACCCTGAAAATACCCTTATTGCACTATCTTGGTGCAATAAGGGGTTAGCAATGCTTAGCTAATATCGTGAATCTCGTAGCCTAGCTCTTGGGTGCCGGTTCTAAGGGCAATCCAAGCGCTTTCTAGCAGATTAGCGTTGCCTTTAATACCCAATTCAATATGGCGATCGGCATAGACGCCACCTTTGGCTGAATCGCCTACCGAAGGAAGACTAAAGACCTTGACCCCTGGGAAACTTGCCTCAATCCGCTCCATTAAGGGAGTTAAGGTGGATTCAATGCCTTTGGGAACGATAAAGCTCTGCTCTGCCCAGTTCTCTCGATGAAAGAGATCTTTATAGTGCTGATCCAAACACCACGCCATCATCGGGGCAGCCATCACTGGGAATCCTGGAACAAAGTGATGCTCTTTAATCCGAAAGCCGGGAATTTGGTTATAGGGATTCGGAATGATTTCACTGCCGATGGGAAACTCACCCATCTTGAAACGATGTTGATTCTCTGGAGTGTTGAGATCGGATTTGATCGGATCCCCTTCAGCCATTGACTGAATACGTCCTGCAATCAGTTCTTGTGCAGTCGGATGTAATTCTGTTTTTGTACCAAGAGCTAATGCCGCGCATTGACGCGTGTGATCATCAGGAGTCGCACCAATTCCACCAGTACTAAAGACCACATCGCCACTAGAAAAACTATCTTTGAGTGTTGCTGTAATTTGTGCAGGATCATCAGACACATACTTAGCCCATGAAAGACTTAAGCCCCTCTCATTGAGAAGCTCAATCAAAGTAGCCATATGCTTATCCTGCCGACGGCCTGACAAGATCTCATCACCAATCACAATCAAACCAAAACGGCGCACAACCTCTGCATCAAGGGCTGGACTATCGATTTCTACTTTTTTAACTGCATCAACCATGGTAAGGAAGTTCCGTCTCGACTACACGTGTGGGTACTGTTAAGGCTTTATCCAATTCATCCTGTCGCAACTCTTTTAAGGCATCTAACAAGAAATAGCTAAACCATAAAGCAGCAAATACAAAGATCAAAGAATAAATCCATAAAGCGACAAAACTCACGATCGGAAATAATATTAAAGCCAATGCCGAAGTAGCCCAAAAGAATGTAGGGACTGCGCCGAGCATGCCTGAGGCAATGCCCATGCAAAGCAAAGGCCAACGATATTTTTCTAGAAGCTGATCGCGCTCCTCAGCGCTCGCATGTTTTGCCAAGACATCATATGACATTAAACGCATCGTTAGCCATCCCCATAACAAGGGAGGAAGGACGGCGACTAGTGGAGGCACCCACCACACTGGCAAGGTCAGCATCACCAACACCAAACAAATTAGCGCAGACCATAAGCTATAGACCAAGCTACCAAAGAGACCGCCACCCTGCTTCACTGCTAGATCTTGATAGTGGGATTGCCGCACTACGATCTTGACTACGGTGGGTACTGTCGAAAACGCAACCAATACAAGCAAGCTAATCGTAATCAATGGAATGATCAGCATCACAAAAAATAAGGGTGCAATAAAGGCTCTGGCATTTTCAAAGCCAGCCCAATTGAGGCCATCCTGTATCCAGCTAGTAAATACTGAAGTGGTTAAGAAAATACTCAAGGCCTCAAGAGCAGGCGTCCACGTCAACCAAATGAGACAGCCCCAAAACACAGAGATGATCAGAAATGGGCGCAGACTCAGCCACAACATTCTGGGATGCATTGTTCCTACTAGGGCTAAACCAAAAGATCTAAAGACTTGCGGCAGACCAACCATGAATACTCCTCTAGCACTTCACCTAAGTGTGTGCCTGTAATTATTTTGGCAACAACTCTTTCACAGCATGAACTAAACCTTGCCACTGCTGAGTCAAGATATTTTGCGAGACAGTCAGATTTCTGACCCCCGTCGGGTAGGCCTCTTTCGGAAAGATCGCTGTACCCAAAGCCATATCCCACCACGGGAACAAAATGCCGAAGTTGCAGCCACCAAGCACTCCCGGCTTACCTTTAGCCTCATGACCATAACCCACTGCATGGTGCATCCGATGGTACAGCGGAGATACCAATAAATACCGTGCGACGCCCAGTTGCGATTTGATATTGGCGTGTTGCCAACTCTGAATAAATTGGCTTAACGCAACCAGCATAATAAATTGGCCTGGCGGCACTCCAAATATCAACGCCACTAATGACAGAAAGACAGCGCGCATGATGTCATCTAGAAAGTGATTGCGATTATCTGACCAAGCAGTCATGACGGTTTGGCTATGGTGTAAAGCATGTAACTGCCACCACCAATTAAACGCATGGGAGGCGCGGTGATAGAGATAGTCGAAGAAGTCGAGTAGTACTAAATAAATCAAAAAGCTCACGACTGGAACCGAACTTACTCCAGGCCACCAGTTTTCAACATTCAAACGATCAAAGCGAAAATCATGCAGAACAGAATCAATTTCAAAGAAGAAGCCTGATAAAGCAATAAAGATCAGGCCATGAAAAATTCCCAAGCGATGGAATAAGGTGTAAAACACATCGGCCCGACTATTTTTGGAAAAACGCTCTTGTTTCTCAGCAGGAGCGAAGCGTTCCCAGGTTCTGAGAACGACCACAATCAAGAAAACCTGAATACAGCCAAACAAGAACCAGTCAATGCCATCAAATACGTCTTCCGCCCAAGACATCAGGTCAAGTTGATACAGGAGTGGGCCAACTAGCTTAGAAAAAATGAATTCCTGAACGCTACCGTAAGCGTCTGAGATCGAAGAGGCAAGAGAACTAAAGTCCATACCCTATTTTGACCGATCTACAGATTATTTGGGTGCAGGCATATTCGACTTAGGCAATAAGCCAAAACAAAAGCCGCGCCCCTTTAAATTGACGATCAGCTGCTCTAAAACAGCTGGTGCCCAAGGGTCTTTTCTGGACCAGATACCTAAGTGAGCCATTGTGATATCACCATCCTTCAAATCACGACTTGCCTTCTCCAAGAGAAGGTTATTGGGGAACTTGTCAGAATTGAGTTCATCACCTAAAAATCCAGCTGCTGCCCAGCCAATATGTTGATAGCCACACATATCACCCATCCGAATTAAGGTTGGTGAAGTTTTACCACCCGGTGCACGCCAGATTTTTTGTAAAGACTGTCCTGTTAACTCGATAAAGCGTTGATCTACCTTCCGAATTTCTTTACACATGGCCGCTTCGTTATACAAAATGGTCTCACCTGCCTTAGGGCCAAATTGAGGCTTCTCAAAGACTTGCCCTTTGGGGCCATCTTTTACGAAATAGACGTGATCATAGGTATGACTACCAAAATGATGGCCTTCCTTAATCCGCTCTTGCCAGAATGACTTCCAAGAATCATCCAAGGCAAAGTCACCACGAAAGGTCTTTTCATTCGCTAGAAAAAACGTTGCTTTGATATCTTGACGCTTGAGAATCTCGGCGACCTTTTCAGCGACCGACATATTGCCGGTATCAAACGTGAGATATACGGTTTTATTGCAGCTGGCTGGTTGGGCGCCACTACTCAATGCAAAACAGCTCAGTACAAATGCAGCTGTTAACTGGAGCAGAGATTTGTACTTCATGCTCAAGATTTATTCCCAGGCAGCTCTAGGATAGAAAAATACACCATGCGGTGACTTGCCAACTGGAATCACTGTGACTAACTTCATCGTAGGGATATCTATCACCCCAACCTTTTTGGAGAAGCGGAAAGTAACCCATAAGGTTTTTCCATCTGGTGTGATTTCCATATCATCAGGGCCAGATGGTAAGCCATTGATCTCGCCAACCTTTTCTAGGGTTTGCATATTAATCAAGCTGATAGAGGATGCAATACGGTTACTGACAAACACGTGCTTCTTATCGCCAAGTGGACGGAAGTTGTGAGCACCCTTGCCTGTTGGAATGCGCTTCACTTCCTTACGCGCCTTCCAGTCGATTACCTGGACATAATCTTCGCCCGTTATGCCAATTAATAAATACTGATCACCAGGAGTCATCCACAAGCCAGCGGGAACTTTACCGGTAGGCATCACCCAAAGCACTTTTTGAGTTTCTAAATCGATGGCGGCGAGCTCACTAGAGTCTTGTAAGGTAATGAAAGCAATTTTGCTATCTGCAGTAAATGCAATGTGACTTGGTGTCTTTCCCAACTTCACTGTGCTGGCCAATTTCAGATCAGCACTATTGGCAGCGTAAATATCTACCCGATCTAAACGATTGCCGTTTGCTACAAACCACTTATGGTTTGGTGAATAACCAATTTGGTATGGATCAATAATGTTCGGAATTTTGCCGGTGAGTTCGCCGGTAGTGGGATTCATTAAGACAACGTCATTGCCCGCAGCATTTGCAATCAACAATGTTTTTTGATCTGGGGTCATCATCAAATGATGTGGCTCTTTGCCAACCGGAATGGTTTTAATGACTTGCCGACTAGGCATATCGATCAAACTAACAGAGGCAGCGCCTGAGTTCAGAATGATGGCAATTTTGGGTTCGCTTACAACGGGAGTTTGGGCTGATACCAGGTTTACGGAGAGCAAAGCCAGCAAAGCGGCAATTCTATAAAGTTGGCGGAACGTAATAAATGTGTACATCCCACTATTGTAAGCAATGGGAGCACCTTTGATTGCCCCTTAGAGTGATTCGATTTGACCTAGCGCAAGCTAGCTAGAACCTTTTCTAGGCGTTTTAAAGACATTGGTGTTGGGGTTTTAAGCTCCTGAGCATATAAAGCCACCCTCAACTCCTCCAACTGCCAACGAAAATCTTGCAAAGCGGGGTCTTCATTCATGGCATAGGCTGCTGAACCCTTGCTACCTTGTAGCAACTTTTGCCAAGGTCTAGCAACAGATTCCCAATCCTTTTGGCACTGGGCATCTCGACATGGATTAGATCGCAATTTATCGATTCTGAGAGCAATCGCTTTTAAGTAGCGCGGTAAATGTACAAGCTGGGAATAAGGGGTCTCCGCTACAAACTTCGGAAAGATTAATCCCTGCAGCTGCGTTTGAATATCTGTAAATGCACTTGGAGATGCCGCTTTAGCACTTGCAATCTTTTTCTGCAAATCAGCATATGCTTGCAGCGCAGCTAAAGAGTGTCGCGAGATCTCCTGTGCAATAAGTGCTAAGCGTGGCTTACCCGCTTGTAAGCACTCAGTAAACTGCTCCGCATTCACAGGCAGCGGGTCGCTCATAAATGCACGCTCAATCGCCAGATTGATAATTTGCTCAATCAAACTCTCTACTGAACCGATATTGATAAAGAGCAGTCCTAATTCCCGAATGCCTGGTAATTGTTTCTGCAAGGCTTTGAGAGTGTCTCTATTGCTGAGGGAGAATAATCTCCGCAGGCCTTGTTGATGTTGCTTTCTGGCCTCGACTAAGTCATCAAAGACTTCAAGATCGCAGTACTCACCTCGATCTATTAAGGCTGGATAGCCAAATAAAGTCTTATTACCTTTTTGGATTTCGAGTGTTTCCGGTAGCTCACCAAATTCCCAAGAGCGATAGCCCGATTGCTCTACTGAGCGAGCTTTGCCATTGGACTGAGCATTGGTAGTTTGAGCAATCTCGACCCCCAACTCCACTTGAGCAGTCTCCTGTGCAATCGCCTGAAAGGCACTGCGGGCGGTTTCACCATACTCAAAACGTAGGCGTGCCAGATTGCGCTCCACCTCAAGCTGACGTCCATGCTCATCAATCAAACGGAAGTTCATGGATGAGTGCAAAGGTAAAGACTCTGGTCTGAAGTCAGTGCGCTTGATCTCTAGTCCACGCTCTTTACGAATATCGCTGATCAAGCTATCTAGAAAATCACCTATCCCAAATTGCTTCTCTTCTAGCTTGCGCTCTAAAAACGCTTTTGCGTATTCTGGGAGAGGCACACAATGCCGGCGTAATTTTTGCGGCAGCGATTTGAGGAGCAATAGCACCTTCTCTTCACACATACCTGGCACTAACCATTCACAACGACGCCCATCGACTTGATTTAGTTGCGTCAGCGGTACCACTAGAGTGACTCCATCCTTCGGGCTACCAGGCTCAAAGTGATAAGTGAGATTGAGCTCTGCTCCACCCACCAATAGCTTCTTGGGATAGCGATCAACCGTGATGCCAGCCGCTTCATGGCGCATCAAGTCCGCTTTTTCCAACCTGAGTTGAGCATCTAAGTCAGGATCTTTCTGCAATAAGGCCTTCAGCCCCTCTCGATTACAAATCGTTTTAGGCAAGCGAGACTCATAAAACGCATGGAGCAACTCATCATCTACCAATACATCTGGACGACGTGAGCGATGTTCGAGGGCTTCAATCTCTTTAATGAGACGGCAGTTATGCCAGAAGAAACTAAATAGACCCGGATACTTTCTTTTCGCATCCGCTTCAATCTCCCGTTGGAGCGCTGGAGACTCCATACGCCCAAAGAGTCCTTCCTGAACTAAGGCCTGACTGATAAATAACTCGCGAGCCTCTGCAAAGTTGTGTGGCTCATAGCGCACACGGCGGCCATGGTAAATCGGTAAACCATATAAAGTGCCCCGCTCAAAAGCCAATACCTCACCCTGACGGTTGTCCCAAAAGGGATCGCTTAAGGACTTAATGAGACGGTGGGCGGCAACCTTCTCAACCCATTGCGGCTCAATCTTGGCAATCGTACGAGCATACATACGATTCGTCTCTTGTAATTCACCAGCTAGAATCCAAGCGCCCGCTTTTTTTCCAATCGTGGAGCCTGGCCAGATAAATGGCCGAATACCCCGCGCACCAACATAACCGCCAACTTTACTATTGCGATCTTGAGACTTTTCATCTTCCTCTTTTTTGGCAACGTAACCAAGCAAACCCGTAAGCAATGACAAATGCACTTGCTCGTAAGTTGCAGGCAAACCGTTTTCTTTCCAGCCCTTTTCACCCAGCATAGTATGAAGTTGGCCATGCACATCGCGCCATTCACGCAAGCGCCGGGGAGAGAGAAATTTACTTCGACATAAATTTTCTAGCTGGCGATTGCTATGCTTATGTTGCAAAGCGTCTTGATACCAATTCCAGAGCTTCACAAAGCTGAGGAACTCAGAACGTTCATCAGCAAACTGCAAGTGCGCCTGGTCAGCAGCAGCGCCCTGGTCCATTGGTCGCTCTCGGGGATCTTGTGTTGCTAATGCAGATGCAATGATGGCAACTTCTTTCAGGGCATTGTGCTCTTTGGCAGCTAAGAGCATCCTCCCAATACGAGGATCTAGCGGTAAGTCAGCTAATTGCTTTCCAATGCTCGTGAGCTTAAAGCTGTTGTTCGCATCTTTCCCATCAACAGCATCGGATTCATCAAACTCAATTGCGCCTAGTTCATCCAGTAGCTGCACACCGTCGGTAATAGCGCGACCTAGGGGTTTATCAAGGAATGGAAAATGCTGAATCTTCGGCAAGCGGAGCGAGCTCATGCGTAGCAAGACTGCTGCTAATGAACTACGTAGGATTTCTGGATCGGTAAATTTAGGACGACTTTGATAATCCAGCTCGCTATACAAACGGATACAAATGCC
>Ga0209189_1002896_pt1 | contig 11771 bp, 9 predicted proteins | sample C_130820_EF_Meta_FD_187308 | JGI IMG/M metagenome (GOLD analysis project Ga0209189, IMG submission 187308) | Freshwater microbial communities from Lake Croche, Canada to study carbon cycling - C_130820_EF_MetaG (SPAdes) (version 3) | ecosystem: Environmental > Aquatic > Freshwater > Lake | place...
GGGGGCCGGTTCAGCGACTGGCGGGGACGGCCCCGGATTGATTCGGGCGACGGTATCGCCTCCAACGGCCTCGTGCACGACGAGGTGCTCGCGCTGCTGTCCGACGGGACGTAGCTGGCCGTGGAAAAAGTCCTCCGGGACTTTTTCCAGGCATGAAAACCTCCGATTTTCACGGGAGCTGCGCTCCCGCAATCGCATCCGTGCGATTGAGCAGGCTGTTTGTCCACAGCCTGCGAGTGTCCTGAACCAGAAGTTCATGACACTCGAAGTTGCTTGATTCCCGGCCTGAAAGGCCGGGAATGTCGTGTCGTGGATCGAAACGAACTTCCGACTCACGACACGAGCTGGCCGTGGAAAAAGTCCTCCGGGACTTTTTCCAGGCATGAAAACCTCCGGTTTTCACGGGAGCTGCGCTCCCGCAATCGCATCCGTGCGATTGAGCAGGCTGTTTGTCCACAGCCTGCTAACCGCTTCGGAACGGCGCGGCCCGGCCTCCGGTGGAAGCGTCCTCGGGACGTTGCCGCGGTGGAAAACCTGCCTGCTTCAAGGGTGACGTCCGCCCCGGCTCGCACCCGGGCGGCCCGAAGGCTGCCGTTCCGCCGGCTGTCCGCGACCGACAGCCGGGTTGCGGGAAATCGCCAAATGGCTATCCTTTGGGGTTTCCACGCCGTTTCCGCGTTCATCCCGCCCCCTCCCCAACGAGTCGTCCCGTGGCACGTTCCTGTCAGGTCTGCGGCAAGGGTTTCTCCGTCGGCAACCAGGTCACCATTCGCGGCAAGGCGAAGTACCTCGGCGGCGTCGGCACGAAGGTGACCGGCATCTCCCGCCGCAAGTTCAAGCCCAACCTGCAGCGGCTCCGGGTCACGCTCGGCAGGGGCACCAACACGTCGCTCCTGGTGTGCACGCAATGCATCAAGGGGGGCAAGGTCTCGAAGCTCGTGCGACAGCAGCCCTTCCGGCTCCCGAACGTAGAGAAGGCGAAGCCGGCCGCCGTGGATGCCGTGCCCTCCGGCCCCCGCGCCCGCCCCTGACCGGCGTCGCCGCCTCCGGCTGGCACGGACCCCCGGGGCCTGCCGGCCCAAAACAGCCCGCCCCCGGCCTGACGGCGAATCCGATCATCCTCCACCGACCATCCACGACCACACGGCTGAGGAGCCACGCGTGAGCCCTTCGCCACAGCAGCTGACCGGGAAGGACGTCGCGAAAGTCGCGGCGCTGGCCCGGCTCGCCCTCTCCGAGGCCGAGGTCGAGCGGATGGCGGGCGAGCTCTCCAAGATCGTCGGCTTCGTGTCGATGCTCGGCGACCTCGACACCGCCGCCATCGATCCGCTCGCCCACCCGCTCGACACCCACAACGTCTTCCGCGACGACGTGCCCGCGGCCTCGCTGTCCCGTGACGCGGCCCTGCGGTCGGCGCCCCGGCATGACGGCGAGTGCTTCCTCGTGCCCGCCGTGCTGGGCGAGTCGGGGGCCGCGTAGCGTCGTGCACCCGAGGCTCATGACGCTCGATTTCGACTGATCCACCGCTTGATCCACCGCCGCCTCCGCCTTCCGCTTCCGCCGGTCGGCCCCCTTCGCCGATGCAACCCCTCGAACTTTCCGCCGTCGATCTCGTCGCCGCGCTGCGGCAGGGAGACCTCACGGCGGTGGAATGCGCGACCGCGTTCCTCGACCGGATCGACGCGGGCAACGGAGCGATCAACGCCTTCCTCGCCGTGGATCGCGAGGGGGCGCTGGCCCGGGCCGCCGACATCGACGCCCGCCGTCGGTCGGGCCGGCCGGTCGGGCCGCTCGCCGGGCTCCCCGTGGCGCTCAAGGACGTGCTCTGCACCGTCGACATGCCGACGACGTGCGCGTCGCGGATGCTCGCCGGCTACCGGCCGCCCTACGACGCCGACGTGGTGGAGCGGCTCCGACGCGCCGACGCCGTCTTCCTCGGCAAGACGAACATGGACGAGTTCGCGATGGGGGGTTCGAACGAAAACTCCGCGTTCGGACCGGTGCGAAACCCCTGGGATCTCTCGCGGGCGCCGGGCGGCTCGAGCGGCGGCTCCGCGGCCTGCGTCGCGGCCGACATGGCGCCGGCCGCCATCGGCTCCGACACCGGCGGCTCCATCCGGCAGCCGGCGGGCCTCTGCGGCATCACCGGGCTGAAGCCCACCTACGGCCGCGTCAGCCGCCGCGGGCTCGTGGCCTTCGCCTCGAGCCTCGACCAGATCGGCCCGATGGCCCGCAGCGCCGCCGACTGTGCGCTCATCATGGAGACGATCGCCGGCCATGATCCGGGCGATTCCACGAGCCTCGCCACAGAGGTGCCGCGCTACGGGCAACTGCTCGACAAGCCGCTCACCGGCGTGCGCATCGGCCGCGTGCCCGAGCACTTCGCGGAGGGGCTCGATCCCGAGGTGGCGCGGGGCGTCGAGGAGGCCTTCGCCGTGCTCGAGGCGGCCGGCGCCACCGTGCACGAGGTGCGGCTGCCCCACGCCCGGTACGGCATCCCCACCTACTACCTCATCGCCCCCTGCGAGGCGTCGAGCAATCTCGCCCGCTACGACGGCGCGCATTACGGCCACCGTGCACAGGCCGCCGGGCAGGCCGCGAGCGGCCGCGCCGCCGGGGGCGCCGGGGGCGGCGACTCGCCCCTCGCGGAGATGTATCGCCGCAGCCGCGCCGAGGGGTTCGGCCCCGAGGTGAAGCGGCGGATCATGCTCGGCACCTACGCCCTCTCGGCCGGCTACTACGACGCCTACTACGCCAAGGCGTTGCGGGTCCGCCGGCTGATCCGTCAGGACTACCTCGACGCCTTCCAGACGGTGGACCTGATCGGCGGGCCGGTGTCGGCGACGCCGGCCTTCAAGCTCGGCGAGAAGAAGGACGATCCGCTGGCGATGTACCTCGTCGACCTCTACACGGTGGGCACGAACCTCGCCGGCGTGGGGGGCATCTCCTTCCCGTGCGGCTTCACCCGGTCGGGCCTGCCGATCGGCTTCCAGCTGCAGGCGCCGCCGCTCGGCGAGCCGCTCCTGCTGCGGGCGGCCGACCGGTTCCAGCAGCTCACCGACTGGCACCGACGGCGGCCGCGGCCCGCCGGGGGAGCGCCGGCATGACCGCGCCGCCCCCCTACACGACGATCATCGGGCTCGAGGTGCACGTGCAACTGCTCACGCGCACGAAGCTCTTCTGCGGCTGCTCGACCCGGTTCGGCGCGGCCCCGAACACGCAGGTCTGCCCCACCTGCCTCGGCCTGCCCGGCTCGCTGCCGGTGATGAATCGCCAGGCCTTCGAGCTGGCGCTGCGGGCGGCGCTGGCGCTCGACTGCACGATCGCGCCGTTCACGAAGTGGGACCGCAAGAACTACTTCTATCCCGACCTTCCCAAGGGCTACCAGATCAGCCAGTTCGACCTGCCGTTCTCCTCCGACGGCAGGCTCGAGGTGGTCGATCCCAAGGGGGCGTTCTCGCGGACGGTGGGCATCATCCGCGTGCACCTCGAGGAGGACGCGGGCAAGAGCATGCACGACGAGGCGGCCGGCACCGCCGACAGCCGCATCGACCTGAACCGCGCCGGCACGCCCCTCTGCGAGATCGTCACGCAGCCCGACCTGCGGTCGCCGCAGGAGGCGCGGGCCTGGCTCAACGAGCTGAAACTGCTCCTCGTGTACCTCGGCGTGAGCGACTGCAACATGCAGGAGGGGAGCCTCCGTGTCGACGCCAACGTGAATCTCCACGTGCCGCAGGCCGACGGCCGGGTCGCGAAGACGCCGATCGTCGAGATCAAGAACATGAACTCCTTCCGCTCCGTGGAGCGGGCCCTCGCCTACGAGACGGCACGGCAGTGGGAGGAGTGGCAGGCGACGAAGGCCGAGATGGGCACGACGCCCAAGCAGACCCGCGGCTGGGACGACCCCGCGGGCATCACGCGGGCCCAGCGTCACAAGGAGGAGTCGAGCGACTACCGCTACTTCCCCGAGCCCGACCTGGTGCCCGTGACCGTGTCCGAGGAGCAGTTGGCCGCCGTCCGCGGTGCGATGGGGGAGCGGCCCACCGTGCTCCGCCGCGCGCTCGCCGAGCGGTGGAGCATCTCCCCCTACGACGCCGACGTGCTCGTGAACCAGGGCCGCGAGCTCGTGGCCTACTTCGAGGACGTGGCGACGCGGGTGGGGGAGGGGAAGGTGGCGAGCAACTGGCTGCAGCAGGACGTGCTGCGGACGCTCAACGAGCGGAACGAGTCGGTCGACGCCTTCCCGATCCGCCCCGACGCGCTCGCCGACCTGATCGGCCGCGTGCAGAAGGGCGAATTCGACACCAGCCGCGGCCGGGAGATCTTCGCGGAGGTGCTCGCCTCGGGGCGGAGCGTGGCCGACGTCGTCGCGACGCTCGGCATCGCGGCCGTCGGCGACGACGAGCTCGTCGCCCTCTGCCGCGAGCTCATCGCCGAGAACCCCAAGATCGTCGCCGACGTGAAGGGGGGCAAGGAGCAGGCCGCGGCCGGCCTCATCGGCCAGGCGAAGAAGAAAAACCCGAACGTGAACCCCGGCAAGGTCCGCGCCAAGTGCCTGGAGCTGATCCGCGGCATGTGACGGCGCCCGCCCGCGTGCGCCGGTCCCCGCCCTGGTGACCAGCCGGCTTTGGCAACCGGCCCGCGGCTCATGCCGGCGGGATGTGGTCCGCGAGAATCCCCGCATGCCACGGACCGTCACGCTCACCACCGACTTCGGCAGCGGCAGCGACTACGTCGCGCAGCTCAAGGCCGTGCTCCTCGGGGCCGCCGCGCCGCCGACGATCGTCGACATCGCCCACGACCTCCCGGCCCACGACATCCGCGCCGCAGCGCGGCTCGTCGGCCAGGCCTGCCTCGGGTTTCCACCGGGCACGCTCCACCTCGTCGTCGTCGACCCCGGCGTGGGCACGGGCCGCCCGCTCGTCTGGGCCCGGCTCGGCGACCAGGAGTTTCTCTGTCCTGACAACGGCGTGCTCACCGCGGCCCGCGGCCGGCTGCCGCTCGCGGAGGCCCGGGCGATCGCGGTGCCCGCCGCCGCCGCCGCCACCTTCCACGGCCGCGACGTGCTCGCGCCGCTGGCGGTGCGACTCATCGACGGCCTCGCCCCCGCCACCATCGGCCCACCGGTCGCGGCGCTCGTGGAGCTCTGCTGGCCGCAGCCGCACGAGTCGTCGACGGGAATCGTGGGCGAGGTCGTCCACGTCGACGCCTTCGGCAATCTCGTCACGAATCTGCCGGCCGGGCTTGGCCCGCGGCTCGAGGCGGCCGGCCGGATCCGCGTCGGCGGCCAAGACGTGACGACGATCGTCCGCACTTACGGCGACGCTCCGCCGGGCACGCCCGTGGCGCTCGTCGGCTCGCAGGGATGCATCGAGGTGGCGGTGGTCGAAGGCCGCGCCGACCACCGCCTCGCCGCCGGCCCCGGCACCGTCGTCGCCATCGACGACCGGGCTGCGGCGCCGGCGTCCGCCCTGCAGTCCGCCGCCGGCGGCGGTGCGGCCGACCGCCTGCGGCAGTGGGATCGCGAGCACGTCTGGCACGCATTCACGCAGATGCAGGAGTACGAGCCGCTGCTCATCGAGCGCGGGGAGGGCTCGTGGCTCGTCGACACCGAGGGCCGTCGCTACCTCGACGGCTCGGCGAGCATGTGGTGCAACGTCCACGGCCACCGCCACCCGCGGCTCGACGCGGCGCTCGCCGCCCAGGCCGCGAAGGTGGCCCACACCACGAACCTCGGCCTCTCGAACCCGACGACGGTCGAGTTCGCCCGCCGTCTCGTCGAGATCGCGCCGGCCGGGCTCGAGAAGGTGTTCTTCACGGGCGACGGCTCGAGCGCCTGCGAGGCGGCGCTCAAGATGGCGTTCCAATTCTGGCTGCAGGCCGCCCCGCCGCAGCCCGCCCGCACCCGCTTCATCGCCATCGGCGACGCCTATCACGGCGACACGCTCGGCGCGATCGGCGTGGGCGGGGTCGACCGGTTCACCGCCATGTTCGCGCCGCTCACCTTCGAGGCGCTCCGCCTGCCCTCGCCCGGCGGGCCCCGGCCCCACGGCGAGACTCCGGCGGCCGCGGCCGCGGGGGCCCTCGCCGCGCTCGAGCGGCTCCTCGAGGAGTACCGCGGCACGGTCGCCGCGTTGATCATGGAGCCGATCGTGCAGGTCGCCGGCGGCGTGCTCGTCCATCCGCCCGGCTTCCTGCGGGGCGTGCGCGAGATCACCCGGGCGCACGACGTGCTTTTGATCCTCGACGAGGTGGCCGTCGGCTTCGGGCGGACCGGCACCATGTTCGCCTGCGAGCAGGAGGGCGTGGCGCCCGATTTCCTCTGCCTGGCCAAAGGCCTCACGGCGGGCTACCTGCCGGCGGCGGCCACGCTCGCCACCGCGCGGGTGTGGAACGCGTTTCTCGGCAGCCACGCCGACCGGCGCACGTTCTTCCACGGCCACACCTACGGCGGCAACCCGCTGGCCGCGGCGGTGGGCCTCGAATCGCTGGCGGTCTTCCGCGACGAGCGGGTGCTCGAACGGCTCCCGGCGGCGATCGACCGGCTCCGCGGGCATCTCGTCGGGCTCGCGGCCCTCGACCACGTCGGCGACGTGCGGCAGTGCGGCCTGCTCGCGGGCATCGACCTGGTGGCCGACAAGGCGTCGCGGCGGCCCTACCCCTGGCAGGAGAACCGGGGCACGCGGGCCTGCCTCGCCGCCCGCCGCCACGGGGCCATCCTCCGGCAGCTCGGCGACGCGGTGGTGATCATGCCCCCCCTGTGCATCGCGCCCGCGGAGCTCGACCTCCTCTGCGCCGCGGCCGAGGCGGGCATCCGCGCCGCCACCGAGCAGTGAGCCCGCGACGCGGGCCCGGGCCCCCGGGGCCGCGGCGTCGGCCCGCCGCCGCGGGCGCGGTTCCCGTGAACAACGTCAGCCTGCCGGCAGCCTGCTGACGGGCTGTGGACAACCAGCCTGCTCGATCGCACGGATGCGATCGCGGGAGCAGGCCCCCCGTGACAACCGGCGTTTTTCATCCGCGGAAAACCGTCCGGAGGACTTTTTCCACGGGCTGATAGAGCACCGCTCCGGGCGCGAGATACAGCGTCTGCCCACTGATGAGATCCACTGACCGCTGATGCGTGCCGGCCCCGAGCCAGATGACCTTCGCGTCGTCACGCGGCGGGATGTTTTTCTCCGGTGGATTGGCAAAAAGAAACAGGACCTCGTCCTCAAAGTGGCCCGTGCTTGGTCTTTCGACCGCGTATTGTCCGGGCTGGGTGACGGTGAACTTGACCGTGCGCCCATCGGTCTTCGGCCGGATGCCTCGCGACAGCGGACGAACGACGGCATCGCCCTGCCAGAACTCATCCGGTTTCAGATAGGTCTTGTCATCGCTGGGGTTGTAATCGTTCTCGTTGATCGTGACCTCTATCTCCGCCTGTCCAGTGAAATCAAGGCTCGCGAAATGCAGGTTCATCGACGCCAGGAAGACGCTCACCGGCTTGCCGTTGACCGTGACGCCGTAGCGATCCGACGCGAACTCCCATGGCACTGGATGCGGTGTGGCCTGCGGTTCGGCGGCGAGCGTACGTGTGCTGCCGGCGAGCGCCAAAGCGATCACAAACAGGCGGCTGATGACTGGGGACATGGTGTCGGTGTGCGAAAGGGGCGGGTGAAAGTGAGCGAGAAGGTGTGACGACGCGAGGTGGACGCCATATGATGGGTCTCCGGGGGCCCTGTTGAGAAGTGCAGGGTCACTCGTGTCCTGAACCGGAAGTTCATGACACGAGCAATCGCTTGATTCCCGGCCTGAAAGGCCGGGAATGTCGTGTCGTGAATCGAAACGAACTTCCGACTCCGGACACTCGCTGGCCGTGGAAAAAGTCCTCCGGACGTTTTTCCACGGGCGATCATCTGCGATGTTCACAGGTGCTGCGCACCCGGGATCGCATCCCTGCGATCCAGCAGGCCATTCATCCACAGCCTGCTAGCAGCCCGTGGAAAAAGTCCTCCAGGACTTTTTCCAGGAATGAAAACCTCCGGTTTTCACGGGAGCTGCGCTCCCGCGATCGCATCCCTGCGACCGAGCAGGCTGTTTGTCCACAGCCTGCTAGCGCGACTGTGCGATGAGCTGCTCGACGAACTGCAGCCGGACGCCCCCGACGCGGTCGTAGCGGGCCTGAAGGTCGGCCATCTGGGCGGGGGACGGCGCGACGCCGTAGAGCTGGCGGAACACCTCGGTCACGTAGGTGTCGCGGTTGGACCGCGTCCGCTCGAAGTACTCCGAGCTGCTGAGGATGCCCGCCTGCACGTTGGCCAGCGATCGGCCCTGCTGCAGGTCGGCCAGCCACACCTCCGTCTCGTAGGGCCGCGGCGGGCGGCCGAGGTAGGTCTGGATCCACTGCTGGATTTGGGCGGCGGGCGCGACCGACGCCGTCGTCGTCAGCCCGCGGGCCGACAGCACGAGGTCGGCCCGTTGGTCGGTGTCGATCGTCGACAGCGCCACGGGCGCCTGCGTCTGCATGATCACGCGGCCGGCGTCCTCCACGCGGGCGTCGAGGGCGTAGCGGTGCTGCGGGAGCCCCGTCGGCGGCTCGAGGCGGTACGACACCGGAAAGCCACCGGCCACCGGCAGCTGTCCCTTGGTGACCGCCACGTCGCGCCACTGCGGATCGGTGACGTCGAGCAGCCGCACGGTGACCACCGACGAGTTGGGCACCTTCGCGCCCCCCTCGCTCGTGAGCACGCCGGTGATCGACCGCGGCCCCTGGGGAGGGAACTGCACGGGCACGTTCGCGAGGATGCCGGTGCGGCCCTTACGGACGAGGAGCTGCACCTGGTTGGCGGTGTTGATGCGGCGGGCGATCTCGTCGCCGGTGTCGTAGAGACGGTCGCCGACGAGGCCGACCTGATAGCCGTTGACGGCGACGATCGTGTCGCCCGCCTCGAGTCCGACGGCCTGCGCCACCGTGCCCGCGCCCACGCTGACGACGTCCACCCCGACGGGGGTGTTCCGCGCCATGATGCCGAGCGGATGCCCGGCGTGCGGCACCACGGTCACGGCCCCGGCGGAGACGGCCCCGGCTGCCATCGGCGCCGCGGCCACCGGCACACCGGCCACCGGCACACCGGCCACCGGCACACCGGCCACCGGCACACCGACGGATGCGTCGCGCACGCGCACGTCCTGGGCATCGGCCGCGAGCGGCGCGACGACGAGCACGAGGCCGAGCCACAGCCACCGCGATCCGCGGGTCGTCGCGGCATCGCGGCGGCCCGCCGACGCCGGGGCGACGGGCACGCGGGGGACGTTCGGGGAGCGAAAGAATCGGATCGGCTCGTGCATGAAACGCATGGCCCGTTTTCCGGGAGGGAACTGCGGAACGGAATGACGATTGCCCCGGCGGAGCGACGCGGCGGCCGAAGCCGGGCGTCGTGGGCCGCCGGCTACCGACACTAGCGGGCGGCGAGGCCTTCGACCAACTCCCGCTGGGCGTGAAGCTCGCCCCGCGAGAGCGGCTGAAAACCGTCTTTCGCGGCGTCGAGCTGACCGGAATAGCTGAGGACGTAGGCGAGGAACTCCCGCAGCGTGCCGGTCGGTCCTCCGTCCTTCGGCGCGCCGAAGGCGACGAACAGCGGCCGGCTGTCGGGCGTGCGTTGCGACCCGACGACCGCGTCGACGAGCGGCGCGGCCCCGGCCGGGATCGTGAGCGGGAGGGCCTTCACGCCGGGCCAGTGCCCGTGCTTCTGGCTGACGAGCCCGAGCCCGCCACGGTCGGCCGCCACCGCCTCGGCGAGCTCCGCCTCCGTGCGGTGCTCCTGCACGTCGGGGTGGTAGGCGGAGGCGCCGGTGAGCAGCCGGTCGAGATGCCAGCGGGTGCCGGAGGCGAGGTCGCGGCCGTGGACGCGGATCGCCGTGTCCTTCCAGCCGGCGTCGCCGTTGATGCGGTCCCAGTGCGTCGCCACCGTCCCGGCGGCGTCCCCCTCCGGCCGCAGGATGCCCGTCGCGGGCGTCCAGGGCAGGGCGCTGACGGGGTTCGCGACGTTGACGATCCAGACAAGCTGGTCGAACGCCACGGCCACGACGACGAGCCGCCGGCCCGACTCCTTCTCCCACGCGGCCCGCTCCGCATCCTCCAGCGGACGGCTCAGCAGCGCGACGTCGGCACGCCCCTCGGTCAGGGCCTTCCAGCCGGCGTTCGAGCCGCCGCTCTCGATCTCGCAGGAGACCGCCGGATGGATGGCGGTGAAGCCTTGCGACCAGAGCGCGGCCGCCTGCTGGAGCGTCGCGGAACCCGCGAGCCGCAGGCTGCCCTCGACCCGCTCCCGCGGCTGGTAGGTGAGCGACGCGATCTCGGCGAGAACGTTCCGCGGCCCCGTCTCCGCCGCCGCCGTGGCCGGCACGGTCGCGTCCGATGTCGCGGCCCCCTGGCCGCGCGCCGTGGCCACGCCCAGCGTCGCCGTCACGAGCCCGCCCACGGCCGCCACGAGCCACCGCCGCCTGTCGCTTCGCATGGTTTTGCCTCCGGGAAAGCCGGAAGCGTACGGGGCCGGTGCGGCGGCTGGGAAGTTCAGTTTTTCCCGTCGCCCGCGGGAGGACGGCGTCACTGGGCGACCGACTTGCTCCCCTCCGAGGAGCCGCCGATCGGGGCGTCGTCGGGCATCGGACGGCAGGCGGTGGGCACGCCGAGCCGGTGCAGTTCCTCGCGGATCTTGCGGTAGGCGTCGAAGCTGTCGGGATAGCACCAGAGCGTCACGGTCGTCTCGGGCGTGACCGTCGCCAGCGACCGGCGAAAACGCGACTGCGGCGCGAGGGCCTCCTCCACCGCTTCCCCCTGGCCGGGCGCCGTGGGCCGCACGACCCACTCCCGCGAGCGGATCAGCACCTGCCCGCGGGCCTGATCGACCTTCGCCTCGATCACGTAGTCGAGCATGAACCCCTGCGCGGGCCCCACCGACTCGATGCGCGAGGCCATGTCGGCGATCGAGCCGGAGTGCCGGCGGGTCTGCACCTTGGCCAGTTCAAAGAGGTCCTCGAGCGGGATGTGGGCGATCCGCCCCTCGGCGAGCCGGAAGTGGATCTCGGCGCCGTTGACCGTGCGGCCGATCGGCGTCGGGTAGGCGAGCACCTCCTGCGTCGTCTGCGGGGCGTGTGCGAGCCCCTCCGCCTCGAGCGTGCACCGCTCGACCTCCGCCTGCAACTCCTTCCGCCGCGCGGCGGCCTCGGCGGCCGCGGCCGTGACGGCGTCCACCTCCCGCATGCGTCGATCCACCTCGACCCGCGTCGCCGCGACGGCGGTGGCCAGGTGCAGCCGCACCTCGCCGGCGCCGGCGGCCGCGGCCGCGAGGGTGCGGCCCTGCAGGGAGAGGTCCTCGATCTCGCTCTCGGCCACGGTGATCGTGTGCTGCAACGCCTCCACGTCGCGCTCGAGCGACTCGGCCCGGACGGAGGCCTGCGTCGGTGCGGTGAGCACGATCTGACGCACTCGTCCCTGCACCACCATCACGAGGATGATGAGGATGCCGACGATGTTCGTCACGACGTCGAGAAACGAATCCTGGCCGGCGGTGCTGTCATCCTGCGGCCTGACGCGCGGCATGGAATGTTTCTCCTGGGGCGGGGGCGTCGAACCGCCGGACTAGCGGCGCGGCGCGGCGGCGCTGCGCTCGACGGGCGGCAGCGGGAGGATCTGGTCATTGCGATCGAGCGAGCGGGTGTCGATGCCGCTGTCGGCGAGGAGCCGCTCGAGATCCTGGCGGCGGCCGCGGCCGTCGGCCGTCTCGGAGAGC
>Ga0209189_1002898_pt1 | contig 11767 bp, 12 predicted proteins | sample C_130820_EF_Meta_FD_187308 | JGI IMG/M metagenome (GOLD analysis project Ga0209189, IMG submission 187308) | Freshwater microbial communities from Lake Croche, Canada to study carbon cycling - C_130820_EF_MetaG (SPAdes) (version 3) | ecosystem: Environmental > Aquatic > Freshwater > Lake...
GCCGATGCTGGCACGGGAGCTGCCTGTAATTTGATGGTAGCTTGGGGCATCGGATTCGTAGCAGGAACAACTTCGGTAACCGGCTCGGGCTTCAAAACAGCCTGAGCGGGAGCAGGGGCTGGGGTGGGAAGTGGTTCGGGGGGCTTCGGTGGCACTTGGGAAACGGGTGCCGGAGCCCCTGTCCGAGTAGTGGAAACCGGCGGAGTGAGAGGCTTGAGGGGAGCCGGAGGGACGGAAACCCCCGAGGCAGGCACAGGCTTCGGAGGGAGTTTCAGAGGGGGAAGTTTGACAGAACCGCCGGCGGGTGATGGGGGAACTGGAGGAGTGGAGGGGCTGGTGCTCATGAAAAGTACTTCAATTAAACACTTCTTTCCTTTAGTTGTCAATCTAAGGAGCCGATGAGTCTTCTTTGATGGGTAGGATTTGAACCTCTTGCCCTTCAGGGGAGCGGGTTAAAAGAAATGGGTTCCTCAGATCACCCGGTTTCCTGAGCATGGAGCATCCCGCCGATTCACTCTCTTGCCTCAAGAAGCATTATCCACTTCGCTCAAAACGGCTCAACCCACCACTCCCGTGATTCTTCCTTTTTCCCTGCGCATTTCCACCTACCCTCCGTGGGATGGCAGAATCAGGCGCCCCAATCCCCCTCCCCCTCTCCCGGGCAGGAAGGATTGCCGAGCGCCAGCGACGCCATCCAGTCTGGAGGCTGATTCATCTGCTCGGCTCCTTGAAGCTGGCCCTTCTGCTTCTCGCGACGATCGGAACCACTTGTGCCATCGCGACCTTCACCGAGTCGCGCTTCGATGCAGCGGTGGCCCGCGCCTGGATCTACAAGGCGCCGTGGTTTATCGCCTGGTTGGGACTCCTCTGCGTGAACCTCTTCACCGTCACGCTTACACGCTGGCCCTGGCAAAAAAAACACACCGGCTTCATCATCACCCACTACGGCATCATCCTGCTCCTGATCGGGGCGGTCGTGGGATCAAAGCTCGGTTTTGAAGGAAACGTCACCCTTCGAACCGACGGACAGCCTCAACGAAAGGTCATCACCGACCGGAGTTGCCTCCAGGTCGAGAGCACCGCGGACAACTATCTCTACCTGCTCCCGCTCGACACCCGCTTCCTTCATCCTTCAACAAACAACCCCGTTACGCTGCCCGTTCCGGCTACATCACTGCGGATCGGGATTGATGCGGTCTCCGAACATCTGGTTCCCGAACCGAGGATTGCCTCCCCTCGCGGAGCCGGGATCGGCACCGCCGTGCTTCTTGAATTCACCAGCGGAATGATGAGCCAATCACTGCATGTCGGACTCGGGACGGGTGATGCAGAGCCCCGCAGTCACGAGTTCTTCGGCCGTGCGAAAATCACCCTTTTCGGTGACGCCTCCTCCCCCCCCCATCATGATACGACAGTGAGGAAACCGTGGCTCGATCTCACCCCCGGCAAAGAATCGGGAACACTCTTCTACCGGATCGGACGCGGCTCATCGGTCACATCCTCCGGAATCCTAAAATCCGGTGAAGAGCTGCCCCTCGGATGGGCGGACTGGCACCTTCGCCTGATGGAAGTCGCAGCAGGAAAAATGATCGTCACCAGCCCGACACCCGGCCGGGTGGGTGGTGTCCCGGGATTCCATGCATTCCTGATGAATCCAGATGGAGCAAGGGGCGACTCCGCCTGGATCCCCTCGGGAGAAGTCGTTCCGCTCACGCTTGGAACCGACATGATCCGCCTCGGATACGGACTGGAACTCAAACCGATCCCCTTCTCGATCGCCCTGACTGATTTCCAGATTCCCCGCGACGAGGGAACCGAGACACCCTCCGACTTCCGCGCAAGCGTGCTTTTCAAAAACCTGAAGACCGGTCGTGAACAGGCCGGGCTGATCCGGATGAACCATCCCGCATCATACCCTGGAGGACTCCTCGCCAATGCCACGGGGTTGAACTACAAGTTCTCCCAAGCCGAATGGAATCCCCAGGACCTGCAGGAGACCACCCTGCAGGTTCTCTATGATCCCGGTTGGCTTTTGAAATGGACAGGATCACTGGCCATCTGTCTCGGGATCGCAACCATGTTCTACATTCGTCCCCGCTCGTGAAAAACCGTTCCATGACACGAATCCTCGCCGTCGCTGCCTGCGCGGCCGCCCTTTCCGGGGCTGCCGCGGATGTTTTACCTGCGGCACTCGAAACAATTGTGATCCAAGAAGGGGGAAGGAAGAAGCCCTACCTTGTCTTTGCGGAGGAAACCCTCCGATCCCTTTCGGGTAAAACCTCCCTCTCTCTCGACGGGGGGAAGCGTGATGCAATGAAAGTCATCACCGGGATCTGGATGGATCCCTCCCGCGACTGGAAGTTGAAGGAACTCATCCTTGTCTCCAACCGACCATTAAAGAATCGACTCGGCCTTGATCCTGCTCGGAAGCTCTTCAGTTGGGACGAACTCTCCTCGAATGAGGTGCTGGCTAGGGAGATTGTTTCTGCAGCCGAGACACGCAGTCGGGATCCCCGTGCAAAACTCGCCGGACTGCAAAAGGAGGCGACCGATGTCGGGCTGAGGATGGGTCTCTTCGAGAGTCTGTTAAGCGGCGACGCTTTCCGAATCTTGCCGCCCACTGCCGGCTCCGAATGGCAGGCACCCACGGCCAATGAGATGCCCCTGAAAGCCCTGCGTGCTGCATCCTCGACGAACGACCAGCGCCTCTTTGACCATACCGTACAGGAATTCACGGGTTCGGTTGCCATGATGGGGGCACTCCCATCCCCTGGAAAGATCCGTCTCGAGGTTGTCTATCAGAAAGCCCGTCCCTTCCGTTGGGCATGGATCCTTTACGCGGCGGCAGGCATCGTCCTGCTCATTTCCCGGGGCAGTTGGGAGCGGATGGGCTACAGGGCAGCGTGGAGCCTTGCAGGCGGGGGATTCCTGCTTCAGGCCGCGGGACTGCTCGCACGGGTGCTGATCGCGGGGAGGCCTCCGGTCACCAACATGTACGAGTCGGTGATCTGGGTAGCCTTCGGGACGATCCTCTTTGCACTGATCTTCGAGGCGATCCATCGTGCCGGCACTTTTCTGCTCGGGGCCATTCCCGTTGCCGTGGCCTCCCTCATCCTGGCGGACAGCCAGCCGATGATTCTCGACCGCTCCATTCATCCCCTCACACCGGTCCTACGCGACAATTTCTGGCTCACCACCCATGTCCTCTCAATCACCCTGAGCTACGCCGCGTTTGCCCTCGCTCTTGGCGTGGCCCATGTCGCGCTGGGCCGCATCATTGCCGGGCGCAACCCCTCCGAAACCCTCTACATCTATCTTTACAAAACACTGCAGGTGGGTGTCCTTCTGCTAGCAACCGGGACGATCCTCGGCGGAGTCTGGGCCAACTACTCTTGGGGGCGCTTCTGGGACTGGGATCCCAAGGAGACTTGGGCGCTCATCGCCCTCCTCGGCTACCTCTTTCTTCTCCATGGAAGGATCAGCGGAATGTGGGGGGGCTTTGGGCTGGCCATTGGATCCGTGCTCGCCTTCCTGAGTGTGCTGATGGCGTGGTACGGGGTGAACTTCGTCTTGGGAGCCGGCCTCCACAGCTATGGATTCGGAACAGGAGGGTTCCCTCTGGTGGCGACTTTCGTCGCCTTCGAATTGCTGATTGTAGCAATGGCTGTTCTGCGAAGGAGTGGTCGGAGCAAAAGGTAAGATAAGGAACAACGCAGGGCGAAGGGATGCACCCTTAACCTTTCATGCTCCAACTTTTCACTCCCGGTTGCGCGCGGATTACTCCTGCCACCCCACGGAGGGATTGGCCCGTACGGCAACAGGAGACCCTTCCAGGGGCATGCTTGAGGTGCTGGGACGAACCGAGGGGCTGATGTTGGAACCGCTCTTGGCATTGTTGCGGTCTCGCTCGTAGAGATTCGCCCCCTTGCGCTTCAGGGCAAAGGTGTTGTTGTCACCATAGTTTTTCCAAGGGCCATCGGGCACGCTATTAGCCTCCACGAACTTCCAGTCACAGAGGTCATTCTTGGCCATGCCCAGGTAGTCACGGACCGCCGGCGAGATATCGAGACCGGCTCCCCGGTTCAGGTTGGGGCGGGGCCTGTCAAAAACAACGGCCCCTCCCTGGGGTCGTCCGAACACATACTGCCAATGATCGGTGCGGAAGGGACCGCAATCCTCCCACTGGGCAAAGGCCGTCCTGCCACCATGGTGAATGGCGATCCACCGACCCTTGAGAACCGATTTGCCGGGTTTCTCAAAACAATCCCGGAACCAGGGAATGATGCCCTTGGCCTCGGGCTTGGTGTTGCCGCGGGAGACATCGCAGTAAGGGAGCGCGATGTAGAACGGGTTCTGCCTCGGGACAAAGCCGCGGGGTGCATAGGTTCTGGGATCACGGTATCGGGGGTCGGGATTGTCATACCCTCCGTAGTTTCTCGCCCAGTTCGCATCCCAGGCGCTGCGATTGTTGGGAACGGGATTCCGCGCAGTGGGGCGCTCGCCGATCCAAAAAACCGTGGTCATGATGTTTCGGTGCCACGAGTACTTGCCGAAGCCGACCACAGGGGTCGTGGGGACGCTTACCGTAGGCGGGCGGGTCTGCTGGATTGCCCTCTCCCTGATCTGCATCGCCATCCGCTCGAAATCCCCCGGAGTCATGGCCCCGGAATCCCCTGAAATCCGTGACTTCACCGAGTCAACCACGTCAGATAGCGAGGCTGGAGCCTCTCCGGGAACGGAGAGAAGCAGTAGCAACACCAAACCGGAAAGTGGGGATCGCCGGGAAAAATCCATCAAGCAATAAACCTAGGGAAGGATGATGGCGGGGCAAGGGGAAACGCCCTTCATAAAAGAGGATGGTGAACAAGTAGAGGGAGCCGGCATCCTGAGGAATCGAACGGATGGGACGACCCGGCTTTGTGGGCGTCCCTTCCATGACGAAGACCTACCCGGCGCGCCACTAACGCCCACTTGATTCCGCCTTTAAGCCGTGTAAGTGGTCGAGGCGGTTGTCCCTCCGTGGCCGGTCCAGTTGGTGTGGAAAAACTCTCCTTCCGGCTTATCGACTCGCTCGTAGGTATGGGCTCCAAAAAAGTCGCGCTGGGCCTGAAGGAGGTTCGCCGGAAGCACGGCACTGCGGTAACTGTCGTAGTAACCGAGGCTGGCGGTGAAGGCGGGAGCGGCGACGCCGCGCTCGATAGCGGACACGATGGCTCGTCGCCAACCGGCCTGTGATTTCGCGAAGACCTCGGTGAAGAAGGGGGCGAGCATGAGGTTCTCAAGCTTCGGGTTCGCCTCGTAAGCCTCCTTGATGCGGTTGAGGAAAGCCGCACGGATAATGCATCCGCCGCGCCAGATGGTGGCGATATCGCCGAAATTGAGGTTCCAGTCGTAGAACTTGCTCGCCGTTCCCAGCAGATCGAGACCCTGGGCGTAGCTGACGATCTTGCTGGCATAAAGGGCGTCGCGGACGTCATTGATGATCTGCTGGCGATCTCCTGTGAAGACGGGAGCCTCCCATCCGGGCAGGATGCTGCTCGCGGCGACGCGCTTGGCCTTCATCGACGAAAGAATGCGTGCCTCCACGGCGGCATTGACGGTCGAAAGGACGACGCCGTGCTCGACGGCGTTGCCGACGGTCCACTTGCCCGTGCCCTTCTGTCCCGCCTTGTCGAGGATGACATCGACGAGCGGCCTGCCCGTCTCCCCGTCCTTCTTGGTGAAGATCTGCTCGGTGATGTCGATGAGGTAGCTGTTGAGCTCACCCTTGTTCCACTCGGCGAAGATCCGGTGAAACTCCTCGGCGGTCGGGTTGATCGCGGCCTTCAGGATCGCGTAGGCCTCGCAGATCAGCTGCATGTCGCCGTACTCGATGCCGTTGTGGACCATCTTGACATAGTGGCCTGCGCCATCGGGGCCCATGTGGCGGCAGCAGGGCTCGCCCTCCACAATCGCGGCGATCTTGCGGAAGATCGGCCCGACAGACTCCCAAGACTCCTTCGAGCCGCCGGGCATGATCGAGGGGCCGTTGAGAGCACCCTCCTCGCCTCCGGAAACACCGCTTCCGACATAGTGGAGTCCCTTCTCCCGGAGGTATTTCTCCCGGCGCTGGGTATCGGTCCAGAGGCTGTTGCCTCCGTCGATGATGATGTCCCCCTTCTCAAGAAGAGGGATGAGTTGCTCGATGACGGCGTCCACGGGGGCACCGGCCTTTACCATGATCATCGCCTTTCGAGGTCGGGCGAGGGAGGAGACGAACTCCTCGAGCGTCTTGGCTGCATGGATCTTCTTACCCTTGGCGCGGCTTTCGGCAAATTTCTCGGTCACCGCCCAGGTGCGGTTGAAAACACTGACGGAGAATCCCTTGCTCTCCATATTGAGGACGAGGTTTTCGCCCATGACGGCGAGACCGATCAGGCCGACATCACTTTGGTTGCTGCTCATAAATGTGGAAAAATTCAGGTGTTTCTAAAGAATAGAGAAACCTATCTCCCATGCCGGCGTGTTGGCAACCGAGTTCTCGCCCTTCTCGCACCAAAGGAACCGCCGGTTCCCTTAGACTGCCAACCCTACCGCAGCAGGTTGCGGTTCTTCCAGAGGTAAGCGAGACCGGAGTAAATGGTCAGCACCACGGTGGTCCCAATCAGAACGGGACCAACCCTCTGACCGAGGAAGAGGAGCCATCGGGACTCATCTCCAAAACAGTCACCCGCCGCCAGCAGGATCAGGAAGAAGAGGATCGTGATGAGTTGCCACGCGGTCTTGTGCTTGCCGAGATGATCGGCGGGAAGAATCACCCCCTGGCTGGCGGCGAGTTGACGGAGGCCGGTAATGAGGAACTCTCTCATGATGATGACGATGACGGCCCAAGCGGGGATGCCGGCGTGGTTCTCCTTGGAAGGAATCAGACAGACGAGCGCCGACGCCACGAGAACCTTGTCTGCAAGCGGATCCATGAGTTTGCCAAAATTGGTCATCTGGTCGAGTTTGCGGGCCACATACCCATCGAGCCAATCCGTCACGGAAGCGATGATGAAAAGTAGCAGGGCGACCACATCGCCCCAGTGCGTACTGCTGGAAAGAAACGCAACAAAGAAGGCCGTCAGGACAAACCTGCCCAGGGTGAGTTTGTTGGGAAGGTTCACGGCGTCTCCTTCGGTTCCTCATCCTCAATCCCCTGACGCAGGGGATTTGAAAGAATCGGCCGGATGAACCCGTAAATCAAGAAGAAGACAAAAAGCATGGCCGGCATCCACTCGTAATTCAGACCCGCGAAGGCCAGCACCACAATGATCAGCAGGAACTTCGGCAGGGATCGCTGGGTGCGCCAACCGAGTCCCTTGAAGCTGGGATAACGGACACGGCTGAACATCATAAAGGAAAGGAAGAGAAGGAGCGCAGGAAGAGCAAACTTCCAGCGTCCGATTGTCCGTTCCCCTTCATCAAGCCAGAGCATGAAGAGGGTCAGTGAAGCGATGAGCCCAGCAGCTGCAGGAATGGGAAAACCGATGAATTCCCTGGAATGCTCCTTCGCATCATGAGAATCCGCGACTGCCGCCGCGATGCAGTTGAACCGGGCCAGACGAAGTGAACCGCAGAGCAGGTAGACGAAGGCGATGACCCAGCCTGTCCTGTGAAAATCCTTTAACACGATCTGGTAGACCAGCAGCGCTGGGGCCAAGCCGAAGGAAACAACGTCCGCCAACGAATCGAACTCACGGCCAAACGGGCTTTCAAAGCCGCCTAGGCGCGCGACGCGGCCGTCCAGCAGGTCGAAAACGCAGGCCCCCAGAATGAAGGCGAGGGCTTCGTGGTAGCAGTGAATGGCGGTCTCCCCACCGTTATTCAGGAGCGCCCCTTCGATGATCTTCAGCACGGCTGCAAACCCGCAGAAGAGATTCCCCGCCGTCATCATGTTCGGCAGGAGGTAGATCTTCGGCTCGTGTTGGCTGCTCATCGGGGATCGGGGTGGGGGATGGGTTATCGGAGGGCAATCCAAAAACGATGGGTTCAAGCGTTAAAAGGTTAAATAAGACAAGGGATCCACAAAAATCCCCATTCTTCCATTCGTATCAGGCTGACATTCGCGCGACTGCGGTCTCGCCACCCTTCACTTTCCGACCTGCCGAGACAAGGACTTCGGAGTCCAAAGGCAGATAGAGATCGGTTCGGGAGCCGAAGCGGATCATGCCGAACCTCTCCCCGCGCTCCATCGTCTCGCCAAGGCTTGCCCAAGGAACGATGCGGCGGGCAATGGCACCGGTGATCTGCTTCACGGCAACAGCACGTTCAGGATGATCCTTAACTCCGAAGACCCAGAAAAGACTCTCATTCAGAACAGAGGCCTCCGGCTTCCGCGCATCGAGGTAGAGGCCCCCCCTGCCCTCGGTGAAGAGTACCTCGCCATTGATCGGGGTGCGGTTCACATGGACGTCGAAGACCGAAAGGAATATCGAGACCCTCTTCATCCTGCGCTTGAAGAACTGCTCCTCCTCCACCTCATCCACAAGCGTCACTGTTCCATCGGCTGGAGAAACGGCCAATGAAGAATCGGTCGGGGGCTTGCGCTCCGGGTCACGGAAGAACCAGAGACAGAAAAAAGTTACTCCCGCGAAAAGAGCGGGGAGTAAAAAAATTTGCGAGCGAGCCGAAAAGATGACTCCAAGGACTAGGGTGAGAAAAATCCATCGGCCCTCGTACATCGCTCTGGCTGGTCTGGGTTTCTTCATGGTTGCGAAACCCTAGTATGGGTCATACGTCCATCGCGAGCCGATAAATCATGACTTCCCATCTGTCTTCCGATCGTCCCCGATCAGGAACCCTCTCCCGCTAATGCAGGCTCGGATTTCTCCGCCATGGTCTCGAATGAAATCGCCATGGCGAGGCAAGCAAAGGCCCCTTTCTATGAGTTCCTGAGTTCCATATTAAAAATCTTTGGATTACATTCCCCTCATGCAGTCAACCATCAACGAAGCGCATCCCGATCTCACGATGGAAGTGCTTCTGGGAATTTTCCCCGGAGCGCGGCGCACTCTCTTTCAGCTTCATCACATCGGCGGTTGCAGTAGTTGCGGATTCTCCCCCTCCGAAACACTCGCCCAGATCTGCACCCGCAACGGGGGGCTGGATCCGGGGGTTGTGCTCGGCGAAATCAAAGAGGGACACCTCAAGGATGAAGCGCTTCTCATTTCCCCGGAGGACCTTTATTCCAAGCTGGGAGCGGCTGATCTTCGACTCCTTGATATCCGCACCCGCGAGGAGTTTGAGGCGGTCTCGATACCGTACAGCCGTTTCATGACCCAGGAGATCATGCGGGAGGCAATGAACTGGCCCAAAGAAACGGAGATCATCCTAGTCGATCACACAGGTGGCCGCGTGCTTGATGCCGCCGCCTACTTCGCCGGCCACGGCTTCGCCAACGTGAAGGGACTCAGGGGAGGCATCGACGCCTACTCCGAGCAGGCCGACCCGTCGCTTCCCCGTTACACCACCGAAGCCGCCTGAACTATGGATAACGATCAGACAAAGGCGCTCGAGGAGGCCGCCAGAAATCCGAAGAATCTCGGCGAGATGGAGGAAGCCGATGCCGTCGGCACCGTGGGCCGCAGCGACTGCGGCGACATGCTCCGCATGTGGGTGAAGTTCAAGGAGGAGAACGGCCGGAAGGTGATTGATCGTGCAAGTTTTCAGACCTTTGGATGCCAGACCGCAATCGCCGTGGCCAGCGTTGCCACCGAGATGATCCGTGGAAAGACCGCCGGCGAGGCACTCGCCCTGTCGGGAGAGCAACTCTCCTCGCCGCTCGGTCCCCTCCCCCCGATGAAGATCCACTGCGCCCAATTGGTGGAGGATGCCTTGAAGGCGGCCCTTGATCCGACCGCCGCGAAAGCCGCACCGGCAATCCCTTCGGGATCCACGCTGGCGGACCAGATCACCCCGGCCACGGGAAAAATCAAAATCACCCTTCTAAAGAAAGACCCCGATGCCTAGATTCCCAAAAAACTCATGAACTCCCACCAAGAAATCGTCCTCAAGCGAGATACCGACGCCATTCAGATCCCGAGTGGCAACCCGCTCCAACTTCCCGCAGGCACCAAGGTCATGGTCACCCAGTCGCTGGGTGGCACCTACACCGTGGCGACACCGGGAGGACTTGCCCGCATCGATGAGAAGGATGCCGATGCCCTGGGCCTCGAGGCCGTGATTGCGGCCCCGAAGACCGCCGTCGAGGGCTCTCTCGAAGAGGCCGTTTGGAATCAACTTAAGGCCGTCTTTGATCCCGAAATACCGGTCAACGTGGTCGACCTCGGCCTCATCTACGAATGTCAGATCCTCCATCCCGAGGGAGGCGGCGCCAAGGCGCATGTCAAGATGACCCTCACCGCCCCCGGTTGCGGCATGGGCCCTACCATCGCCGCGGACGCCCGGGGCAAGATCCTCACCCTTGAGGGAATTGACGAGGCGGAGGTGGAACTGGTCTGGGATCCGCCGTGGAACCAGAGCATGATCAGCGAAGCCGGAAGGATGAAACTGGGCCTCGTTTAGGGAGAATCGATTTCCATTGCTAATCAGCCCTACAAAGACCATAGTCCACTCCCCATGAGCCAGCATCCCAGCCTTAAAGGAAGCAGCACCATAGCCGCCAAGCGCAGCGTGCTGAAGCGCTTCGAGCGTGTCGAACTTCTCAAGAAACGCGGTCAGTTCAAGCCCGGTCAACGCGTGATCGGTCTGCCCAAGACCAAGCCTGAGGATTAAGCCGATCGACGGAACTTCCAGATCCGGGGAAGCCTCTTCCGGTTACCCAGCAGTCAGGCGCACGTCCGAACCAACGGGCTTGCGCCTGAATCGTTTTCTGGCGGCGGCAGGACTCGGTTCGCGCCGTTCCTGCGAGGAACTGATCCTCAAAGGAAGCGTTGCGGTCAACGGCTCCATCTGTCGGGAACTCTCCACCCGCATCTCCGAATGTGATGACGTGCGGGTGAGCGGACGTGTCGTCCATGCCTTCGCACCCAGAACGATCCTGCTGAACAAGCCGACCGGTTACACCACGACCCGGAGTGATCGCCATGCGGAAAGGACGATCTTCGACCTACTCCCCTCCGATTGCGGTCACCTCTTCCATGTGGGTCGACTCGACAAGGAGAGCGAGGGCCTTCTCCTGCTAACCAATGACGGAATCCTGTCACAGGAGCTGATGCATCCCTCCAAGGGAGTCAATAAAGAGTACGAGGTCATTCTCGACAAACCCTTCCTGGAGACCGATGCAGCGGCCCTGAAGAGAGGTACCTGGATCGAGGGATCCGTTGCCCGGGTCGAGTCGGTTCGCACCCTCGGTCCCACCAAGATCCAGATCGTTTTGCATCAGGGGCTCAAGCGTCAGATCCGCGTCATGCTCGGGCAACTCGGCTTCAAGGTGCAGCGCCTTGTCCGTACCCGCATCGGCCCCCTCACCCTACGGGGGGTGAAACCCGGAAGTTACCGGGATCTCCGCAAGGAGGATCTGGAACTGCTCCGCAAGGCGCTCGAGACGCCCCGACCAAAAAGAGTGAATCCGAAAATGTCACCAAGACCCAAGGCAATCAAGTTCTCCCGCTTCACGGTTATTCCGGCCTCCCCGAAATCAAAAGCTTCGCCCTCCCCCGCCCTCGAACGATCTATCGCGAAGGGTAGGAAGCGGCCCTGATGATGCCGCGATAGTGATGGAACGATTTTTTGGGAAGGCGCTGGAGGGATTTGAAATCACACCGCACCAGACCGAAACGCTGGG
>Ga0209189_1002899_pt1 | contig 11763 bp, 11 predicted proteins | sample C_130820_EF_Meta_FD_187308 | JGI IMG/M metagenome (GOLD analysis project Ga0209189, IMG submission 187308) | Freshwater microbial communities from Lake Croche, Canada to study carbon cycling - C_130820_EF_MetaG (SPAdes) (version 3) | ecosystem: Environmental > Aquatic > Freshwater > Lake...
CGCCACAGTCATACCTGTTGTGGTTGTGGTGGTAGGGGCAGTGGCAGAGGCAGAGCTACTAAAGCCGTAGAGAACTCCCACAGCAGCAATTGGGATAAGCGCTGCGGGTAAACAAATCTTAATGTTCTTATTCATAAGTTAGTTATCCTCTTCAGTGGGGGTTAAAGATAAAGTAAACATATAGATTCACACCCTTAACAAACAAGAGGTTTTGCATATTGAGTGCATATTTAGCGTATATTCAGTGCATCTTGAGCGTATATCAAAAAGATAGTTGATTGATATCTTTACAATGTCATTGCGTATTAACATTGTCAGTGGGATCCTTTATTATGTTGAAATCAGGGGCCCTAACGCTAGACCAAAATTCTAAGCTGCTTCGTGTCTCCGGAATAGAAGTTCACCTTACAAAAACCGAATATTTACTGATTGAATTGTTACTGCTTAATGATCAGCATATTGTCGAGCGTTCGGTTGTCATAGCCGCTTGCAAATTATTTGACGGGAAAGGAAGTGAACAAATGCTTAACCTTCACCTTTCGCGATTACGGATCAAAATTCGTAAAGCCGGAGGAGGTGATTTCATATTTTCTACATCAGGCTTTGGAATCTCTCTAAATGAGCCAAGCACTTTTAAAAGCGTTTAAGAAGCACAAATTGTTACTACTAAATCCCCTTATTGTTTCCTGTTATGCCTGAGCTTGTAGTGCAAAACCTGGCTACATTGGTACACGCTTGGAAATAAACTAGAGCAGGTGACTCTTAATCATCAGGACCTTTGAAGTTTGAAATTCTCTAAACTTGTCCGCGATACTGCCCGCTTGCCCGCAATTTTGCTCCTGAAGATTCGCAAATTCACTCTAACTCTAGTAAAGACTTCGACAAGATTCTTGCGCATATCTCGCACAACTGCATGCGTGACTAAGTAAATATAAAGAAGAGTCGCCCTATAAGCCGGACAATGTAACTAGTAGCCTCTGACCAGCGTATTTGAACGTCTGTCCGAGATTTATGTCCGATTTATTTGAGTCAGTACGAAAACGAACTATGAATAACTTTCGTAGTAAAAAAGTAGTTCAACTTAGAATCACTAAAAACAACTCGCGAAAATTATTTAATTAGTGAGCGGCAGTCTTAAGTATCGATTTCGGTCCGTTGGCTCTCCTGAGGCAAGCTCGTTGAAATAATCATTTTGCTTTCGACGCTGCCAATGATTCGCAGAGAGGATTCGAGATAATCCAGCGAGATTGGTTGGTTCATTGATGTCTGAAACAGAGGTCTGCAAGTCGATTGGACTGTCGTGATCGATGACAGAAGTTGCAATGATGAGCTCATCACCGTCGCGTAATATCTCAACAATTCGACCTTGCTGGGGCCAGTCAATTAATGATGCGGTCAAAATATGCCAAAACCCATTTACTCCTTCTGTTCCAATGTAGCGAACACGATTGTCATGATCGTGACCTGCAAACCAGGCGATTATCTCTTTGTGTTGAAGTAGCTCTTCTTCTATTTCTTCGCGTGCAACTTGGCGTGGTGCGCCTTCGGGTGCGTAATCGTTGAAGAGTGAATGCAATGGATGATGTGAAAAGAGTATAATTTGCTTTGAATTTGATTGATTGAGCAAGTTCTTTAGCCACAAGAATTGGATCTCATCAATCGATCCCTGCCAACCACCATGAACATTGACAGTATCGAGTGAAATTAAACGGAACTCTCCAAGATTGCGATACCAATATTTTGTTCCATTATTTGCATTCTCTTGAGTTAATCCGTGGCCATCGTGGCTCTTATCGCTACACGTTAGGTGCAACTTTGCCCAATCTGATGGGTTATTAAATCTACGTTGTGGATCTGAATTCTGTTCCCAAAAAGTTCCGCCCTCTGGACTTGCATAACCGGCTGGTCCAACCATCGACCAACCACCAAAAACTTTGACTAGGTCTACATCTGGAGACAGCGCAATCAGACGCTTTTCCCCTGTTGCAATTTCTAATAATTCAGAATTCGGTGGAACGGTACCTTGTAAAAGCGCATCATGATTTCCATGAGTTGCAAACCACGTGTGTGCTAGACCGGTTGCATTGAATGGCTGTCGAACTGCGTTAGTAAGTCCTGGCACAGTTGGAAATCCATAGAGTGAGCGTGGAAAGTCATCTTCGCACCCGATGGGAGTTCCTTCCGGATTCCAATAAGAGCGGTCGTATTTCTCTGGCTCCGTTTGAGCAACACCTTCCCAATTATCTTTATCTCCACTATCTGGGTGAATTACTCCTCCATCCATAAGTGTGAAATACCAATCGAGTTCATTTGATTGTGCGTTATCAGTTACATCACCTGTGGCAATAACAAAATCAACGGGACGATCAGAGTGGATGCCGTGCTTAATTGAATTCACGGTGCGAACCATTGACTCTAAAGTCTGAGTTGTAAGAATTTCCTGAGCACGATAAGCACCAACAAATGGAATCATTGCTGACATCGGATTGTGGGGATCCGCAAATCGATCTGTAAGTTCAATACGAGCAGGAGATTGTGCATCGCAGATATGAAGATCTGATATATGAATAAAGGTTAGCAATGACTGCGCTGCAGGTGAAGGTGCATCTCCAATAAGTGCCTCACCTGGAGCAACTTGAAGATTGACCCAACCAAGCTCATTTGCTTCACCGCGAATAATCCGTCGACTACGAGAATCAGACATGTTCAGCCATCACTTCATCACTTGCAATTTTGAATGCAATTTTGTCACCAATCTCAAGCTTGCGCACATCACGGCTTGCAATATTGAGATGGACAAGTGGCATGCCTTCAACTGCAATGCCAACTTTTGTCATAGGACCCAGAAATGACTTGAGCGCAACAATTCCACGAACTGCTTCATCATCGCCCTCACTCACTAACTCAAGTGACTCTGGGCGAATTATGACATTTACTCTCTCGCCTGCTGAAAAAATTTCTGACGATTCGAAGATCTTTATCTTTTGATTGAGCACTTTCGCTTTGCCCTGTCCTGTTATTTCTGCAGGAATTCGATTTGCTAAGCCTACGAATGAAGCAACAAATGGCGTAGCAGGAGAGTTATACAAAGTGATTGGTTTATCGATTTGCTCAAGTTTTCCATGGCTCATAACACCGACGCGATCAGCAATTGTCATAGCTTCTTCTTGATCATGGGTAACAAAAAGAGTTGTGATTCCAAGTTCGAGTTGAATACGGCGAATCTCTTCGCGAATCTGACCACGCACTTGTGCATCGAGCGCCGAGAGTGGTTCATCGAGAAGAAGTACTCGTGGCTCAATTGCCAATGCGCGAGCAAGTGCGACGCGCTGTTGCTGACCGCCAGAGAGTTGGTGTGGAAATGATTTCGCTTTATTTTCTAATGCAACAAGTTCGAGCATCTGAGCGACTCGCTTATTTCTAGTTACAGAATCAATCTTGCGTGCACGTAAGCCGTACTCAATGTTGTCGGCTACGGATAAGTTCGGAAAAAGTGAATATGACTGGAAAACCATTCCCATGTCGCGAGCATTTGCGGGAGTGTCGTTATATCGCTGGCCATTGACAAGGAGTTCACCTGATGTCGCGACTTCTAGTCCTGCAACAATTCGAAGTGCAGTTGTCTTACCGCACCCGGATGGGCCCAATAGTGCTACAAGTTCACCCGGTTCGATTGTGAGGTCAAGTCCATCGAGAGCTTTGACTGGCCCAAAATGTCGGCTGATTCCACGTAGTTCAAGAGTGCTGCTAACGCGATCTTTCTTACTCATTCGTCCACCTCTACTTGTCGCGCACCCTTCTTGGAGAAGAGTGCGATTATTGATAAGAGTGCAATTGCGCCAACAAAACTAAATACAGAGATTGCAATAGCACCCAGAATATTCTGCTGCGCCGCGACAACAGTCCATGTTGGAAATGTCTCCCAATGCAATAGCGATGTAATCGTGTACTCGCCGATTGATAAGGCGAATGTCAAGAAGAGTGCGCCAGTGATTCCCCCGCGAATAGCTGGCACGATGACGCGAATAATTGTACGAGTCCATGTTGCTCCCAAACTTCTAGAGGCCTCTACCAATGTTTTCAAGGCGACTGTTTGAAGGGAAGTATCAAGTGCGCGATATGTATACGGAAGTGCGATGATGACAAAGAAGAAGACCAATTCGTACTCTGAATTCTGCAGAATTTCTGGCATAGCAACTTGTGCACCAATTGCTAATGAGACGACAGGAATAATCAAAGGAAGAATACAGAGAAAATCGATAAGAGATTTAAATTTCTGACCCTTGAGATTGAGATAAACCATCGTTGGAACCATCAAAAGCAGATTGAGAACACCCGCTAGAACAGCTAACTTCAACGATGTAAAGAGATTGAGGTAAAACCCATCGGCATGAATTAGCCATTGATAGTTAACCCAGGAGTGACCCTTTCCGCCTTCGCCTCTAAAACTGTAGAGGGCAGCTCCATAAAGAGGAACTACGAAGGTCAAGAATGCAAAGCTTGAAGCGATGATGATGAGGGGCCATTTCAAAGCTAATTTTTTCATGAACTGCGCCACTTTGCTGTTTTACGTTGCGCCCAGATATATCCAGCCATAGCGATAGTCGCAACGACAATCATGCCGACTGCGAGTGCATCACCAAGATTTGCTTGATCTGAGATTACATTTCCATCAACAAGAGTGCCGATAATGATAGGTACAAGCGGAACTGTGCCAACGGTGAGAGCACGCGCTGTTGCATATGCCGAAAATCCGCCTGCGAATAACAGGAAAAATGCCCCAATAAATGATGGGAAGAGAATCGGGATACCAACTCTGCGCCAATATGTGAGTGAGGATGCTCCGAGGCTCGTGCTTGCCTCTTCCCACTCTCGACGTAAACCAGCGATAGCGGGCTTGAAGACAAGAACCATCAGCGGTATTTGAAAAAACGAGTAAACCATTACAACTCCGGTAAAGGAGAAGATGGTGAAATGATCAGCGTAAATATCCCAGCCAAGTGATTTCAATGTTGTGGTGACAATTCCTTCGACTCCAAATGCTGCAACAAACATAAATGCAAGAGGTACTCCACCGGAATTGGCAAAGACAGCAGAGACTGAATCGATAACTGCCTCGAATTTTCCACGAGCATATTTAACAATTACATATGCAAAAAAAGCTCCAAGAATCGAGCCGATAATTGAAGTGACCAGAGAGAGTTTGATTGAAACTACAAATGCATGGAAGTACGGGCCCGACTTAAGAATGGGGCGGTAATTTGCGAGTGTCCATTCATTCTCATTTCCATGAAGGCTACGAAGTGTCACCGCAACAATGGGCCACAAGAGAAAGAAGGAGGTAAAAATGAAAAATGGAAGTAGTGGAAGCACGCCAGTCCCTGGGCCACTCGAGCGAACTCGAGAATGTGCTTTCACTACTCCCATTTATATTCAGTTATGAAGTAACTATTGCTAGTACTTAGTTACCAGCGATTGCTGGCCACCGTGCCTTAAGGAGAGCCTTCGCTGCATCTTGTTCCGCTGGTGTAGGTGTAATTATCTTTACGCCCTTTGGAATTTCATATCCAGCTGGTGAAGTTACATTTGTCTTCTTCGCAACCATTGCCTCGTACATCACTGGAAGTGCACCGCCTGCGATCCAAATATTCTGCCCACCCATAATTGATGCGAAGATTTTTGAACCAGTCATGCCCTTTGTTGAGCCAAGGTCCATTGAACCCTTGCCCTTGTTCTGTGAGTAGAGGAACTCTGTCCAAAGACGAGCTGCTGCTGGGTGTGGCGCGTTGAAAGGAATCGCCATTACGTATGGAGTTCCCTGGATAACTGCATCTGAAGGAATTACATACTTCACTGTCTTTCCTGCCTTGGCAGCTGTTGCTACAGCTCCCGGACCGTTGAATGACCATGAGAATGAAACTTTGTACGCACCTGCAAGGAAGTTCTGTCCATTTGCAAGAGCAGTAACGAAGTTACCTGACTTCTTCATATCTGAGAAGTAATCAATACCCTGTTGAACATTTGCAGTTGTTCCACCACTAGCAAGGTTTGCTGCAAAGACTGACATCAGTGCTTCTTGAGCTCCTGTTGGATCTCCACCGATTGCAACCATATTCTTGAATGCTGGATCCTTAAGGTCAGTAAATGACTTTGGAGCCTTTGCAATTGATGTGTCATATGAAAGTGCGATGACACCTGCATAGTCACCAAACCAGCGACCTGAAGCTTCCTTATACGTTGGTGTGATGTCATTCCAGTTCACAACCTTGTACTGAGTGAAAAGGTTTACGTTATCTAGCGCATAAGTAATTCCGACGTCGACTGCATCTGGAACCTTTGATGCTGGAGCTGTCTTTACTGTCTGGATTTCATAAGCAGATGATCCATCTGGATTATCGTCAGAGATCTTGATTCCGAAAGCCTTGGAGAAGAGGTCCATAGCTTCGCCATAGTTTGCCCAGTCACGAGGAAGTGTGATGACATTTAGTTTTCCTTCTTTTTGTGCTGCCTTTACAAGTGCATCCATGCCACCGCATGCCTTTAGATCTTTGCACTTTGAATAATCGATTGGAGCTGCATTTGATGAAGCTGTTGTTGCAAACATTGAAGCTGCAGCCATTGTGGCCACAAGTACTCCAGTGAGTAGACGCTTACGCATATATCCCCCTTAAGGATTTGGTAGGGGCACTCAATCGCAGGAAGTTTGAATCCAGGTGCCTATTAGGGAGTAAATAAATGAAAGTAAAGTTAACAAATGCTAAGAATATTTACCGCACCATCGAGGACGTGGGTAGCCCCCGCACGCAAAAGTTTTTCTGGACTATGGGTACCAGTGGAAACCCCAGCAATAATGTGAGCACCAGCAGTGACGCCGGCTCGCATATCTGATTCAGTATCACCGATCACGGCGATATCTTCTGCCGAAATATGGGATTCGAATTGCTTGTTATAGAGAACTATGCAACGAAAAATCATGTCAGGTGAGGGGCGTCCCTCGACCACTTCGGATGCTGCCACTGAAAAATCAATATGTTGAGCCCAATTTAAGCCACTTATGACACTATCGAGAATGTCGCGAGGGAATCCAGTGGTGATTCCAACAGCAATCCCATTCTCACGCAGTTCATCAAATAGCTTTGTCACACCATCAAATTCTTGTAACTTTCCAGATTTCACAAGTCCTATGTAGCTTTCAACAAAAAAATCATGTGCTTGGTTTGCTCGTACGGAATCACCATCACATAAGTGCAGGAAAACATCAATCTTACGTTCACCCATTGTTGCGTTGACATAGTTCACCATCTGATCCATCTCTGGTGTCCCGCGTGTTACTCCCATAGAAACCATTGCATTCTCAAATGCTTCTACAACTAATCCGCCATCGCGCGCAGTTGTTCCAGCAACATCAAAGACTGCCATCTTTATTTTATTATTATTTATAGTGACCATAGTTCAACCGTTTCCTCCGCAATTGCCGGTGCAAGAGTATTTCCGCGGCCACCACCACCCGTGACTATATGAGCACCTGGAGCAATTTCTCTGCGGATATAAATTTCTTCACTTGTGCTCTGGCTATAAACCCCATCCCAACGCTTTTCAATCCTTGGAACTTCGCGGCCGAAAATATTATTCATCACCCCACGAAGATGGTCATATGGTGCCTCATCAATTTCATGAGTGAATGGTTCGATATATTCATGAGTATCACCGATTGTCATCGAACCATCTAGGCGCTGAACGAGCAAAAGTTGCATCTTGAATTGCGTTGCAATTTCAGATTGGGCGCCCAGTAGGGCCAATGAAAGCTCCTTGAATGCAGGGTAATAACGCAGGGAGTCGGCATCTGCGAGTGAATGACTAAGTGTTGCTCCAAGGGGCGCTGTTGATGCCATCTGCAATCGAACTTTACGTAGTGGGGCCTTTTCAAGAAAACTCTCAATAAAACCCTTATGCGCCGCACCAGCACATAATGCAATGTACTCTCCTGAATATTTTCTTCCGAAAATATCGCTGACGTGATTTCCATTTTCATCATGATAAAAATCAACCACTTCAAATTCAGGAACCCATGTGTACTCGGGAAAACTCTTCAGGTATTCGCGGAGCCCGCCGAGAAGCATTGCTGGCTCCACCGCAGCATCTGTAGTGCATTGCAATGAACCCACATACTTTCCTGCTAGTTCAGGTTCTAATGCCAGGGTTTGATTTCGATTGAGAAGTCTAAATCCACGCTTTTCTGCATCCAACATAGATGCCGCTTCTTGAATAACTGTGTATTCATTCTCTGATTGCGCAATAGTCAAGGATCCGTTTGCACGAAATCCAATTTCTGCGCGTGAACCAATAGTTGCCCACAAGGTGCGAGCCCTGAGAGCAAGATCTAGTTCGCCACCAGCGCGTCGCCCACTTACCCAGATAAGTCCAAAGTTTCGAACTGACGCGGATTGAGGTTTCATGTCTCGCTCTAGGTGTGTAACTGCAAATCCTTTTTCGGCAGCGAGTACGGCATGCATTGTGCCAATTACGCCTCCACCGACAATGAGAGCGCGCTTCATTGTGCTATCTCAACATAAGTAAGGGTGCAAATCTGCCAAAATTGATTACGAGAAGGTGAATTTATATTAATTTTAGTGCGCGTACTCCGTGTTATCCATTGACTTCTTAGGCAAAAAGAATGTGATGACTAGGAAAATCGAAACTAAGCCAATTTGAAGAAGCAATGCATTTCTAAATCCTTGATCAATCTGACCACTAGCCACTTTGTTGAAAAATACAGTTCCAAAGATTGCAACTCCAACGGATGAAGCAATCGATTGAATCGCCGATAAGACACCAGAGGCGGAACCCACTAATTCATCCTTTATCGCGAGCAGAATTGCATCGAAGAGGGCGGCAACTACTAATCCGGTTCCAAAGCCAGAGACCAACATTCCTGGAGCGATATGCCAGAAATTGAAAGATTGCATATCTGGAAGTGCAAAGAATAGAAGGAGCGCACCAATAATTTGTGCTGCAGCGCCAAACTGAAGAACACGTGTACCAAATTTTTCGGCCAAAACCGCACCACTGAGTGCGCCACCAATTGCTGTACCAAGAGGAATCGCAATATTGGAAATACCAGCACCTCGCGCTGAATAACCCTGACCAATTTGTAAGAAGAGAGTGATGATTAGGTACACCCCGGTGAAGCCTGCAAAAAATGTAAATATTCCAGCGAGTCCTAAGTTATAAGTAGTTGATTTGAAGATATCAGGATCAACAAGTGGAGTATTTTTGCGCGAGATTACCCAACGTTGCTGAAGAGTAAATATTCCAAAACCAAAAATAGATGCACCAAGTGCGGAAATAGCCTAGGAGGATTAGGAAAAGGTTGGCGCCTAGCGTGCCTAAACGGTTGTTTATAGTTGTTTGTTGTCCGAGAATTCTGTCCGATGTCCGATTTTTCTGACCGAGAAATCTGACAAATTTGGGATAGGTTCTGACAACTCTGAACACATTTAAATAACAAGAGTGAGCGGAGATTTAACCTCCGCCCACTCCTGCTAATGAAGAGACGCCCTATAAGCCGGATCCTGTCCATCGCTTTCGCGAATGGATCACCATCCATCTAGTCACGCAATTGCTCACGTGATCAAGCAACCTACCTGATAACTCGAACGAGCAGTTCTCAATCGCTATCGTTTTGGTCTTGCTCCAAGTGGGGTTTGCCTTGCCATTGATGTCACCATCAACGCGGTGGTCTCTTACACCACCGTTTCACCCTTACCGTTTGCACGGCGGTCATTTTCTGTGGCACTTTCCCGCGGGTCGCCCCGGGTGGTTGTTAACCATCACTTTGCTCTGTGGAGTCCGGACTTTCCTCGGTATTTTCATAACGCAGTGATCCAGACGACTCTTCAGTAAGAGAAGAATACGCGAATTTTTTAGAGGTGGCTACGCTCACTTAAGCCTCGAAGCGCGCGTAAACCATCAGATGGCCAAACAAGCACAGTCGTAATGCTGCACGGCAAAATGTCTACGTGATACATGCCCTCAAGCGGGGCTCCTATTGCAAGGGATGCAAGAGCCCGAATAACAATGTTATGCGTGACAACGCAGATTGTTTTGCCAGGATATTGAACAACTAAGTCAGTCAGCCCTGCTTCAGCGCGCGAGGAAACTTCTGCATAGGACTCACCACCGGATGGTCGATAACTAGGAGAGGCAAGCCACGCATCCCATTCTTCAGGGTGCTTTGCTTTGATCTCTGCAGGGGTAAATCCATCCCAGTTACCAAAATCGCACTCAACCCACTGATCATCAAATGTGACATCGAGCTTTGTTGCATCACTAATTTCTTTTGCGGTCTGTGTTGTGCGCATAAGAGGCGAGGCAATAATTAGATCAGGTTTGCGGGCAGCAATCTCTTTGGCAACCTTCTTGGCTTGCTCTGTTCCCTTTGGGGTCAGCTCTGGATCTTCTGGTCCGATTCCTGAGAATCTGCGCGCAGGTGTCCAGATCGTTTCACCGTGGCGAACAAAATAGATTGTTGTGGGAACTTCATCAGAGACTATGCGTTCTGTTAGAAAATTAAGTTGTGGGCGCGAGACGCTTCCTGGTTCACCATCGAGTGCTTTATTAGCAAGGCGATCTGCATGGGAGTTCTCCTCACGAGGGATCCATCCAAAGGTGACCTTTGATAAATCGTGGATGCTTCGTGCCTGCTTTGCTAGCTCGCGCATATCAGGGTGCTTGATCTGCCAACGGCCAGACATCTGTTCAACAACTAACTTGGAATCCATCTGCACATTAATCGTTGCATCAGGATCAAGTTCATGAGCCTTTTCTAAGCCGGCGATCAAACCTCGGTATTCAGCCACATTATTAGAAGCAATACCAATCGTGTCAAAGAGTTCTGCAAGCACTTTTCCATTTTCGGAAACAACTGCTCCATAGGCTGCAGGGCCTGGGTTGCCACGAGAACCACCGTCTGCCGTGATGTGAAATGTGCGAGACATTTAGATCCTTACCAAGATTCGGCGGCATTCCTCACAACGAATTATCTCATCGGCAGGTAAAGATTTGATTCTTTCAATCTCAATGGCGTTGATAGATAAATGGCATCCTTCGCATTTATTACCAACCAGCAGCGCAGCCCCGACACCGTCGTTAGATGTGCGCACCTTTTCGTAGAGTTCAACAAGAGTCGCCTCAATCTTGGGAGCAAGCTGACCTCGCTCTGCTTGCTGAACGCCAATTTCACCTTGGATCTCAGTCGTTGCATTTTCAAGACGGATATTGAGTTCTAGCTCAAGCTGCTTAAGTCCCACTTGATCATTCTGGAGCTCATCGACTCTGGCTTTAACAGCGTCGTGCTTGAGCATGACTTCAAGTTCGCCATCTTCAAGCTCTGACTTTCGCTTGGCAAGTGTGCCCAGCTCATGCTGAAGTTGTTCAAGTTCCTTTGGCGAACCCACACCTGATGAAAGTCTGGATTCATCCTTCTTAATACGGTCTGCGACTTGCTCGACATCAACTTCTATGCGGCGAAGATCAATAGCCACATCTGCCAACTCTGTCTCAACAACAGCAAGTTCAACTGCGGTGTTCTCTAGGCGGGTGTGGATCGCTGTGATCTGTTCGCGCTCAGGCAGATTCGCTAATTTTATTTTTAGATGAGAGATCGCAGTATCAATGAGTTGCAACTCAATCAAGAGATTCTGGTGTTCAGGACTAGCCTTCACCAAAGTCTCCTTACTTCTATCAAAAGTAGATCATGTAGTT
>Ga0209189_1002900_pt1 | contig 11762 bp, 13 predicted proteins | sample C_130820_EF_Meta_FD_187308 | JGI IMG/M metagenome (GOLD analysis project Ga0209189, IMG submission 187308) | Freshwater microbial communities from Lake Croche, Canada to study carbon cycling - C_130820_EF_MetaG (SPAdes) (version 3) | ecosystem: Environmental > Aquatic > Freshwater > Lake...
TGTGCACGGTAGCATCCCGTGGGATAGGAGGACGCACAGCCGAAGAAGGCTGCTGGTTGATGTCGTGGTCGCGCTGGGTGTTGCGCTTACTCGGGGTTTTGGGGTAGCTTACCATTAGGTTTCTCCTTTGCGGTTACGAGAAGATACGCGAATATCACATAAATTGCCAGTGTTGTCACTCTTTCCCAGCCCATGCCCCACATCGTCCAGCACCCAAGGCCAAACGACGTAAGCAGAGCGGCGATAGTTATCAAGCGGTCGGAGATGACCCCTAACGCTAGGCGAATGATAGATGTTGCATCCATGACGGTTACCCTCTAGTTGTGAGGTAATCATCTTATCATTTATCGTCATCATCGTCTAACCCAAACCCGCTGCCCCACTCAGAGTCAGCGTCCTTCATCTTGAGTTGCTCTAGCTTTAGAGCGCGGTCTATCACCCGCATCTTGTCGGTGATGGTCGCCGTAGTGTCAGCCATGATTTCTTTCATCATCTTGTTGATGGCGTTCTCCAACTCGGGGTTGATGCCTTTTGCTTTCTTGCTCATTATCTAAACCTCGGTGCGGCAGATGCCGGAGAATCTTTTTTGTTAATTACATCGTACAGAGACTTGCCAGCACCAGCGGCTCCAAAAATCATTGAGCCTGCTGGTTGAGCCGTGACACCCAAAATAGCGTTTTTAATTGTGCGTTGCAACATGGTCAGTTTGGCAGGCTCACCAATAGCGGAATTGGCTATCGACTGCAATTGAGCTTCTAGCGTGGACAACTGCGCGTCTGACATGAGGCCAGCAGCTTTTAGGCTGGGAGCCACATCTTCTCGAAAAGCCACGATAGAACTGGTCAACCCTGTGGATGCACGGTCTGCCATGATTTGTTGGACAGATTCAGCTATCAGTTGCTTGCCTTGTGGGTTTGCAGCCAGGATAGGGCCAACCTCTGCCCACTCAGAAGGCTTGCCGCCCAAGATGATTTCCCGTACACGGCGGGCAGGGTTGGAGTCACCCAGGATGGTTTTGACTCGCTTCTCTGCCTCTGCTGTTATTTTGCCCGCCTCTTTCTCTGCGGCGGTAACTGCTTGTTCTCCAGTACGCAAAACGGTAGGCTCTTTCGCCTCTAGAACTTGCGCGGCCTTGGTGGTCTTGCCAGCAACTCGCTCTGCCCTTTCTAGCGTCTGGAGGTATGAAGCGACCTTGCTTCTGACTTCCGGCAAAGCAGTGAGCCAATCGCTGTTGGAGTTCAACCAGGACTTCACACCAGCAGCGTTCTTGTCTCGCAACTGTCTGGCAGTGAAATCAGAAGCCTCCTTGAGGACAAAGTTCCTGTCGTTGCCAGTTAGCTCTAGCAAGTCTTTGACAGACTGCTGGCTGCTGAAATAGGTGTTTGGCAGAGACGCTGGGTCAGTGGCAAACCGTGTAGGGTCAAACCTGTCCGCTGCGGTAGTCTTCTTGCCAGCTTTGGACTTGTACTTGTCCAGCAGCCTGGATGCCATTTCGTAGCCGCCTTGCAAAGCATCGTGCGACTCACCAGCAAACTTGGATTGGATTTCGCTAATCTTGGCGTAGTAGGTTCTGGCAATGTCCGCACCAATGGCGCTGTAGCCCTCTACTTCTTTGCCAAACGCAACGTCACCCAAGCGGCGGCGCACATCGTCCAAAGCATCAAAGGATGTGGGAAAGGTTTTGAATATCGGATTGCCTTCTTCATTTACCCCAACTTGAACACGGCGGGCACTCACAGCGTCATAGATGTTTTGGTATGCCTGTAGCACACCCTTCTCTGTAACAGGTGCAGTCTTTTGTGTTTGAGCTTCTGCGCCAATCAACAACTTGTCTCTAAGGTTAGAAAGCAATGCCTTGTACTCCGGCATGTTTTTAACCAATTCGCCTGCTGCTTCTTTTTCTGCAACAGCAGCATCCCGTATGGCTTTTTGTGCCTTGTACTCGGCAGAGCGTTTTTCCGCAATATCGCCAAACAAGCCAGTGATTTTGTCTCTCAGGGTTTTGCCAACGTCAGATGCTTCCCGCTCAGTTCCAACAGTAGCCCTAGCTGCTTTTGCTTCTGCTGATGTTTCTGCTCCTATCTGCGTAGTCTTCTTGCCAGCAAGGCGCATCTTTTCTGCTTGTGCCTCTGCCCCCATTTGGGTCATTTCTGCTTCTGCTTTTTTGGCTAAAGCGCGTTTTTCTGCTTCTGCGGTAATGTCAGAAGCACCTATTTTTAAAATATCAAATACGCTTTTTTGAGGCTCACTGCTGGGAGCGCCGCCCCGTAGTTGCTCAATCTGTTTTTTGATGAAATCGCGTTGGCTAGGACTTAGTGCTTTCTCATCAATGTTCAAGTCTTTTGCAACCGTTGAAATAGCACTGACAGGGTTCAAATCAAGCAGTTTTCTAGCACCATACGAAACAGCACTTTTGATGGTGTTTACAAAAGCTGGGCCAACAGCGCCGCCAGCCAATTCAGCCATGAAAACACCAGGCATACCAAAGCCACGGGTTTCTGCTATTTGACCAGCAACATCTCCTGTGCCGCCGCCAACAGCGCCCATCAACGCTTCTGTTCCACGTTGGCCCTTCATCATGCGACCAGCTACTTGCAACGCCACTCCGGCTGGTTTTGTAGGCCCGTAAGGCAACATCTCTATGCCTTTGCCAACTGCTTGCGTAAGTTCTGGCGCAGCAAATCCAAGCACGCCACCGCCTACAACAGACTCTCCAAATTGCTTAATGCGCTCACCTGGAGTTTTTCTTTTTGGTTCAGCAACAGGCTCTGCGTCACTAACCACTTCACCACCGCCAAATCTTGGCTTTGAAGAAGGAGTCTCTTCTACCAACTCACCTTGAAAACGTGGGCCAGCCATGATTATTTTTTCCTGTAGATTTTTCCATCATCAGGGTCTTTGTAAAGACTGCCAGATGGAATGGCATTGTAATCTTGAGTGGTTTTAGGTTCGTACGTTTTTCCAGCACGCACGGCTGGTTCTTCAGTTTTCTTAGTGCCGTAAATTCTTTCTTGCACTTGCTCTGGAGTTGCGTACTTGTTCAGCTTCTCTAGTATTTTGTCCTTGGATGCTTTTTGGTCATCTGTATACGCTGGAGAAGTTTCGATAGCCGCTTTCAGCTTTGCAGTCACATCGGCAAATTTGTAAGCAGCATTTCCATAGGTGTCGTTAGGCCCAACAGACAACAAAGTCTCTAGCTTGTTGACGGTTGATACGTCTGGCTTGTAACCGCCGCCAAGAACATAAGCCAACTCCAAAGATATTCCAGACATTGCTGTGTTGTAGTTGCGTTCTTTCTCTTCGGTGAAATTTTGACCAATGTATCTTTGTATGTCAGAAGGAATGCTGCCTTTTCCAACAACATTTCCAAGCACGCCACCGCCAGTGGTGATGCCAATTTTTTCAATCAACTCCAAGCTACGCAAAACTTCATTGCTTGAGCGCAAGACAGTGTTGGCGTATCTTTCATTTGTAGCGGAAGCTGTTTTACGAACACCACCCAACTCACGCATTTTTTCTGCATGAGTTAATCGTTGTGTTGCAAGACGTTCTCTTTGCGCCATATCTTCTCTGTGGCGGCGTTCTGCTGCCGCTTCTTTGGCGGCATCTGCGCGGTGCTTTGCCTCTGCTTCAACAGCTTTATCAGACAAACTCATGCTCTCATCTACAAGTTTGTAAGAATCTACAAGACGGCCTTGGTCAAGCATTGCTTTCACAATATTGCTGCCAGCTTTTGTCGCGGCAAGTTTTGCGTCTGCCATAGCACCTTCTTTGTCAGTCGATGCCAACTTCACTGCGTCTTCCATCTCTTTTCGGAACTCAGCGTGCTTCTGCACCATAGACTTGAAGTTCTTATCAAACGTGGAAAGCTCTTGTTTGTACACATCGGCACGGCCTTTCTGGTGGCCTTCCAACATGCCGTTCATGGCAGACATAGAAGCCTGGGCATTTTCTTTTGCACCACCGCCTACTAACATTCCTATGACACTTATCATGGAAAATAATGCAGCCAAGTCTTGAGCGTTTTCTTTTGACGGCACAAAAGCAGGCAGCGGCTCTCTCTCCATCTTTTCTTGGTATTGTTGCATTGCGCCTTTTTCGGCTGCTGCAAAATCCTTTGCTGCCCTTGCTTCGCCTTCTGCGCCAATTTCTTGTTGTGCCTGTTTGGCCTCTTCCACCCTACCTCTAGCAGCGCCAATCTCTGGAATCAAACGTGCCTTCTCTTGCATGTAAGGCTCTTGAATGCCCAGCACTTCTTTCATCCCAATCTGCCCAGTTGTGGGCAAAGATGGGGTTTTGATTAGCGGAAGAGGGTCTTGTCGTACAGGGTATGTGTCTGCCATCTTAGGCCTCCGCTCTTACGTAGGTTGGTGAGCCTGCAACTTGTGGAGCTTGACCGTAAGCGGTACGTGCAATATTGGTGAAGTAACTGTTGGTCAACTGGTTAACGTAACGGTCTGCCTCCAACCCTGTCCTGATAGCACCAGTAGCAATCTGGTCGCCTATGCCGGAAACTTTCAGACCGTAGTCATACTGGTTCTGCAACAGTTGCTGACGCAGTGCCTCTACTTGAGCCATAGTTTGCTGTGCGCCTACACCGCCACGGGCTTGTGCGCTCTGAGCTGCTTGCGCTTGTGCGGCTTGTAGCTGTTGCTGGGCAGCGGGCGTAAGCTCTCCACTTTGGGCTTGTGCAATAAGTTTTTTGCCTTGTTCTTGATAGGGCTGGGCAAGACGTTGCAAATCTTCTCTAGCCTTGCGGCCTTGTTCTGCCGCTTGCTGTGCTTGGTAAGCGCCTAACACCCCTTGAACACCAGCTATGCCAAGGCGTTTTTTTGTGTCATCACTAAGGCTTTGAAAAAAACTAGGCTCTTCATTTTTGGTTTTTGTGGGAGTTGAACCACCAGGTGCAAAACCTTGCTCTCTAGGAGTAGGAATGGAAGAGGCTGCCGCCACAATGTTGGGGTCTACTGTTGGGGCAAAAGAACCTCCAGGCTGAAAGCCTAGCTCTGCGGGAGTGTAAAACCTGTCCCCGACAGCAGCAATGTCAGCGTCTGTTTGCACACTCTGTGGCGCATTTTTGAATTGCGTTGTTGGGTCATAATCCATGCCCAATTTGGCGGCTACATTTTCATAAGAGCCTTTTAATCCGCTTGTTTCCGGCGCTGCGTATTGGATGGTTCCTAAGTTTTCTGCGTCACCATAACTGCCACCAGTGTATTGGCTAGTAGGGCTGTAATCAGGCACGTATTCTTCTTCAAAAGAAGGCACACCAGTGTCCTCATGCGGCTTGCCAGAGCCTCCACGGGCTTTTAGCAAATCAGCTTCTTCTTGGTTGATGTAGGCAAGCATGTGCCCTGGCGGGGCTTCTTTCTGCAACAGCCGCGCTATTTTGCGGATGTCGCCGCCCACTCCAGTAAGTTTTCTAACTGCTGATGCCATGCTTACACTCCTAGTGCGTCTTTGAGTTTTAGAGACTCTTCGTTCCAAACTTTTTGGCGGGGCTTGCCCGTACCTGTGCCTTCGATTTCACCAGCGCCACGATAGGCTGTCAAGCCTGTGGTAGTGCCTGCCGTGCCGAGCGCAGAACCCAACGTAGCTGTAGATGAATAACTGGCTCCAGCTTTTGGTTTTTTGTAGGTGGTGATAAAAATGTCAGGCTTGTAAACGCTTGGCTTATCAGCAGGAGCTTCTTCTGCGGGTGGTTCTTCTGCTGGGGTTTCTGCTGGTGCTTCTGTTGGGGCTTCTGGTTCAACCGATGAGGGAGGTGGCGCAAAATCTGTTCTTGCTGGCTTGTTTGAGCCGTATACGTCAACACTGGGAATTTTGAAGCCAGAAGGCAGCGTGATGTCTGGTTTGTATTTTTGTCCCCTTTTGCCCGCGACTGTTACTTCTTGAAGAGATAAACCTCCAATGTCGTATGCTTTGGCATTGGGAATTAAATTTCCTTGTGCATCCACTTGGCTAGGGTCGTAATATTTGTTAGCAGCGCGGTCATAGTAAAGGTCGCCAGGTTTTTCTAGCTTTACTGGCGCTGCGCCACCCGATGTTGACGGGTCTGAATACGTCTCAAAGTCACCGCCGCCGCCTGCATCAGCAGCCAAATTGGAAGAAAATGATGGTCTTTTCAAAGTGCTGGCTGCACCAGCCAAACCGCCAATAACCGCTCCTTCTGTGCCGCCCTTCACTGCACCAGCAGTGGCTCCACCGATAGTTTTGCTGTAAATGTCGGGAGAGGATTGCGCTACAGACTTGTATGCAGAAGAAGCAGCAGAACCAGCAAGCCCTGCTGTCATGGCTTTTTCAACTTCTTCTTGAGAGCCTCCTCTAGCAGCGGTTGCGGCTCCAGAGGCCACGGTAGAGGTAATAGCGTCTGTTACGGCGGGGCTGTGTAAAAGGCCGTCCAATTGCTTTGCAGCCTCTGGAGATAACTGCGACACAGCCACATCAGCAGCAGTATTTTGGATGGCTTGCTCTATCGGAACACCTTGCGCTACTTGCACGCTTGTGCTGGCAATAGCTGTGCCCATGACGGTAGCGGTAGCGGTTGCAGCCTCTGCTGCGGCAGCGGCTTCTGCTGCGGTCGCCCCTTCTGCAATGGCTGCGCCATATGCTGCCTCCGCGCCAGTTACAGCCCCAGCAGCCATAAGCTCTGCACCAATGTATTCTCCAACAACGGGAACTGCAACAGCCATAGCAATAGCCAATTGAATCTCTGGATGTGCCCCTACATAGTTGACCGCCTTCTCTACAGGTTGAAACACGGTAGTCAGGTTTTTGCTGGTGTCTTCCACCACGGCACTCAAATTTTTGCTGGTGTCTTCTACGCCAGCGGTAACGGCTTTTTCTATAGGCTGCGTTATCTGTGTAAATGCGTTGCTGATGTCGCCAAAAATGCCACCGCCGCCGCCTCCACCAGTTCCTTGCGGAAACGGGTTCAACGGGTCTGTACCAATTAACCCTGTTAGCGCACGGCCTCCTACGTCAACAACACCTTGACCAAAGTCCTCAACCACTTTTGTCGCGCCACCCATATCAAACTCCTATCTCAATAGCAAACTCACGCGCACCAGTAGCACTAGGTTTCTGCTGGACACGGTACTTGATGCCAGCTTGGTCTAGCACTTTTGTCATCATGGGATTTGTAACCACTGATGTGGCTTTGGTGAACCCTGCTGCTTTCATGCCCTCATACAGCTTTTTGATGTTGCCAACCAACTCACGTGGGCTGTCAATAGTGGCAATGTGGACATTAGCCGTTCCATTCTTTCTCACGCTTAACAACAGCAATGTATTGCCTGCACGAAGAATGCGAAGCATGTTGTTGCCAAGATGCTTCTGTAGCTCTTGATACGTTTGGTTGAAGTCGCCACCAGACCGTTGTATGTCTTGCTGGAGAATCTCTTGTACTGTTGCCATCACACCCCCAGTGCAGATGCTATTTGTTGATGAATGGTGAGGTGAACACCCAGCCAATCGTAGAAGTCATCTTCGACATTCCAATCTGCGTCTAGCAACTGAAAAGGGTTGTCCAGAACCAGGATGGATGCCAGTGATTGATGCTCTTGGTTGTGTACAAATAGCCAATCATCCAGGTTTGCTGGGTCAGCATCTGTCACAGGGTACTTGGGATACAGAATGTTGTTGTCGGCAAGAATCTGGTGGAAGAGTCTGTGCTGCACGCCATTTTCAAACAAGAACTGTCCCAGGCCGTCTTTGTCGCCAAACCGCACGTAGGACAAGTCATTCATGTTCATGGCTTTTTCCTAAACACTTCATCCCGCATCAGCACGTAGGTGCGGAATATGGTGAAGAAAAGAGTCGCCCACAACACCGCATCTGACAAGGTGAAGTGCCCCAGAATAGTCCCCACCCAAATAATGATGAGGTCTGTAAAAGATGCGTTTCCTGTGTCTTGTTCCATATCAGACTGCGTAGTAAGGAATCTTCTTGTTGGTTCCAGAAATTTGTACCGTGATGTAGCCTTCCGGCACTAGCGGCAGGCTGGACGTTACGAATGTTGCAGTAGCTGAGTTGGCACTGGTGAAGTTAGTCCCACCCAACGTAGCCAGCGTGGTAACAGAGATGGTGGTGAAGTTGCCAGTGTCGCCGCCGTCCACTTTCTGCCAGACAGACCCGTTGAACACAGCCCAATCACCCACACCCCACAGCGTAGTGCCGTCAAGGTTGGTGCTTCCAGCAACAGACACGACATAGTAGTAACCCTTAGTTCCAACGCTGGAGGTCAGCGTAGGGTTGTTGGTGCTTGCATTCCATGTGCCCTGATAAACAAGAGCGCCTGTTACGCCGGATTGGGTTACTGTTTTCAACATGATTAGAGTCCGTCCCCAGGCGTGATGTACACCGCAGCCGTGCTGCTAGATGTGATGCCAGTGAAGTAAGCGTTAGGCACAAACGTCAGAATCTCATCTGTACCAGCCAACAGCGGGTAAGCAGGGCCAGTGGCGGTCACCACCGTGGCGTTGTTAGCAGCATCAGTAGAGGCTGTGCCGTAGCCCAAAAACACTGTCACGCTACCGCTGTTGATGATGCGGTACTGGTTGCCTCCGAGCGTAGTAGACAACGCTTGCACGGGCGTAGGCGCAGTCACAGCAGCCGTGAAGGCCACTGTGTTACCCGTCTTTGTAAATGCGTTGGTACTCATGTTAATTACTCCGATTGTTGTTGTGCGGCTAATGCTGCTTGATAAGCCGCAATAACTTTATCAGTCCATGCAATGTGGCAGATTGCCACAACATTGTTGGGGATGCCCGCTAGGTCTTGACCTGGTGTCAAGCTGTTTCGGTGATAGGTTTTGCTTAGTTCGTTGTTATCTTCCATTACGCAAGTTGCTTCACGGTAAAGAACAATACCGTTTTCTGCCACGGTAATTTGGTCAACAGTTGTGGTTTTAGTTGAAGACATTCAAATTTCCTTTTACGTTGAAGTGTTGTAAGTACCTGAGAAGACCCATTTGTACCCATCTGCAATTACAGTTACTCCGTTGGCTCCAAGATAGTCTTGCAGGCCCGCAGTTGTAGTTCCAGCACTAATAAAAAATTGCCCCATTTTTCCAGTTGCCGCATCTTCTCTAGCAACAAACACTTGTCTAGGAGTTCCAGAAAGGCTTACCGCTGTAAAAGGAAAATTTGTAATGGATGCAGCCGTAGCAGCACTTACGCTACTAAAAGAAATGTACCCATTAACAAAACATGTTTTCCCAATTTTTATATACGCAGCAGCACTAGCTACTGTTGCTGAACCACTAGAAAAAGTTACCGTAGGAGTCCAAGTTCCTTCTTCATAATCATCCAGCGTATTAGCATCAGATGACCCTGATTGAGTTGCAGGAAAAGAAATGCCCGCACCAGAAGTGGCTGGTGTTGTTGCGCCAACTCCTAGTGTGTTTGTTACTTGAACGCCCTGTACCGTATTAACCAGCATGGCTTGTGTGCCATTGGTAGAAACAGTAATTGCGCCGCCAGATGTGGCTATAGACACATTAGATGTGCCATTAGCCAACGAACTAACTGTCGAGTTAACCAGCGTCATGTTGTTGAGGGTTGTGACGGTGTTTCCGAGTTGGATAGCCGTGTTTCCTAGCGTGATGGTGGTTGCAAAGTTGCTGTCCAGATTGGATAGCGGAATAGCCGCTGTAGACGTACCAAAGGTATAGGGAACTGCCATTTAGAACCTCACTCTCAATTCATGTTCAAACTCAAACGTGTTGTACACAAAACCAGCACTATTACTGGTGATGGTTAAACCCAGGTACTTGCCGTACTGCTGCGCGTCACTCTTGTACAAGGCGTACCCGTTGGAAGTCAACCAGGCAATAGTGACATTGCTGTTGTTTTTCCAGGTTATGGTGGTAAAGCTATTGTTATACCAAGTGACAATGTTGTCTAGTGTGTAAATAGGACTAGAACCCGCCTCGCTGTCTACTGTGACGGTAATGGTGGCGGCATTGGTCAGGGTGGCTTCTATGCCAAATTTGAGCGCCTGCTTAGTACGGATGCTGTCACCCATAGGCATTAGGGCCGTGCGGATGGTGCTGGCTACATTGCCAGAAGTGTTGCTGTACAACTTGTACAAATCTGTGCCTGTAGTCCCGTAGAGGTTAATCACCCCGCTGAATGGGACAGAGGTGACGTATGTCAATGCACCTTGGCTGGTGATGAACCACTTCTTCTCAAAGAACACAGCTTGGATGGGCCGCGCAGAGGACAGCGGGTCGTTGTAAGTAAACGAGAACGCAGCGCACAAGATGCTGTTGAGCAAGACTTGCCCGCCCGTGACGGGCTTGGTGAAATCAATGTACGGGAAGATGCCGTCCAGTTGGTCAGAAATCTTGCTGGTGGTAGAGCCAACCAAGGCGTACATGCCGTAGTCGTTCATAAACAGAACAGAACGGAAATACGGGAAGATGCCGTACACCCGCTTAGTACCGATACTGGCGCTGACGTTGGTGTTGGTAAACAGGGTTACACCCGTGCTGGACACCCGCAAGTCAGAGAAGACGTTGATGCTGTCATCTCCAAAGATGTACAGAAAGTTGTTGGCAGACAGCAGGGCTTGTATGTTGCCGTGCAGGGTGGAGTCTGTGATGGTGAAAGACCCCGCAGACACGGATGTGAAGTCGCTGACGCTGGTGGCAGAGGAGTAGTACACCGTCCTACCCGCAGCTACCCATGACCGACCAGAAAAAGTGGCAACGTCCACAATCTGGCTGGTGTTAACAATGGCTGTAGCGGTTGCACCCGTACCTGGCGTGGGGCTGCTGTCGGTGATGACCACCGTCACGTTGGATGCAGCGGTGTATCCAGCCCCTGCGTTGGTCATGATGACCTGGGTAATTTGACCGCCGGACACGATGGCGTTGCCGATAGCCCGTGTTGTCCATCCAGTGAGGTCACCAATAGTCACTGTGACGTTGGAAGAGTTGGTGTAACCAGTGCCTAGGGTGTTCATAACCACAGACACTGTGCCCGTCTTGAACGTAACCAGAGAAGCCACTGCTGTGGCGTTGGTAGTGGCTCCACCGCCGCTGATAGTCACTGTAGGCGCGGCTGTGTAGCCTTGACCGCCGTTGGTGAGGGTAATTGCCGTGACAACATTTGCCGTGACGGTGACCGTTGCAGTGGCTTGCACGTTGCCCGTTGTCTCTTGCGGGGCAGAAATGGTGATGCTGGGCGTGCTGGTGTAGCCTGCGCCAGCGTTTCTGATGCCGATAACGCCTACAGAGCCAATGCTAGACAGGTTGCCGCCGTCCCAAGAGAACAATCCCTTGTCAGGGTCGCCAATGATGACGCGCTGGTTCTTGTACTGGGCAGCGGTTACGCCTGTTGAGGAAAACGTGCCCGTAGCGGCAATGTTGCCAACAGTCGAGGTTGTGACGTTGAAATATTGCGCTGCACCGTTAGATTGAAACCCAACAACATAGTCACTGACATCTATGTTGGCAGAAACAAGCGTGGTGATAGTGTTGCCAAAGGCTACAGCGGCATTGCCAGAATCTCTGACAACTGACTGCGCCGGAATGATTTTGATGTTGCCGTGCCCAATAGGCATGGCGTTCTCTATCCAGGCGAACTCATCCTCTTTGATAGCCGTTCTGTTGGCTTTGGTGTTAAGACTGGTGAAATTCTTAACAACAGCATAAGACTTCTTTTGCTCTGCTGCTGCCATGATTAGTACGGGCTAGAGTAAGGGTCTGGAATGCGGCGCGTGAAGACAGAGTTCTGAACAGCATTGACATGCTTCAT
>Ga0209189_1002901_pt1 | contig 11761 bp, 9 predicted proteins | sample C_130820_EF_Meta_FD_187308 | JGI IMG/M metagenome (GOLD analysis project Ga0209189, IMG submission 187308) | Freshwater microbial communities from Lake Croche, Canada to study carbon cycling - C_130820_EF_MetaG (SPAdes) (version 3) | ecosystem: Environmental > Aquatic > Freshwater > Lake | place...
ATCGGGTGACGTGGGCTCGTTCACCGAGGTGGTCCGGCGGTATCCGGGCACCGATGCCGCCCGCTGGGCCGAGTTGATGATGGCCGACGCAGCGGCCGCGCAGGGAAGCGAACTGCTGTTTGTCGACCGGTCGCGGGCGGAGGGCCGTCTGCAGGCGGCTGTGGAAGCCTATTCCGCGTTGATGTCGGATAAGCCAAAGGGATTGCTCGGGGAAAGGGCTGTCTTTGGAATGGCAAAGGCCCGGGAAAGCCTCGGTCAGCTGGCCGAAGCCCAACGTGGCTACGAGGCGGTCGCGGCTGAATTTCCGACAGACACGCTGGCCCAGGTTGCGGCCGGTCGGGCGGCAGAACTCAATCGCGAGTCGACGCGTCAGTGGTACGATTGGTTCGGAGCCCAGAAGATCGCGCCGCCGGCCCCCGCCACCAATGCTGCCAATCCCGCCAACGCCGAGACCGCACCAGCAACCCCAGCCCAGCCTGCCGCTGGGCAGTAGCGACGACGCCGACGTTGTCTCCACTGATGGCGAGCGAGGGGACGACGTGGAGTCGGCTGCCATGGCTGCGGAGCCGCCGGCAGCCTCTCTGGGCAGCTTCGAGCCCGGCACCGAAGTCGTGCTGACCGCCGACGCCGAGTCTGCGGGCACGCGGCTCGATGTCTTTCTTGCGCGAACGTTTCCGGAGCAGAGCCGGTCGTTCCTGGCGCGGTCCATCGACAAGGGGGCCGTCCGGGTGGATGGCGTCGTGGCCCGGGCGTCGCACAAACTGCGGGCAGGCACGACCGTCTGCATGACGGTTCCAGAACCGCCGCGGGCCGGACCGGCGGCCGAGGAGATTCCGCTGGAGTTCGTGCACCTCGATGAATGGCTCGCGGTCGTGAACAAGCCGGCGGGCATGGTCGTGCATCCCGCCAAGGGAAACTGGAAAGGCACGCTCGCCGGGGCGCTACGGTGGCACCTCGAACGGGCGGATGCCGCTGGCAACGGTGCTTCCGGACTTTCAAACGCCGGAGGTCCGACCCGTCCGGGGATCGTTCACCGGCTCGATCGCGATACCAGCGGCGTGATCATCGTGGCTCGAAACGAGGAGGTCCATCACGCTCTTGCGAAACAGTTCGAGCAGCGAACGGTGACCAAGACCTACCTTGCGATCACGCAGGGGCAGCCACAGTTCGACCGCGATGAAATCAATCTGCCGATCGGGATCCATCCCTACCAGCGGGAGAAGATGGCCGTTCGTCGGGACCATTCCACCAGCCGTGAGGCCGTGACCCGGTTCGAGGTGCTGGAGCGGTATCGCGGCGCAGCGCTTGTGAAGGTGGCTCCGAAGACCGGGCGGACGCACCAGATCCGCGTGCATCTCGCGGCCATCGGCTGCCCGGTGCTCTGCGACGGTCTTTACAGCGGCCGCACCCGCATCGAACCGGCCTTCTTCGGGCTTGCCGACGACGGAGCCGGCACGGCACTCATCGAGCGGCAGGCGTTGCATGCGGCCAGCCTCGCGGTCGACCATCCGGTCACGCGGGAGCGGATCGAATTCAAGGCCCCGCTCCCAGCCGACATGCAGCGTGTGCTCGATGTGCTGCGGGTTTGAGTGCCATCCCGTATGCCATGCCGACCCGGCATCGCCCAACGACCCGGTGTCCCGTCGCTCCCGCTCCGGGCTTCTATTCGCGGGTAAGAGAAACGTTTGGGGCAACACGCCGTTGGAATAAAAGCCCTCGGCGGAAGCCGGGGGACTCCGGTATTGACCGCCATCCCGTATGCCATGCCGACCCAGGGCCAGCCAGCCAGAGGCTGCTCAGCCTGGGCCGTCGTCGTCATCGCCCGCAAGCAGCATCGCCCGCGGGAGCGTGGAATCGATGACCCGGCCGATTGCGATGACGAAGCCGATCGCTCCATCCCGCCAGCCGCTCCGCAGGATGTAGCTTTTCACGAACGCCGCCAGACCGCGGAACGGGAGCGTCCAGGCGGGGGCATGTTCTCCCTTCGATCGCAGGATGCCGGCCTTGAGCGGCGCATAGCGGAGCGACCGCTCCAGAACGTCGCGGCAGTTGGCGTAGCTGTAGTGGAGGATCGAGCCCGCAAGCATCCGCGGCGGATGCCTTGATTCCACTTCCTCGTGGATGGCAATGGCTTTGAACCCTGCCGTCGTGCGATTGAACAGGCGGAGCACGCGTTCTCTCCGCCAGGCACCATAACGAACCTCCCACCGGCCCACGAAGGTGCGACGGTGGATCGCCCAGCAGGCGGCGGGATTCGAAAGATCGATGCGTTGGCAGGCTGCCTGCGCCTCGCCATCGAGCACTTCGTCGGCGTCGACCGAAAGAATCCAGTCGTGGGCCGCCAGATCGACGGCCCGCCGTTTCTGCGGGCCGTATCCGAGAAAGGGCTGGTGCTCGACGCGAGCACCAGCTTCGCGAGCCAGTGCCACCGTGTCGTCGGTCGAGCCGGAATCGAGCACGAGTCTTTCATCGCACATCTCGACCGCCCGCAGCACCTCGCCAATCCGGGCCGCGGCATTCCGCGTGATGATCACCGCCGAGATCGGCAGGCGATTCTGTCCAGGGAGGACTGCCGTCGCACCGCCCACGCTCGCCCCGGTTGCAATGGGGCCGCTGGCGGACGGGAGAGGGGCGGACGGAACGGCCATCATGGTCTGGTGATATTGTTTTCGGGATCAGACACGGTCTGGCCGCCGTCTCCGGTTCGCAGCGGAAATTCCAGGACGAAGGTGCTCCCTTCGCCCGGCACGCTGCTCACGCGGATGTCGCCGCCGTGCTCACGGAGAATCTTTTTGCTGACGGTCAGCCCGAGTCCGGTGCCACGAGCTCCCTTCGTCGACACGAACAGGTTAAATATCTCGGCGATGGTTTCCGGTGTCATGCCCTCGCCATTGTCTTTGACGGTAACGCTGGCGCGTTGGGCGACCGTGTCACAGGCGATCTGGATCGTCACGGCCGCGTTGGGTCGGTCCTCGACTGCGTCGAGCGCGTTGGTCACCACGTTGAGGATCGCCCGCGACAGCGCTTCCGGGTCGAACAGCAACTGCGGGATGTCGTCTGGTGGGTTCCACGCGATCGTGGCCCCGATTTCAGCCGCCCGCTGCTGGACGGTTTCCACGATGTCGGCGACCAGTGCCACCAGGTCGGAAGGAACGGGATCGGGCTCCCGCTCCTTGCTGAACGAGAGCATGTCCATCACAAGCGATGAAATCTTGTTTTGATTGCGGTTGACGATGTCCCAGCCCTTGCGAACCACGGCGAGTTCGTCGTTTTCGAGCCCCATGTCGACGAGGTAGCTGCCGCCCCGGATGCCCTGCAGGATGTTCTTGATGTGGTGTGAGAGGGTGGCGATCGTCTGGCCGACGGCGGCCAGTCGCTCCGACTGCACCATCGCGGAGTAGTAGGTGGTGTCCTCGACCGCCAGCGCAGCCTGATGACCGATGGCGATCAGGAGTTTGAGATGCTCGTCGGTGAACTGCCGCTGCCCCCCCTCGATCGCATCGCCCAGCGGCACCGTGGTGTCGACATAGATCACGCCGACCGTGCCATAGCGGCCCTGCATCGGCACGCAGATCGCCTCCCGGACGCCGGTCCGCACGACACTGTGTCCGCCGCTGAAGCGGTCGTCGTCTTGGGCATCGCTCGTGATCACTCCCTCGCCACGGTCGAGCACATAGTCGAGGATCGTGCGGCTGATGGCCATCGACGTCGCTTGTCCCATGCGGCGGTCACGCCGGGCCTTCGTGCGAAGCTGTTTGGACTCCGGGTCGAGCAGCATGATGCAGCCGCGGTCGGCCTCGATCCACTCGAACACCAGTTGCAGGATTCGACCGAGGAGTTCGTCGATGTCGAGCGTGTGGCTGACGGCGAGCGATGTGCGATACATCACCTGCAGATTGCTGCGGGCCCGTGCCAGCCAGCGATTCTGCGTATCGTCGGGAAGTTGGTCGCCGCCTTCGGCATCGCGGGCCGTCCTCACGATCCGCGAGCCTTCGCCGGCATTGGCTGTCGACACGATGTCGACCTGGCTCACCGCGGGCACATGCTCGCCGTCCCGAGAGTAGACAAGAATTGTGCGGCCCACCTGGATCTGATCGCCGCTGGCAAGCTCTGCCCGCTCGATCTTACGGCTGTTGAGCCAGGTGCCGTTCGAGCTTTTCAGGTCGCCCACAACGAACGAATCCCCCACCCGGCGAACCTCGGCATGCCGTCTGGAGACCTCGTTGTCGTCCAATTGGACGAAGTTCCCCGCCTCCCGGCCGATGCTCATGGCCCCTTCATGGCTCGTGAGGTCGTAGCGGGTGCCGCGATTGCGGCCCTGAATCACGAAGAGGGAAGGCACGGAGAGGCTCCACGAGGTCTGAATCCGCGTCCAATCCTACCCGCTGCGCCGCCTCTCACGGGAGATCGCTAAAATGCCAGGAAGGCTGCCTGCGGGCCGAGATGCCGCTCACGAACTCCTCACGAATCACCCAGGGCCCCGTTATGAACCGTGTCATGCCCATGATGTTCGGGCTGTTGTGCCTCTTTGCCTCCCTGGTTCGGCCAGAGACGACTGCGCAGGCTGAGTCGCCCGCTCAGTCGGCCCCGGGGGGAACCGACGACGCCGCGGTTCGCGAGCAGCTGAGGCTGGCGGTCGAATGGCTGGCCGCTCCCGAACGGGAGGGGCGTGGTCCGGGCACGAAGGGGATCGATCAGGCTGCCGAATGGGTGGCCGAACGGTTGGCGGACATCGGCCTCGATACGGTCTCAGGCAATCACGCTGTCGCTGGTCCATCCCCATCCGATGCCCGGAGTTCGTTTCAGCGGTTTGGCATGACGCTCGACGCGACGTTGGGTCCCGCGGCAGACAACACGGCCGAGTTGGTGGGACCGCCGGGGGAGAACGGCATGCCGCAGACGATTGCGCTCGAGCTCGGGAAAGACTTTACGCCGTTGGCCGCAGGTGGTTCGGGGAGATTCGATCTGCCGCTGGTATTTGCCGGATATGGCATCACGGCGCCTGCCGAACACTACGACGACTATGCGCCGCTCACGGGCGCTGGGCCCGATTCGAAAGATGTCGCTGACAGGCAGGGTCCGATCAAGGGTGCAGCGGCCGTTGTCTTGCGGCAGGAGCCGCAGAAGGATGACCCGCACAGCGTTTTTGACGGCAATCAGGCGTCGCAGCATGCTGCATTGGCCCGCAAGGTCGCCAACGCGTCGGAGCACGAGGCGGGCGGCATCGTCTTCTGCAACGACGCAGACGCCGACGGTGACACGTTGATGGCCTTCACCCGTGCCGGTGACGGTTCCGAGAAACGCACCATGCCGATTCTCCAGATCCGTCGATCAGTCGTCGACGACATCGTGAAAGCTTCGCTCGGACGGAATCTCGACACCATCCAAAAAGGGATCGACGAGTCGCTCACGCCGCAGAGCGGCCCGCTTGCCGGATGGCGGATCCGCGGCCAGACGGCGATCGATCGCACCGAAGCCGAGGGTCGCAACGTGCTGGCGATTCTGCCTGGCGTGGGGTGGGCGCAGGACGGTGCGGTTGATGCTGTCGGGAAACAGTCTCCCGAAACAGTCGTGCTGGGCGCGCACTACGACCACCTCGGCTATGGTGGCACGAATTCCGCAGCACCGGGCGAACATGCCGTGCACCACGGTGCTGACGACAACGCCAGCGGCACCGCTCTGCTCGTCGAGGTGGCGAGGATCCTCAAGCAGGAGGGGCCATTTCCTCGGACGATCCTCTTTGTGGCCTTCTCAGGTGAGGAGCGGGGTCTGCTTGGCAGTGCCCACTATGCCGCCAATGCCCTGGTGCCGCTTGCTGATACCGTCGCGATGGTGAATCTCGACATGGTGGGCCGGCTTGACGGCAACAAGATCGTGGTGCACGGCACGGGCACGGGAACCGGCCTCGATGCGCTCGTGGACAGGTTCGTGGCTGCCCGCGGCTTCGAGGCCGCCAAGGAGCCGGGGGGCTTCGGGCCAAGCGACCATTCGAGCTTCTACGCACGAAAGATTCCCGTACTGCACCTGTTTACCGGTTCGCATGCCGACTACCACCGGCCCACCGACACTGCCGACAAGATCAACTACGACGGCATGGTGAGAATCACGCGGTTGGTGACCGATATCGTCCGCGATCTGGCCACGACTCCCGACCGGCCCGCCTACATCGAGGTGGCGTCGAAGCAGTTTGCCCGCGGCGACGGCGACCGGCCATATTTCGGCAGCATTCCCGATTTCGGCAAGCCGGGGAAAGGCTATGCGGTCACCGGTGCCACGAAGGATTCGCCCGCGGCTCAGGGCGGTATCACGGGGGGCGACGTGATCGTGCGGCTCGGAGAGAGTGCCGTCACGGGGCTTGAAGACTTCGACAGTGCGCTGCGGAAGCACAAGGGAGGGGATACGGTGCCCGTGGTGGTGCTGCGAGACGGCACCGAGGTCACGTTGCAGGTAACGCTCGGCCCGCCGAAGTAGATTTTTGGCCTAAATCTGGCCTTGAGTCAGAAGGGACGGATCGCCATCATCCGCCCCGCCCTCGGATCAAAGGCTGCCCACGAATCGTTTCGGCGGCGATCGGACAGCGCCGTGGGGCACGCGTGTGAAACAACCAGCAAGGAGTGCTTTCCGTGAACAGGCAAATCGCCAGTATCGTGTGTGCGGCCGTGGTGGCCCTGACGCAGGTCCCCGCTTTGGCCCAGGCTCCCGTGGCAGTGCCGCAGGGGCAGCCGCAGCAGGTTCAACCCGCATCACCGATGTCCCACATCGCCGTGATCGACGTCGGCTACATCTTCAAGAATCATGCCCGGTTCAAGGCCGCCATGGACAAGATGAAGGACGAGGTGATGGCTGCCGAGAACGCCCTCAAGGCTGATCGCGACCGCATCAACGGCCTGATGGAGCAACTCAAGGGCTTCAACGTCGGCACTCCCGAGTACAAGAAGCTGGAAGCCGAGATTGCCAAGGGGCAGGGTGACTTCAACGTCAATGCGCAACTCCAGAAGAAGGACTTCATGGATCGCGAAGCGAAGGTCTACCTGCAGGTCTACACCGAGATCGAGAAGGCCGTCGGCCAGTTTGCCCGTGAGCATGGGATCGCCGTGGTGTTTCGGTTTGATGGCGACCCGGTCGACGGTGCTGACCGCAATCAGATTCTGCGTGGCATCACCAAGCCGATCGTGCACTACGAAGCCGGCAACGACATCACTCCTGACATCCTCAAGATGCTCAACGGTGCCGCTGTGGCCGATCAGTCTGGCCGTCCCGGTGCAGTGCCGGCGCGGACCCGCTAGCTTTTTCCGGTCCGCCTCCCTTCCGGAGTCGCAGCGGGACGGCCGCTGCGGGTGTCCCCATGCAATATGAGATGCGACTGCGGTCGCAACGCACGCTCCGGAAGCCGGTGTCCGTCACGGGTGTCGGCTACTGGAGCGGGCGGGAGAACCGAGTGGAACTCGAGCCTGCGGGCGTCGGTGTGGGCGTGGTGTTCGTGCGGGCTGATCTGGCGGACGCGGTGACGATTCCTGCCGTGGTGGAGCATCGGGTGGAGGCGTCGAGTCGGACCAACCTCTGCGTGGGCAAGGCCCGCGTCGAAATGGTGGAGCACCTTCTCAGCGCGCTGGCCGGGCTCGACATCGACTGCTGTCGCGTGCGGGTGCACGGGGAGGAGATGCCGGGCCTCGACGGCTCGTCGCTTGCCTTCGTCGAGGCCATCGACGCAGCGGGGGTCGAGGAACTCGATGCTTCAATCGACCCGATCGTGGTCGACTCGGTGATACGTGTCGGCGACGACACTGCCTGGATCGAGGCCTCGCCGCCTCGGTGTGCCGGCCTTTCGGTTGACTATGAGCTGGACTACGGCGACGGTCCGATCGGCAGGCAGGTGCTCTCGCTACGGGTGACGTCGGACGGCTATCGAACGGGAATTGCTGCCGCCCGAACGTTTCTGCCAGCGGAGGATGCCGAGCGGCTGCGGGCGGCGGGCCGCGGACTGTCGGCCACCACCGGCGATCTCCTGATTTTCGGTCCCGATGGACCGATTGGCAACACGCTGCGTTGGCCCGACGAGTGCGTCCGTCACAAGGTTCTCGACCTGATCGGCGACCTGTCGCTTGCCGGTCGGCCGATCCATGCGCACGTCCGTGCCCACCGCAGTGGCCACCGCCTCAATGGCGCCCTCGCGACTCGACTGGCCGCCGCCCGACTCGAGCCCACCTCCGCCTGAAATCGGCACGGCCATCGAAGGACACCCACCGGATGGATGATTTTCAAGCCACGGTGCCGATGCGGGAAGACTCGACTCGCCGCGGAGGATTGCTCCGCGGGGTGCCGGCGTCGGTGCACCCATCTGCCGTGGTCGAGGTGGGTGCGCAGCTCGGCGAGGATGTGGTCGTTGGGCCATTTTGTTGGGTTTCGTCCGGCGCGATAATCGGCAAAGGCACCGTGCTCGAGAGCCATGTCACGATCGTGGGTGATGTGCGGATCGGCGAGCAAAACCGCCTGTTTTCCAACGCCGTGATTGGCGGAGAGCCACAGGATGTGAGCTATCGCGGCACGCGGACACGCGTCGAAATCGGTGATCGCAATGTCATTCGGGAAGGGGTCACGATCAATCGCGGCACGGAAAAGGAAGACGGCCTGACCTCCATAGGCCATGACAACTTCCTGATGGCGTGCAGTCATGTGGCGCACGACTGCCGCATTGGCGATCACTGCATGCTGGCCAACGGCACGCTGCTGGGCGGGCACGTTCGCGTGCATTCGCGGGCGTCGCTCTCTGGCGCGGTCGCCGTGCACCACTGGGCCACGATCGGCGGCTGGTCGTTCGTCGCGGGGCTTTCCCGCGTGCTGCATGACGTGCCGCCATTCATGCTCTGCGAGGGCCTGCCGGCACGGCCGCGGTGCATCAACGTGGTGGCGCTCCGGCGGGGAGGCTTCTCTCACGAATCGATTACGGCTGTGACCGAGGCACACAGGCTGCTCTACCGGGCGAAGGTAGGGCTGGAAGCAGCCCGGGAAATTCTGCGATCCCAGTCGATGCTGCTTTCAGACGTTGAACAGTTGCTCGAGTTTTTGGCCATGCAAAAAGAAGGGCGACATGGACGCGCCCGTGAACAAAGGAGGGCGGCGTGACGCGAATGAAGGTGGCGGTGGTCGGTTGCGGACATCTCGGAACGATCCATGCGCGGCTGCTCGCTTCGCGTGCCGATGCCGAACTCGTGGCCGTCGTGGATCCCGTTTTCGAGTCACGACAGCGGGTCGCCGAGGCTCATGGCTGCGCGGCTCTCGCGGAGCCGATCGAGCTTGTCGGTCTGGCCGATGCCGCCGTGGTCGCGGCGCCCACCTGTCTGCATGCGCAGGTGTCACTGCCATTGCTTTCCAAGGGGATTGATCTCCTGATCGAAAAGCCGATCGCGACCGATCTCCATGAGGCGGAGCAGATCGTCGCCGCGGCCGAGCGTCACGGTCGTGTTGTCGCCGTGGGGCATGTGGAACGGTTCAATCCCGCGTGGCGAATGGCCGTCGAGAAGTGCGGACGAATCTTGACCGTCGAGTCAGCGCGGCTGGCGCCGTTTACGTTTCGGTCGCTCGACGTGGGCGTCGTGCTCGACCTCATGATCCACGACATCGATCTCGTACTGTCGCTCAATCCAGGACAGCTCACGCGTGTCGAGGCGCATGGCCTCGTCGCCACAGGTGGTCATGAGGATGCGGTGCGGGCCCGGCTCGTCTTTTCGTCTGGCCTCGTTGCCGATCTGTCCGCATCGCGGATTCACCCCGCGTTGAGCCGCCGCGTATCGCTGTGGGGCACCCAGGGGATCGTCGCAGCCGACTTCAACGCCAAGACGGTCGAGGTCGTGGGGCCATCTCCCATGGTCAGGAGCGGTGCCTTCGTCGCAACGGCCGTGCCTCCGGCCGATCGGACGGCCCTCAAGGAGCGGTTTTTCAGCGAGATCCTGCCACGTGAGACGCTCCCAGTCCCCGATGCCAATGCCATCGGCTGTGAACACGACGATTTTCTCGCAGCCGTGCGTTCCCGTCGCATGCCTCTCGTGTCTGCCACGGCGGGCGCTGCGGCGCTCGGGGTCGCGATGCGGGTGCTCGAGGAACTGGCATGCACCCGACTCGGCGGCGAGTCGCCCGTTGGGGCGATCACGCTGCCGTCCAGGCAGGCGGCTTGATCCTGCAGGCGGGCAAGACCTCCGAGGCTTCCCAGTCGGCATGACCGTCACGGGCCGCCGCGGTGCCATCCAAGCGAGGCATGCTGGCGGCGCCGATGGGACCGCTTGCGCCGGCACTCGGAGCAGCCCCAAAGCTGCTCGTGCCATGCGCCGAAGAAAGTCACTGGCGTGGTGATGATATCACGTCATGTTCGAGCTGCAGGGGGGATCTCATGGAACTCTACGACCGCATCTCGCTGGTGGAGGACGACGTCCGACGTACCGTTCGCCAGACACGTTATCTGCCTGCCGCGAGTGTCGCGGTGGCCGCATTCGCGTTCATGCTGACGACCGTGGTCTGGCGGCTGGTTCATCAGACCACTGCTGTCGAGGCCGCCGTTCAGGAGAGTATCGCCACCATGAATCGCTTTGGCGCTGCCAACAGTGAAGAACTGTCGCGGCTGCACGAGAAGCTCGTCCAGCAGACAACTGCCGCCGCAGAGCTGGGCATGAGGCTGGCGAAGGTTGAGTCGACCGGGACGGCAGCCATCGAACGCATCCAGGCCGTGGGGGCCGACATCGGCCGCCAGTGGGCTCTCTCAGACCAGGTACGGAACGAGTTGACGCGGGCCACAGCCGGCATCGCACAGACACGCCAGGAGATTCTTGAGCGACTCGCCGTGCATACGGAGCGAAATGCGCTGGCGCGTGATGCGATGATCAGAGAGGTCAATGCGGCGATCACCCAGATGGAGCAGTCGCTGCTCGCCCAGGCGGAGGATTTCCAGAACCAGAAGCAGCAGTTTGACGCAGCTGCCGAACGCGACCGGGCCACTAGGCGCGTCATGCTTCACGAGGCAACTCAGGCGTTCACCGTGCAGGTGGAGGGGCTACGACAGATTCTTGACGGACTGCGGGTCGAGTCCGCGACGGTGGACGGTGGCCTGTCGTCCGATGATGAGGTGAAGTCGACAGCGGAGGTCTCCTCCGGATCTGGTGACGCTGGCGAAGAGCCCGAGCGCGATCGGGTTGGAGAACCGGCGACGGCAGCCCGGGATAAGGAGGCTGTGCTCGAGTAGTCCTGCGTCCCTATTTCTCTGCTGACCGAGCGGCCCGCGGCTGCCGATACACGGAAGCCGGGCGGCTGGTCGCCCAGGATCGGAGGTCGGAAGCATGCAGCGAAACATCCTCATCCTTCTGGCGTGGGCGATGGTATGGCATGGAAGTGCCGGTGCGTCACCGCCGGCGACACAAAACAACCCCACTTCCCCCGTCGTGTTCGACGGACTTGGTCTCGAACACTTCAAAGGCGTCGATTCGATCGCCTCCGCTCTGAAGGGGATCGAAGCGGACTCGGGCTCATCTGAACAACCGCTCGGCGTGCCCGTAGATGTGCTCGTGAAGGGGCCTTCCGGGCGGAGCAACGGCAGCGATTCATTGGCTGCCGAGATGAAAAGCCGTATCGAGGGGATCGACCTCGTGGCAGGGATGCAGGCAGACCTGGCCGCCATTGAGGAGGGGCCAGCGAAGTGGCTGGGTGGCCTCGGTGTCTCGAGCGATCACGACCACGGCCGAGAGATGCTGGAACTGAAAACCTCGCTGGGGCGGAG
>Ga0209189_1002904_pt1 | contig 11749 bp, 10 predicted proteins | sample C_130820_EF_Meta_FD_187308 | JGI IMG/M metagenome (GOLD analysis project Ga0209189, IMG submission 187308) | Freshwater microbial communities from Lake Croche, Canada to study carbon cycling - C_130820_EF_MetaG (SPAdes) (version 3) | ecosystem: Environmental > Aquatic > Freshwater > Lake...
TTAGACATATTATAAGAGAGTTAAAAAAAGATAAGAAAAAAACACAAAATTCTAAAGATACATTGCAGATAAAGAAAAATTTATATTTGCGGCTTCTTTTCTTTTTTTTATTTCATCATTTTTTAAAACACAAGGATAGATAAAAAACCCATCTTTATTCAAATCATAATTTTTGAGCGAATAGATTTTATCTTCAGAAAAAAAAATCTGATAGAAAATCCATAAAAATAAAATTGTTACGAGTAAAGATAGTGCGTCCAAAGTTTTATATTTCATATATAACACTTTGAATCTTTGCTAAAAGATGCAGTTGATTTATTTGCGTTGTAATTACAATCACTATCTAATGAATTACAACAATTGTTTTAATTGATAGATAATATTATTTAATGACGCAATTACTACTCTTGAATAACCTAGTCGATTTATACTGTGAAGAACATTATTTAACGTTGTAATTAAAACATCTGAATTTGGAATATTTAATCTTGTTAACTCTGTTATAATTCCGTTTAAATAATTAATAATAAAATATTTTGGTTGGCGTTTACTCATAGAATAAATAACATTATTCAAGTCATTTATAATTTTTAAAATATTTGATCTATTTGATACTGGACTTGGAGTAGGACCTGGACTTGGAGTTGGAGGACTGGGAGTGGGACTAGGAATAGGACTAGGAATAGGACTAGGAATAGGATTAGGACCTGGACTAGGACTTGGACTTGGAATGGGACTTAAAATTGGTAACACATTCAATTTATATTCACCCTGTACATTTCCTGGAGGACTTGTGTTCATAGTAATATCTGCTGAACCATTACTTGTATTAATAGAAATTCCCATAGAATAAGTTGAACTAGATACCCAAACAAGACACGTAAAATGTCCAGTTGATTCAGAAAACCCGGGGTTTTTAAAATCATAAGAGGATATTTCATTATACCAAGCATCGACCGATAATTTTAATAATGTCATAACATCCGTTCCGTACCCTTGGAAATATGCCAAATTTTCACCATATAAATTTGTACCGCTATGTTGAAATAAATTGTTATTTGATAAATAGTAAGACCAATCTTGCGAAAAGGATTGAATTGTGCTATCCCAAACTAAGGGAGGTGCTTGATGTAAACTTCTATACTTATTTATGTAATTCGTAATTTCAGTAATTTGATCTGGAGTTAATGTTGGTTGTATAATCGACATTCTATAACATATTTTAATATATTCCTAAATATGCAGTAACAAAAAATATATTTACAATAATTACAACTGCAAATACAATATCAAAAAATTAATTACGTTTACTTTAATATTTCTATTTATAATCACATACTAAAATGGTCGCCAAAATTTGTTTCATAACAGCCATTTACGGGAATTATGAAACCACATGTAAAAAATTTGTAGAACAAACAGTTCCGACGGATTTTATCTGTTTCACAGATAATAAAAACATGATAAGTAATGGTTGGGTAATTGATACAACGCCATATCATTTAGAAAATAAATCACCTTTAGATACGGATTCTTATGTTAATTCTTTTACAAATAATAAACACTCCTTTAATAAAGCAAAATACTATAAACAGGCATTTCAAAATATACCTAGGTTAAAAGACTACGATATAGTAATCTGGTTGGATGGTACATTAGAAATAACAAATCCCAAAACAAGTGAATGGATACTTACAAAAATAAATAAACATAAAATAATAGGATGGAATCATGAATGGTGGAACGGTTTATTATTAGAAGAAGTCTTAGAATCTCGTAAATCAAACCGATACAGTTCTACATTTTGGAACAATCAAGAGCAACCCTTTCAGGATATTGTACACCAATATAATTCATACATTGATGAAGGTTTTGATAATTTTTATTTTAAAAAAATAGATCCTACAAGAAAACATTACGGCGTATGGGTAACATGCTTTATTGCATTTTTAAATAAAGATGAATTTGTAACAAAGTTTTTAAATAATTGGTACCTACAAACATTAAAATTCACTACAGAAGATCAAGTTGGTTTTCCATATGTATGTCAAAAAATGGAATTTGTTCCATATACTTTACCAGACGAAGAAATTGGAGGAGAAGAACCTCATATAAAAACAGATTTTTATAAGAAATATGAACACGGAAACTAAATCGACGACTCTTTAACTTTCTAGAATCCATTTAATTGTCGGATGGCTTCATCGCAAGCGATTTGCTCAGCCTTCTTCTTAATTTTGTGTTTACCCTCACCTAAAAACAAGAATATCTTTCCATATTCTGACATATATTGGTGTATTTCATTATACGAAGCAAATTTAGAAATAGAAATTGATTTTGTATGATCTACACTATGAACGGGTTGACCTAGACACAAATATACGCCCATATGATATCCAATTTCAATATTATGTTGTTCTACTTCCATATAATGCGGTGTGACTTTAAACTCTTTCTGTATTTTTACTTGCAAAATATTTTTAAAATTATCATCGTTTTTAATAAGGCTTATCCAATCCACATGCTTTTCAAATACATTTTCTACAAAAATCTGCACCATTTGGAAGCCTGGGCCTGTCAAAAACACATCTTTAAACCAACCATCTTCATCTTTCACCTCTATCTTATTACAATCTAAAAATATTGCCCCAATAAACGACTCGAATAGACATCCAAGCTTCTTTAGATTTGTTCGCGTCTGTTTTGATTCGGCATGTTTTGATAAAATGAACCAATTATGTAGTCCCATTTCATAGGCAATTTTTCCAATCGCCTCATTTTTTACTAGCGCAATTTTTTTTTCAGTCATAAACCCCTCATTTTCTTTAGGGAAACGACGATACAAATAATATTTAGTGATACATTCTAGAACTCCATCTCCAACAAATTCTAAGCGTTCATTTGATTTTGTATATAACGGCAAACAATCCTCTGGTTTAGGTGCTATAACAATAGCATTTTGCTCGTTTTCTATATTTGGACGTTTTATATAAGACCGATGAATAAAGGATCGTTTATAAAGTTCAAAATTATGAATTTCTACATCTAAGCCGTAATTTTTTAATATCTGTGTGATGTTATATTCTGTAATCGATTTATTTAGGGGATTGTATGGATCAAAAACATAGATTTCAGATCCATTTGCGCCATTCTCAACACGAATATCATCATCCATATTCATGTTATTTTAAAAATAAAATGAATATTGAACTAATATACAATGGAATCAATTTTCTATATTCTTTTTTTATTATTATTGCAGGTTTATAAAAAAATATTTAGTAAATATATACCTAAGAATATGGCACCTATTCCTTCTAGAGCTTTTAATGGCAGTAATCGTTCTCAAATGGGAAGCAACGTATTTACTGTAGCAAATCAAGGTGGCGGAAGTAAGAAAGCGGGTTTCCCTTACCAAGTTGGCCGTGATTCTTGGTCGTCAATCGCTTTCCAATCATGCAACCCCGAGGGAAAGAAACCCTGCGCTAGTTTAAAATGCTTACAATTTACAAAGACACCCTTAGCCAGCATTTCTCGTCCTATTGGATCTACTTACAGACCCAATACATATTTCCATATTGGTGGAACACGTTAAACACTTTTGTTAATTAATATTTTCAAACAATATAATGTTAATATACACATTATATTATTTATGCGGATTATAATTGATAAACGGGAACACGGCCTTTATGAAAAATCAGCAGAAATGCTATCGAAACAAACGGTTCCATTTAATTTAACATTAGTAAAAGAGGAATTAAAAATAGGGGATATATTGTTTCAATCTGATGACTTTCAGGATATTCTATTAATAGAACGTAAATCTTTCGCAGATTTATTAGCATCTATTAAAGATGGCCGATATGAGGAACAATCTCATCGTCTTTTAAATACAAGTGGACTGCCTCCTCATTCTATATTCTATTTATTAGAAGGCATGTTTTCGCAACTGCATAATCCTAAGGATAAAAGAATTATTTATTCATCGATGACTACACTAAGTTTTTTTAAAGGGTTTAGTATTTATAGATCATCTTCTATGCAAGAAACGGCGGAATGGATGCTTTATATGGCAGATAAATTAGATCGTGAATTTGAAAAGAATAAAACACCTTACTATTATACTACGCCATTTTTGCATATGTTTCGTAAAGTTGAGGGTAAAAGTAAAACTTATTTACCAAACTTGAATCCTGAAATAATGAGTCGATTCAATTCCTTTGATATGAATAACGAATCATCAATAGAAAATACTATATCTGAAACACCAGTAAATACCGTAGAACCTACACAACCGAATTATTGTAATTTTGTAAAGAAAGTAAAAAAAGATAATATCACTCCTGAAAACATAGGTGAAATTATATTATGTCAAATTCCCGGAATAAGTTCTGTTACTGCAATTACTATTATGAAACAATTCGGAACATTTCCAAAACTTATTGAAGCTTTAAACCAGAATCCCCTATGCTTAGATGGTATAGCATGTGAATCATCAAATGGAAAATCACGTAAGATTAGTAAATCGTCGATTGAAAATATTCGTAAGTTTTTAATAGATACACCTACTACAATTTGATATTATTTGGAACTTACATAATATCCTTGGGTGGAGGACGGTTTGAATCTATTGGCATAAATGCGGTTTTGGGTTGAAACAACATGGGTTTGTTTACGTTGTTTTCTTCATATTTTCCAGTATCGATCATTTTTTGTGTATATTCTACCCCACCCCAATTCGGATCCATAGGATTATCACTTATTTTATCTTGTTTTGTTGAGTTATGAATATCATCTAAATTTGTAAATACTCCTATATATTGACTTGTTGGGTCAAAGCTAGCATAATTACCTGCATTATATGGATTATTTTCACGAGTAGCATCTACTACATTAATAGGTGTTATGTTTACAGGGATTTGTGTTGATAACGTAGAATTATTTATATCTGTTATTGTAGGCGGGGGAGGAGAATAATTTTTATGTGTGTTTGAAATACTAGGCAAACCTCCTTGCAAATCGAAAGGACTAGGACGAATACGATACACATCTTCACCCTGTGCGTTTGTTTCTTCTTTCAAATAAAGAACAGGACAAGAGTTTCCAGCTTTTCGTTGTGCTTCTAAATAATAGATGTATTCATCTAAATTCGCAAAGGGAATTGGATTGTTTTCATCTGTTGGTTTTTTTGAGTTATATAATAATAACACGTTTCCTTTATGAATTAACATATCGGGACAATTAGAATCCCTGTTTTCCTTTGGATCATCATAATTTTCTTTAGGACTAGAATTGAAAATCCAATTCAATCCTGCTAAAAACGTAATAATCAAAAATAGCAAAAACAATAATCTTATATTTTTCATAAAGGTTGATTCTAGTTTATATATAATAACTAGGAAAAAGAATTTGAATAATCTATTTAGTCAAAGAATATCTTAGAATAATATATATATGTATAAGTTTACTAGAAAGAATTTGAATAAACACTCAAGAAAAAATCGTATTACAGATGGTATTATTACAATTGGATTAATTTATGCAAATTGGTGCGGTCACTGTCAAGCTTTAAAACCGGAGTGGAGAAAAATGAAATCGAATATTATGAAAACTCCTTCTTATAAAAGGGGATCGTATAAATTTGTTGAGATTGAAGATAATGATAAAGCAAAAGATGAAAAAATAAATAGGATTAATAGTAGATTAATGGGAGAAAAATTAACCGCAAATGGTTATCCTACAGTATTTAAGATACATGGTGGGAAATTACATTATTTTCAAGGTGATAGAACAGCTGATAGTTTACAAAGTTGGTTTTCGACAAAAACGAATTTAAAATCCGAACGCTCCCACCCCAACTTTTTAAATCGCTTATTCGGTGGAAAAAACAATAAGACGCAAAAGAAAAGAAAACAATAATTGTAAAATAAAAAAAAAGAAAGAAGGGTCGCATGAAATTCTCTCGAAAAATTGAAATAAATAGTGAAGACAATTATTTATGTCAAACGAAATAAACCTAACATCATTTATAATTAAAATGAACGAGACTACAATTAAGAAAAGGGTAGTCAAGAAGCCTATGGTGAAAAAGTATTTTCGCCTTTTTGATTTTAATGCCTATGATGAAATCGAAGCCCAAGATGATTCTAGTTCGGGTTCAGATAATGAAATTCCTAAATTTCAACGTAGAATAGATAATAAAGTATTTGTAATACAAATGTTTGGCGTTAACGAATCTGGTGAAACATGTTGTATCTATATCAAAGATTTCCAACCCTTCTTCTTCATACGAGTTGGAAATAACTGGACAAACTATGATGCAGCACAACTTCTTCGTGAAATCCATTCTAAGATCGATAAGAAATATCGAGAATCTATAGTTTCTTCTAAGATTGTAGAGTATAATAAGTTGTATGGGTTTACAGCTGGTAAGAAGGATAAATTTGTTCAACTTACGTTTAAGAATACTGAGGTTATGAATAAAGTAAAAAATCTTTGGTATACCTATGTTGCAAATAAAGCGAATCCTGCACAGCAAGAGCGTAAGCGTATTAAGTTCTTCTTTCAAGGAATTTCTCTAGAATTGTATGAAAGTGGAAATATACCACCTCTTCTACGATATTTCCATATTCATAATGTGAGTCCTAGTGGATGGATTTCCTTTTATTTGAATAAGGTAATTAAGCCATCAGTACAAACAACTACTTGTACATTTGAGTATATTTGCCCACTTTCTGCTATTACACCAGAACCTACTAAGATGGATCGTGTTCCATTTAAGATCTGTAGTTTTGATATTGAGGCAAGTAGTAGCCATGGTGATTTTCCTATTCCTGTAAAAACGTATAAGAGGTTGGCTATGAACGTGGTAGATACTTTTACAAAGCAAGCACAGTTTTTGGAGGAAGCAAAAGGTAAAATGCTTCTACAAAAGATTATTATGACTGCATTTGGTTATGATAGTTTTCAAGATATTGATGTGGTATATCCTAAGGTTATACCATCGAAAGAACGAGTAAAACATCTTATAAAAATTTTGATGGAGGAGACCATCGAAAACGCAAAAAACGCAAACACAGAAGAGGATAATTCAGCGTTGCTTCGAATCGATGATATGTTTGAGAATATGAACGAGGCACAGAATCAAGCAGCTAGTGAGAATGTTTCAGATGAAATTTTAGCTGTGGATGATGAAAATGTTCAAAATGATGAGGATGATGAGGACGACTCACCAAAATTGTTCCAAAAAAAGGCACAGAAAAAGGTATCTGTTGAAAAAATTCTAGATATATTGATGAATTTCTCAACAAATAAAGATGACCCAAAACGTCTTGCTAGAGATGAGAAAATCCAGATAACAAATGATGTTCTTACTCGTTTGTTTCCCAGACTGGAAGGTGATAAGGTTACCTTTATTGGTTCTACATTTTTAAAATATGGTGAGCAAGAACCCTATTTAAGCCAATGTGTTGTTCTAGGTTCCTGTGAGCCTGTGGAAGGTGCAGTTATAGAACCCGTAGAAGATGAGAAGACACTTTTACTGCGTTGGGCAGAACTTATTCAACAAGAAAATCCGGATATTATTATCGGTTATAACATCTTTGGTTTTGATTATGAATTTATGTTTCGGCGTGCAGAAGAAAATGAATGTGTTCATGATTTTATGATGCTTTCTAGAAAAATTGGAGAGATGTCAGCAAAACCGAAACGCGATGATCCTGGAAAATATGATATTGAAACTACAAAGATTGCTATTGCTAGTGGTGAATATGATTTGCGGTATTTTAAGATGACTGGACGTTTGCAAGTGGATATGTATGCTAGTTTTCGACGCGAATTTATTCTATCTTCGTATAAACTCGATGATGTAGCTGGTATGTTTATTAGTGATGATATTAAGAGAGTTGAACATGTTGTTCATCCAGAGTTTGGAGAGATTACTGAACTCTATAGTCAAAACTTGATGGGTATTCATACAAACGACTTTATTCATATTGAGATTTCAGGATATACATCAGAATATCATAAGAAGGGTCAAAAATTTCGTATTCTAGAAATCCAAAAAGGTAGAGAGGTTACCGAATTAGTAAAAGGACAAGAGAAGATAAACAAGTATAATGTGTTGGTTATTCAAGGTCACGAACATTTTGAGAAAGGTAAATCTTTGAAATGGGGTATGGCAAAGGATGATGTTTCTCCAAAGGATATCTTCCGACTCGCAAATGGTTCTTCTAAGGATAGAGCCATCGTTGCGAAATACTGTATTCAAGATTGTAACCTAGTTCATCACTTGATGAATAAGATCGATTCGATTACTGGATATTCTGAGATGGCTAGCATTTGTTGTGTTCCGATTAGTTATTTGGTATTCCGTGGACAAGGTGTTAAGTTGATGAGTTTCGTTGCTAAGAAATGCAGAGAGAATAATACGCTTATGCCTGATCTAGAAAAATCCCATGATTTTGATAGGTACGAGGGAGCGATTGTCTTGCCACCAAAATGTGCGATGTATATTGATAATCCTGTAGCTTGTGTAGATTATTCTTCTCTTTATCCATCTTCGATGATTAGTCAAAACTTCTCACATGATAGTTTGGTCTGGAGCAAAGAATATGACTTGGAAGGTAAACTTATTAAGGAGAAGGGAGAGAAAGACCATACTGGTAGATACACGTATGATAATTTACCAGAATACGGGTATATTGATATCGAATTCGATAATTTTAAGTATATTAAGATTGGTAGTGCTGTAGCCAAAAAGACAAAGGTCGGTAAGATTGTTTGTCGTTGGGCACAACTTCCGAATAATAAGAAGTCGATTCTTCCATCTATTCTGGAAGAACTTTTGAAGGCACGTTCCGATACTCGTAAGATGATTAAAACAGAAAAGGATCCATTTATGCAAAATATTCTAGATAAGCGTCAACTTGCTTATAAAGTTACAGCAAACTCGCTTTATGGACAGTGTGGTTCTAGAACATCCGCGTTTTATGAAAAGAATGTTGCAGCATCTACAACGGCAACGGGTCGTATGATGATAACTTACGCAAAGCGTATTATTGAGGATGTCTATGGAAACATGGTTTATAATACGGAATGCGGTGGTCCAGTTCGCACTCGAGCTGAGTACATTTATGGTGATACAGATTCCGTATTCTTTACATTTAATTTGGAAAATGCGGAAACTGGTGAGAAAATCGTTGGCAAACCTGCTCTAGAGATGACGATTGAAATTGCTCAAGATGCTGCAAAACTATGTACACAATGGTTAAAACCTCCCATGGAACTTTCTTATGAAAAAACACTTATGCCTTTCATTTTGCTTTCCAAAAAGCGTTATGTAGGAATGCTTTATGAGGAAGATCCGAATAAGGGCAAGCTTAAATATATGGGTCTCCCTTTAAAGCGGCGTGATTCATGTGATTATATGAAAGATGTTTATGGTGGTGTTTTGGATATTTTAATGAAAAGTACGGATATGGGTAGTGCTATCAAATATTTAGAAAACTGTCTAAATAATCTAATTGCTGGAAAAGTAAGTATGGATAAACTAGCGATTACAAAAGCTTTGCGTAGTGATTATAAAAATCCAGAGGCAATTGGACATAATGTTTTAGCAGAGCGTATAGGGAAACGTGATCCAGGGAATAAACCAAAATCTGGCGACCGTATAAAATTCGTCTTTATTGTAAATGATGACAAGAAAGCTTTGCAAGGTGAAAAGATGGAAACACCCGAGTTTATTCTGGAGAATAATCTAAAAATAGACTACACACATTACATCACAAACCAGATTATGAAACCATTGTTGCAACTCTTTGGGTTAGAAGTCGAAAAGATATGGCGTACTCAAGGTAAGATGAGCGCAATTAAAGAATATCAAAAGGATATTAAAAAATTGGAAGATGATTTTCCGGATTTAGAGATATTTATGAAGAAGAAGGAGAAATTCTGTGCGGTAAAAGTCAAATCACTATTGTTTGATAAGGTTTTAGAGAAAATCTATAACGAAAAAAACAACATTCAACAAATAACATCTTTCTTTACAAGAAAATAAAAATATATTGTCTTAGTATATACATATTTTTTAATCATGTCTATGTCTATGCGTGCACTTGTTGATAGAAGAGCTACAAATAAGATTACTCAGGCAAATAATCGTTTAGTAGAATTTACTACACCTGTTATGCGTAATTATGATCTATATGTTTACAGAAACTTTGTTGTTTCTGGTAGTGAGGAGATCAGAGGAAATTCTACGATTGATGGTAATTTATTAGTTAAGGGAGATGCGGAAGTAGACGGTGATTTACTAGTTAAAGGGGATGAAGAGGTGGACGGTGATTTATTAGTTAAAGGGGATGAACAAGTTAATGGAAACGTTAATGTTGACGGCTATGTTCTTGCTCATCGTTTTTTACCTGGACAAATTATTAACTTAGCAATCTTAGGCAATATTCAAGTGCCTTACAAGCCAAGTGTTAATAATCCACAGTTTAAAGTCCTTACTGGTGCGGGTGAGCAAGTAGTATTCGAATATACTTATACTCCGCTTTCTTCGCAATCAAACATTATAATTGATTTTAACTCTGTGTATTCATCCACGGGGTACAACGCTGATAGCTATACTGGATATTTATATGTTGGCGATACCATGGTTGGGCGATCTTATCAACAATGGAATAATCAGCCCGGTGGTGGTACAAGAAGTGGCACTTTGTTACCAATTTCTGGAACATACACAAATTCAGCATTAACATCCATTAAAATTTCTTTAAGAATTGTTAACTCTGGTAATGATTTATTAGATATTGATAGTGATAAATCAACCTGGTTGAAAATTACTGAGGTTGGTCGTTAATTATAATTTTATTATGCATTTATTAATAAAATTATGTCTTCTTTGTTTTACGTCGGTTTGATTTTTTATTTCGTTTACTGCGTCCACTATTACTACGTCCACCATGGGAACGTTGTCTGGACACAGGTGTTGCAACTACGCTTATTCTAAGACCTGAACGTAAACGTCTTTCCATTTTTTCTAATACTTCTGCTTTCTTTCTTTCCGGTGCTGGAGTAACAATTTTATTTAATAAAGAGAATCCTATTAAATCACCAGTATTTATTGTTGAATGATTTGTTTCAATATTTACTATGTATTCACGTAACCAATCATTATATTCAATATTTGTTTTCTTCCTTTTTTTACCAGTAATATGATGAAGTCTAGCAAATTCTTCATATAGTTTTGTTTCTAATAAATCAAAATTAATTATCCGTTTATCCGCAAGTTCATATTTAGAATCAACATATTCTTCAGCATTTTTTTCTATAAACGTATATAAATTTTTACATAATCCCAAATAGAGTTGCAAATCACCACGAATATTACAAATTGGTAATTTTGGATATCCTGCGTCTTTTCCATTTAATATAGATATTATTCTTGTAGGATGTAATTCTCTTACAGCCATAGGCAAATTCCCATAATCTTCGAAACAATTTCTTCCATATAAAGATTCATCTACAACAAACCCTAATTTCATATAACTTGCTAACCCACCTGCATTTATGTATCCATTTGCTAATTCAAGAATAGCAGTTTTTGGTTGTATTGAATCGTTATGTGAAATTGTGTATAAATAGAGACCCATAAGGATTTGCCCAAGCCCAGATTTACCACCACGACTTGTTTCTTTTGCACATATTAAATTTACAGACCATACATTTTCATATCCACGTCGTT
>Ga0209189_1002905_pt1 | contig 11743 bp, 8 predicted proteins | sample C_130820_EF_Meta_FD_187308 | JGI IMG/M metagenome (GOLD analysis project Ga0209189, IMG submission 187308) | Freshwater microbial communities from Lake Croche, Canada to study carbon cycling - C_130820_EF_MetaG (SPAdes) (version 3) | ecosystem: Environmental > Aquatic > Freshwater > Lake | place...
CGGCCTGATGAACGTGCAGTTTGCCGTCAAGAAGGAGGACGGTAAGCCGACGCTGTATGTGATCGAAGTGAACCCACGGGCGAGTCGCACCGTGCCGTTCGTCGCCAAGGCCACGGGCCTGCCCGTGGCGAAGGTGGCGGTGAAGGTGATGGCAGGAATGACGCTGGCGGAGCAGGGGATCGAGTCTGATCCTCTGCCGGCCCATGTGAGCGTGAAGGAGAGCGTGTTTCCGTTCGTGAAGTTCGCCGGCGTCGACATCGCGTTGGGCCCCGAGATGCGGAGCACCGGCGAGGTGATGGGCGTGAGTGACCGCTTCAGCATCGCCTTCGCCAAGAGCCAGATTGCGGCCGGCATCCTGCTGCCGCAACAAGGGCGAATCTTCCTGAGCGTCGCGAGCCCACAGGCCAAGGAGATGATGGTGGGATTGGCCCGTCGGCTCGTGGCACTGGGCTTTGAATTGATCGCAACGTCGGGCACTGCTCGGGCGCTCGCCGAGGCCGGAATCGCCGTCGAGATCGTGAAAAAGCTGCAGGAGGGACATCCGAACCTGCTTGATTCGCTGATCGACGGTCGTGTGCAACTGATTTTCAACACGCCGCGTGGCAAGGGGGCCAGAACGGACGAGGGCCGCATCCGTGCCGCAAGCGTGCTGTACGGCGTGCCGTGCATCACGACCCTGCCGGCGGCGGAGGCCTGCGTGCTGGCGATGGAGGCGCTCCGCACCGAGCAGTTGGAAGTGCAGGCGATCCAGGATCGGTTCCCGGAAGTGGCCGCCCGTGCGTGAGATGTTTCGCTTTTCGAAGGCGATCGCTTTTTCAGCCCGGGCGATCTATTCTCGGGTATGACCGTTGCCTTTCCCGCCGTACCCTACGTCCCGCGTCCGCTGCCGGCACCGTCGCCTGACGAGCCGCCGCGATTCACCGCTCGCACGCTCGAGGGCCTTGAATGGATCCTCGCGCGGGAGCTGGAGCTGGTGGGGGCCCAGGAGCTCCGCATCGGCCGGCGGACGATTGAGTTCTCGGCAGCTCCCGGGGCTGAAAAGGAGACGCTCTACCGGGCGGTGCTCGAGAGCCGCACGGCGATCCGCGTGCTCGAACCGCTTGGACGGTTTCGGGTCGACTCCCCCGATTCGCTCTATCACTCGATGCAGGAAGTCGACTGGACCGAACAGCTGAAGACCAGCGACACACTCCGTGTCGACGCCGCGATCCACGATACGTTTCTCACGCACTCGCTCTACGCCGCCCAGATCGTCAAAGATGCGATCGTCGACCAGCTCCGCACACCCAGCGGCAAACGCCCCAGCGTGCAGCTCCGGGGGGCGACGCTCCGGCTCGGGCTCCATCTGGTGGGCGACACCGCGACGATCTTCAGGGATGCGGCCGGCCGCTCGCTCCACCAGCGAGGCTGGCGGATGGGTGAGGTCGATGCGCCGCTCTCCGAGGTGCTGGCCGCCGGCATTCTCGCCATCACGGGCTGGTGGCGTGCCGGAGAGCACACTGAGAATTCATCAAGCGGCGAGCCATTGTGTGACCCGATGTGTGGCTCCGGCACGCTCGTGATCGAGGCGGCCACGATCGCGGCCGGTATCGCGCCGGGGCTCTATCGCGCGCGGCGGAAGGCGAACGGCTTCTATCGGTTTCGCGACTGCGACCGTGGCCTGTTCGATCGGCTCGTGGCGGAATTGGAAGCCCGCGTCCGCGAGCCGAAGGCCCGCTTCCACGCGAGCGATCTTGATCCTCAGGCAGTGGCGGCGGCGAAGGCCTGCGCCGAGGCCGCGGGTGTGGCTTCAGGCATCGCGATCGACGTGAAGCACTTCGAGCAGGCCAGAACTTCCGGTGAGAACGGATTGGTGGTCACCAATCCGCCCTACGGCGAACGACTGCCGCTGCCACGGGCAGCCGCCTTCTTCAGGCGGTTTGGCGACTGGCTGGTGCAGCATTGCGGCGGCTGGCGGGCGGCCATTCTCGCTGCCGACACGCCGGCGGCCGGCCAGCTCGGCCTGCGTCCGACCTATCGCGTGCCGCTGTATAACGGCCCGATCGCGTGCCGGCTTTTGGAGGTGGAGATCAGAAGGCGAGAAGAACCGGCACAACCAACCGCCCACGCCCCACATCCCCCGGGAGACATCGGCACCCCTGATGCTGAGCGACGGGATCGGCGGAAGCTCGACGAGCGTCGGAGCTTTCGCTCTGAAGAGGAGGGCGGCTCTGCTGCGGGTGACGGCGAAAGATCCCCGCAAGGAGACTTCTGCCGTCCCGGCGACAATCCGCCCGGCGAGATGTCGTCTCCCAGACACGCTCCGCTACCGCACCGAAGCAGCCGCACGACCGACGATCAGATCGGCGACTTCCGCCGCCGTCTCGCCAAACGTTTCAAGCATCTCTCCAAGTGGGCGCGGCGGCAGGGGATCGAGGCGTTTCGAGTCTATGACCGCGACATCCCCGAGATCCCACTGGTCATCGACTGGTATGCCGGCTGGCTGCATGCGGCGGAATACGAGCGGCCGCACGACCGCACCGACATCGAGCACGACGTCTGGCTCGACAAGATGATCGAGGCCGCGGCGTTGGAAATGGGCGTGCCTGCAACGCAGACGTTTCTGAAGATGCGTCGGCGGCAGCGTGACGGCGGTCAGTATGAAAAGGTCGATCAGCGACAGGCAGTGCTGTCTGTGAAGGAGGGAGATCTCGCGTTCGAAGTCAATCTCTCCGACTACCTCGACACGGGACTGTTCCTCGACCACCGGCAGACGCGTGCCATGGTTCGCGGCGAGGCCGCCGGCAAGCGGATGCTCAATCTCTTCTGCTACACCGGCAGCAGGCGGTGCCAAGGAGACCGTGAGCGTCGATCTCTCGAACACCTATCTCGACTGGACGCGGACGAACCTCGCCAAGAACGGCTTCAAGGACGCGGGCCGTCACCGGATCGTGCGTGACGAGGCACGGGCCTTCCTCGAACATAGGGCCAACCGCGGTGAGCCGCCCTTCGATCTCGTCGTGGTCGATCCGCCGACCTACTCGCGGTCGGCGAAGAGCGAGACGCCCTGGGACGTCGAACGCGACCACGCGGAGTTGCTGGAACTGGTGGCGAAGAATCTCTCTCCCGGTGGCGTCGTCTACTTCTCGACCAACTTTCGCCGATTTCATCTCGCCGAGGAGCGGCTGTCGGCCCTCTACACCTTCCGCGAGATCACCAACCGTACGATCCCCGAGGATTTCAGGAACGAACGGATCCACCGAGCGTGGCGGCTGGTGAAGCGGGGGTAGGTGGTTGAAGGAGAAGGAGGGCCGGATCCAAGTGGCAGCCGGTATCCGCTGCAGACCCGGAGTCCCCCGGCTTCCGCCGGGGGCTTTTATGGGACTCGGAACCATCCGTGAGGGGCTGACCGTGTCCCGAGAGCCGGCGTTGCTGACAAGCGCAGGCAGGATGCCGGAGCGCAGTCAGCGTCGAGTGAGCGGAGGGCAGGATGCCCGTAGCGAACGTCCGGCGACGGGGCATGGGCAGCCCCGAACCGCAGCGGCCCAGGGTCTGCTAAAGTATCAGCCATGATGCCGCGAATCTCCGCCATATTGCTCTTCGGCTTCCTTCTGGCCGGCTGCCGGCCTGCCGATCCCACGCTCGTCACCATTGTTTCCAGCCTGCCGAGAACCGGCAGCGCGAAACAGCAGTCGGATACGATCGTGCGCGGCATCCGCATGGCATTCGAGGAGGCCGAAGGCAGGGTCGGGCCGTATCGAGTGGAGTATCTCGACCTCGACGATTCAACGGCCGCGGCTGGACAGTGGACGAGCGAGGCCGAGGCGGCCAATGCCCGCCGCGCCCTTCAGGATCCCGACGTGGTCGCCTACATCGGCACGTTCAATTCCGGGGCCGCGAAGGTGTCGATGCCAATCCTCAACCTGGGCGACCTGCTGATGGTGTCGCCGGCCAACACGGCCGTGGGGCTCACGAAGCCAGGGCTTGGAGCGCCGGGAGAGCCCGACGTTTACCGGCCCACGGGACGTCTCAACTACGCGCGGGTCGTGCCCGCCGACGACCTGCAGGGGCCGCTGTCGGCCGATTGGGCCAAACGCCGCGGCGTGAAGACCGTCTGCATTCTTGACGACAATGAGGTCTACGGGAAAGGCCTCGCCGATCTCTTCGACGAGCGGTGCCGGGAGATCGGCATCGAGGTGCTGGGGCACGACTCGATCGACGCCAAGGCGCAGGAATTCAAGTCGTTGATGGCGAGCATCAAGGCAGCGAAGCCCGACCTCGTCTACTTTGGCGGCACCACGCAGAGCAAGGGGGGGCAACTCGCCAAGGATATGGCAAGTGCCGGCATCGGGGCGCTGCTTCTGGTGCCAGATGGCTGCCGCGAACAGGTGTTCATCGATTCGGCCGGTGCCGCCAACCTGGAGGGGCGTTGCTTCGTCACCTTCGGAGGCCTGCCTCCGGAGAAGCTCACCGGCAAGGGAAAAACATTCGTGGACCGGTATCGAGCCAAGTATCACGAAACGCCCGAGGCCTACGCTGTCTACGGCTATGAAGCTGGCTGCGTGGTGCTCGAGGCGATCCGAAAGGCCGGCACGAAGGATCGCCGCGCCATCTCCGACGCAGCCCTGGCAATCCGCGACTTCGACGGTGCTCTCGGGCACTGGGGCTTCGACGCGAACGGTGACACGACCATGCGAACGCTGACAGTGAGCGTCGTGAAAAACGGCCGGTTTGAGTTCGAGGAGATCCTCGATGTCGACGCCCATGCTGAAGGGGATGAGGCCGACGCAGCCCGGCCCGGTGGCGCGACCGCAAATGGTGCTGCACCGGCGGAGCCCGCGCTGTAAAACTCTCGCACGACAGCCGTCCCGTTTCTGAAAGCTTGCCCGTGTCCGTCCAGTTCTTCCTCCAACAGTGCCTGATCGGACTGACCAACGGCGCGCTCGTGGCGCTCGTGGCACTCGGCTACACGATGGTCTACGGGATCATCGGCTTGATCAATTTTGCCCACGGTGACCTGATCATGCTGGGGGCCTGCCTGGCCCTGTCTCTGGTCACGGCGTTCGGGCTTGCGACGGCGGGGCCGACGGCCACGTGGCTGGGCATCGCGATGCTGGTCGTGGCCTGCGGCCTGTTTTGCGGCACGCTGAATGTCTGTGTCGACCGGATCGTTTACAAGCCGCTGCGGAACGCCCCGAAACTCGCTCCGCTCGTTTCTGCGATCGGTGTGTCGTTCATCTTCATGAACATCGGCCTGTTCTGGCTCGGTCCTTCCGACCGTTCGTTTCCCGAACTGCTCCCCTCCACAAACCTGCTCCCCGGCGATGGGTTGCAGTTCACCTGGAAGGACCTGCTCGTCCTCGTCGTCGTCGTGCCACTGATGCTCGGCCTATCGCTCCTTGTTCGGACGACCCGCCTGGGCAGGGCGATGCGGGCTGTGTCGCAGGATCCGACTGCGGCGGCGCTGGTGGGCGTGGATGTCGACCGCGTGATTGCCGCGACGTTCTTCATCGGCGGCGCGCTCGGCGGAGCGGCGAGCGTGATCTATGGGCTCTACATCAATACCATCGGCTTCCAGATGGGATTCCAGAACGGCCTCTATGCCTTCACCGCCGCAGTGCTCGGCGGCATCGGCAGTATCCCTGGGGCGGTCGTCGGAGGCCTGGTGATCGGGTTCGTTCGCTCACTGTCGAGCGCGTATGTGGGCGAGCGGTGGACCGGCGCGATCGTGTTTGCGATCCTGATCGTGATCCTGGTATTCCGGCCGGAAGGCCTGCTGGGACGCCGGACGAAGGAGAAGGTATGACGTCCAGTCCGTCCAATGTGCAGCAGCCAAACGCCGCCGCGACCGGATGGGCGGGAATGCGGGACTTCGTGCGTGAGCGGTGGGATCTCGTTGCGCTGGTGGTACTGGCGGTGGCGCCACTCGTGGTGCCGGCACTTGGCGGAGCGCTCGGCGGACAGGTGACCACGCTGTTCATCTACTGCATTCTGGCGCTCGGGCTCAACGTGATGGTGGGCTACACGGGGTTGGTGCATCTCGGGATCGCCTCGTTCTTCGGCATCGGGGCATACCTGATGGCGATCCTCACGGTGCCGATGTATCCGTTCCACATCGGCTTTCTGGCGGCCACGATCGTGAGCGTGTTGGCGACGGCCGGCATCGGACTGGCGCTGGGCGCTCCGACGCTCCGGCTGCGGGGTGATTACCTGGCCATTGTGACGCTCGGCTTTGGGGAAGTGGTGAAGGTGACGCTCCGCAACCTCGAGCAGATCACAGGCGGCATGAAGGGGCTCAATCCGGTGCCACCTCCGGGCGCGGGAGTGAAGATCGCCGGTATCGATCTCGGTCTGGAGTTCGCCATCGATCCGCGGTGGTTCTACTACCTGTCCCTGCTGCTGCTGGCTGGCGTCGTGGTGGCGATGCGGAGGCTGGAACAGTCGCGGCTCGGCCGGGCTTGGGTGGCTGTCCGCGAGGATGAACTGGCCGCCTCTGCAATGGGCATTTCTGCGACGCGGGTCAAACTCTCGGCATTCGCCATGTCGTCGGCGGTGGCCGGACTGGCGGGCTGCCTCTACGCCGCCAGTCTCTCGACCACCGCCGATCCCAACGCGTACGACTTCAATCGCTCGATCATGGTGCTCTGCGCCGTCATTTTGGGCGGGCTCGGGAGCATTCCCGGCACGATCCTGGGCGTGGCGATTCTTGTCGGTTTCGATACGGTGCTGGCGCCATGGGCTGATTCATGGATTCAGCAGATGAACATCAATCCGTCGGGATCGAGCCTGCTCTCCTTCAGCGGCTGGCGACTGGCGGTGTTTGGGCTGGCGCTGGTGCTGGTGATGCGTTACAGGCCGGAGGGGCTCGTTCCCTCACGTCGCCTGGCCGCCGAACTCCATGAGGAGCACGCATGAACCGGCAGCCCGATCCACGTGAATCCGCCGCTGGCATCGCCCTGCGCGACATCGGCTCGCCCCTGCTCGATGTGGATCGGGTGACGGTGCGGTTTGGTGGGCTGGTAGCCGTGTCGGAGCTCGATCTATCCGTTCCGGCGGGAAGCATCGTTTCGCTCATCGGTCCCAACGGCGCCGGCAAGACGACGGCCTTCAACACGATCAGCGGCATCTACGCGCCCACGAGCGGATCGGTGCGTTTCGAGGGCCGTAGGCTGGAGCGGTCGTTCACTGCAGGTACGTTCTGGTCTGCAATGGGCATCGGTTTGCTCACGGGATTGCTCTTCGCGGCCGCCGCTGTCGATGTCGACCGACTGTGGCTGGCGGTGGTGAAGCGGGGCATGATCACAGGCGACCCGTTCACGCTGTCGGGCGCCGCCGAGCGGCTCCGCGGTTATTTCCGTGCCGAGTTGGCGATCGACCAGATGGCCGGCAAGTGGCGGGTGGTCAGTGCCGACGGCGCGGATGTGCTGGCCATCAAGCGCGACCTTGCCGAGGCCAAGGCGGTCCGCGATGCGCTGCAGGCGGAAGTGACGGCCCGACGTGCGGGACCGGGTACGGTCCCCCACACGACCGATCTGGCAGGTGTGCCGGAGTCGGCTGCGGCGAGGCCGCTGGTGAAGGAGGAGGTGCTCGATCGGCTGGCCGCCGGCAAGGCTCGCGTCCGTCGTCGTGGCTGGATCGGTCTGGTGGCGGGATGGATTCTCGGCACCGCCGGCACGCTTGCCGTGTGGAGCCGGGGGCGTCGATCCCCGCACGTGGTGGCCCGCGCCGGCATTTCGCGGACGTTCCAGAACATCCGGCTCTTCTCCAACATGACCGTGCTGGAAAACGTCCTTGTCGGCCTCGATCGCACCATTCCCGGAGGCGTGCCGGCCATGCTCTTCCGCTCGCCTGCCAACCGGCGTGCCGAGGCGGCGGCGCAGGCCACGGCGGTCGAGTCGCTCCACTTCGTGGGACTGGCCGGCGATGCCAACCGGATCGCGGGCCAACTTCCCTACGGTGACCAGCGGCGGCTCGAAATTGCACGGGCCATCGCCACGGGCGCCAAGCTGATCCTGCTCGACGAACCTGCCGCCGGCATGAACCCATCCGAAACGGACGATCTGGCCCGACTGATCGAGCGAATTCGAGATCGCGGCGTGACGGTGCTGCTCATCGAACATCACATGAACGTGGTGATGCGGATCAGCGACCGCGTGGCGGTGCTCGACCATGGCGTGAAGATCGCCGAGGGCACGCCGGCCGAGGTGCGGCGGGACGAAAAGGTGATCGAGGCCTACCTGGGCAGCGAGGCGTGAGCCCCGCCGGAGCGAGAAGCATGGAGCCCCCGATGCTGGAGGTCGAGAATATCGAGGCAGGCTATGGGCCGATCCGCGCGCTCGACGGGGTGTCGCTGGAAGTCGCCGCGGGCGAACTCGTGGCGATCATCGGTGCCAACGGTGCCGGCAAGACGACGCTGCTCATGGCGATCTCAGGGGTCGTGCCAACGCGGGGCGGAGCGGTGCGTTTCGAGGGTCGGTCGGTCACGGGGCTCGAACCCCATGAGATCGTGCGGCAGGGCATCGGCCATGCGCCGGAGGGCCGACGGATCTTCCCCCGCCTGACCGTGCGGGAAAACCTCGAACTCGGCGGTTTCACGCGTTCCGACCGCGCCGAGATGCGACGCGACATCGACGAGATCTGCGGATTATTTCCGGTGCTAGGGCAGCGCATGGGACAGATGGGGGGCACGCTCTCCGGCGGCGAGCAGCAGATGCTGGCGCTCGGACGGGCGCTCGTGGGCCGGCCGCGGCTCCTTCTGCTCGACGAGCCATCACTGGGGCTGGCGCCCTTGGTCGTGGCGAAGATCTTCGAGGTGATCGCCAGCCTGTCGGCCCGTGGCATCGCCGTGGTGCTGGTGGAGCAGAATGCCCGGGCAGCCTTAAAGCTCGCCTCTCGGGGCTACGTCCTCGAAACCGGCCGCATCACGCTCACCGGCAGCGGCACAGAACTGGCCCACGACCGCCGCGTCCGCGATGCGTATCTCGGCGAAGGGTGATTCCCACCTACGCAGGGTCACGGCCGGCGACGAGGTCGAGCACCGCGGCACCGAAGTCGGCTAGCCGCTTCTCGCCGATGCCCTTGCAGCGGAGCAGGGCGGCGGGGGACGAGGGTTTGTCGCGGGCGATGGCTCGCAGCGACTTGTCGTCGAGGATCGTCCAGGCCGGCTTGCCGCGGGCATCGGCCACTCGTCGCCGCCACTTGCGGAGTCGCTCGAAGAGATCGCGGTCGACCCCCTGCCAGTCGTCGACGTCGGCCTTGGCCTTCCGGGTGGTGCCCGCCCGCGGCTCGATCAGAACGACCGGCCGTTCGCCCCGCATCACTTCCCAGGAACGGTGATTGAGGGCGACCACGGGGCGGTCGCCGCCGCTCCGCGAGAGCAGGTCCTGATCGAGCAGTTGGTGTACGAGATTCTCGGCCGCCCGCTGATCGAGCGTGGCGAGCAGCCCGAACGTGCTGAGCCGTTCGTGGCCATGCCGCTGGATGCCCTCGGTCTTCGCGCCCCGCAGCACCTCGCAGACGTGCCGCACGCCAAACCGTTCGCCAACCCGCGCCACGCAGGAGAGGATCTTCTGAGCGGTGACCGTCGAATCGGGCAGGCTTTCTGTTTCATCGAGGCAGACATCGCAGGCGCCGCATGGCTCAGTGCCGTACGCCTGGCCGAAGTATTCGGAGAGTGCGGCATGGCGGCAGCGGGCGGCCTGGGCATACCGCCGCATCGAATGGAGGTGGCCGACCTGTCCGGTGATCAGCTTCTCCGCCTCGGCCGGCTCCAGATCCGACTCCTCGGCACTCTTGCGGACGAGCGATTCCCAGCTGAACACGTCGGCCGAGGAGTAGAGCAGCACGCACTCCGCAGCGAGGCCGTCGCGGCCGGCCCGGCCCGTCTCCTGCTGGTAGGCCTCAAGACTCTTGGGGAGCGAGGTATGCAGCACGAGGCGGACGTCGGAGCGGTCGATGCCCATACCGAAGGCGACGGTGGCGACGACGACGTCGATCGTTTCCCGCGAGAAGGCCTCCTGGGTCTTGTGCCGTTCCTTGGTGTCGAGGCCGGCATGGTAGGGCCGGGCCAGAATTCCTTCGGCGGCCAGCCGGGCCGCGAGGCGTTCTGTCTCTTTTCGTGAGATGCAGTAGACGATCGAGGCTTCGCCTGCATGGCGGCCGAGCACCTGCAGCGTCTGTGCCATCCGATCGGTCCTCGGCACGACGCGGTAAACGAGATTAGGACGGTCGAAGATGCCAACCAGCGCCTCGGGCTCGCGGAGCTGGAGCTGGCTGACGATGTCGTCGCGGACGCGGGGTGTGGCGGTGGCGGTGAAGGCATGGATGCTGGCCGAAGGGAATCGCTCGCGGAGCAGGGCCAGTTGGCGGTATTCGGGCCGGAAGTCGTGGCCCCACTGGCTGATGCAGTGGGCCTCATCGATCGAGAATCGCTTCACGCCTACCTGGGCGAGCAGGTCGAGCAGGCCGGAATTCACCAATCGCTCGGGAGCCGTGAAGAGCAGCCGGAGTTCACCGGCCGCCAGCCGATCACGGATCTGCCGTCGCTCGTCCGGCGACAGTCCTGAGTGAAGCGCTGCGGCGGGATAGCCGATCGCCTCCAGGGCATCGACCTGATCCTTCATCAGTGCGACCAGCGGCGAGACGACGACGTCGGTTGTCTCGTTCACCAGCGGCGGCAGTTGATAGCAGAGACTTTTGCCACCACCGGTCGGCATGACGACGAGTGAGTCACGGCCGCCGAGCGCCGCCCGGATGGCGTCGGCCTGGAGCGGCCGCAACGTCTCGAAGCCCCACCAGCGGGAGAGGATCTCTCGGATGCGGAGGTCGTCGATCGGCTCTGCGGCAGTGTCGGCCGGCCCTGGCACGGGTGCACCTGTTTGCGGGGGCTAGCGTATGAGCGCTAGGAATGCCACAGAATAGCAGACCTTCCGGTGACAACGCAGACAGCGAGGAGAAGGAGTCACGTGTGCTGAATGCGGCTACAATCTCCCCATGCTCTGGGTCGCCTGGAAAATGCTGATCGGAAACCGGGTGAAATATCTCGGCATCGTCTTTGGCGTGATGTTCGCAGCGCTTCTGATCGCGCAGCAGTCGTCGATCTTCTGCGGGCTGATGGCACTCACCGTCAGCCAGATTCGCGACGTCGAGGGGCCCGGCATCTGGGTCATGGACAAGAACGTCCAGTTCATTGACGACATCAAGCCGCTGGCCGACACCTGCCTGTTTCGCGTCAAAGGTGTGCCGGGCGTCGAGTGGGCGGTGCGGTTTTACAAGGGGCTCGCCCGGGCGCGGATGGCGGAGGGGGATTATCACCAGATGATCCTGCTGGGCATGGATGATGCCACGCTCGTCGGCGCACCGGAGGGAGTCTTCATGGGCTCGATCGCCGACCTTCGGAAGCCTGACGCCGTCATCATGGACGACGCCGGCTATCAGCTGATCTGGCCGGGTGAGCCTTACCGTCTCGGGCGAGTGTTCGAGATGAACGACCGTCGCGCGGTGCTTGTGGGACTTACCAAAGCCCTTCGCACGTTCCAGAGCTTTCCCATCATCTACACCCGCTACAGTCAGGCGGTGCTCTTCGCGCCGCCTGAGCGGAAGGTGCTTTCCTTCGTGCTGGCGCAGCCGCAACCTGGCACGGATCCGCAGGAGGTCTGCCGGCGGATCGACGAGCAGACCGGCCTGCAGGCCCTCACCCGCAATCAGTTCATCTGGAAGACGATCCGCCATTTTCTGATGAAGACAGGCATCCCGGTCAATTTTG